>Ga0209674_100691_pt1 | contig 11764 bp, 7 predicted proteins | sample AraplaCvi_mMS_r2_FD_184279 | JGI IMG/M metagenome (GOLD analysis project Ga0209674, IMG submission 184279) | Arabidopsis root microbial communities from North Carolina, USA - plate scrape CL_Cvi_mMS_r2 (SPAdes) (version 2) | ecosystem: Host-associated > Plants > Roots > Endosphere | place: USA... | reverse complement strand
GCTCCGTGATCATCACCGGCAGCCCGTAATCGGTCACCCGCTCGTATTTGGTCCGCAGGATGCTCGCGGCGGACGCATGGCCGCCGGCCGGCCAGATCGCGCAGCGCGGGCAGTCGAACACGGACAGGCCGACGGCGTCCACATAACCGCGGCCCGGAAAATAGTCGTCGAGGTTGCGGTTGCCGGCCGGCGACCACACGTAGCGGAGCTGGTCGGTCATCGCGCGGCACGTGGTCACGACGCGCCGGTACGCCTCCACGTAGGCCGGCGCATCGCCGATGGCCCACGGATAGCGCCCGGTGTCGGCCTCCATCTCGTGGCCCCAGCGCACGAACACGGGGCCCTTCAACGCGGCGAGCGCCGAGCAGGTGGCCGCGATCCGCGTGTCGTAGCGCCCGAGCGCGATATCCGCGAGCAGTGCGCCTGGGCGCGTGTCGCCCGCCGCCCAGGGCTCGACGGTCAGCATCAGCGAGCGGTTCCGTGCCTGCGCGTTCCGGTAGGCAGCATCGATTTCCGCGCGGATGTCGGGCGCGTTCCACGACACGAACACATGGTCGAACGCGAGATCCCGGTTGGCCGCGAGCGTGTTGTCGGGATCGTATGCGCCGAGTTCGGGCTGCTTCACCGGTTCGCCCGGCGCGGGCGCGACCACGGCCGGCAGGCCCGAGCGCCACATCATCGCCTGCCAGCCTTTCGGCGCGCGCAGCCCGATGCCCGCGAGCAGCATCGCGAGCGCGAACACGAATAGTGCGTTGCGCACGGGCAGGCGGCTGAAGAACATCTGCCGGAACGCCGACCATTCGAGCCCTTGCTCCCTGCCGTGATTCACCGCGACGACGGCCGCGATCACGAGATACAGGATGCTCGTCAGCGTCGAGAACAGATAGAAGCCCGCGGCATTGCGCGGGTTCTCGACCGTGACGACGGGCAGGCTGCAGAACAGCGAGATCAGCAGGTACGGCGCGACCACGCGCAGCGGCGCGTCCTGTTCGATCGTGCCGCTCTTCGGCGTGACCTTGAACGGAAATTCCTTGCCGCGCACGAAGTCGAACACCGCCGACGCGCAGCCGAGCACGACCCACGGCCAGCGCGCGAACACGAACGACAGCCCTTCCCACGACAGCAGCTTCGTATTCAGCGGGCGGCACGACTGGGTCGAACGCGTGGCCCAGGTCACGACGCACAGGAGCAGCACGGCCAGCGGCAGCGCGTAGGTGAGGTACGTGAGGTAGTCGACGTGCGCCCACACGCGGCCGGTGAGCAGCGCGACGACCGGAATCACGACGCCGCCGGCCATCGCGAGCGCGCACAGCGGGTACCACAGCTGGCAGAACAGGAACTGCGCCTTCAGCTTCAGCGGCAGCCCCATGAAGTAATGGCGGGTGTAGCGCAGCATGATGATCATCACGCTCTTGGACCACTGGAACTCCTGCGTGGCGAGGTCGCCGAACGTGCGCGGCCCTTCGCCGTTCGCGATCGCGTTCAGCGCGTGCATGCCGCGCCAGCCCTTCGAATTGAAGATCATCGTGGTCGAGTGATCCTCGGCGAGCTCGGGCCCGAGCCCGCCGATCTCGCGCAGCGCGCGGCAGCGCACCGCATAGTGCGAGCCGATGCACAGCGGCGCGAGCCCGCCCGCATAACCGGCCTGCATCGTGCCGTGCAGCGGCCCCTCGACGTTCACGCGCCCGCGCGCGCTCCAGCTCCCGGCCGCGTTGCTGTCGCAGATGCTCGGTGCCGACACGTAGCCCACTTTCGGATCGACGAACGGCCGCAGCATCTCCTCGAGATAGGTGCGGGTCGGCACGTGGTCGGCGTCGAGCTGCGACACGAAATCGTAGTTGTCGTAGCCGACCATGTCGTAGAAGTACGCGAGATTGCCTTCCTTGCATTTGGTGCGGCGCGGCCAGCTCGCGCGGTGGTACGCGGCGATGCCGCGCCGCGTCGACACGAACACGCCGTGCTCGCGGCACCAGTCGAGCGTCTCGGGCGATGGGTCTTCATCGGCGAGCCACGTATCGTGCGGGTAGGTCTGGTCGAGCATCGCGAGCAGCGTCGTGCGGACGATGTCGAACGGCTCCGACGGCGCCTTGGTGACGACCATCGCGACGCGCCAGTCGTGCGGCACCGGCAGCGCGGGGTTCGGCACGACCGCCGAGCGGATGATGAAGATGAAGTAGCCGGGAATGAAGGTGGTCCAGAACAGCACGAAGCAGTTGACGCCGAAGCGGAATGCGTCGACGTAGTGCTCGTCGCGCAGCCACCAGCGCCAGAAGATGCCCAGCGCGACGAACCAGCACAGCGCGAGGATGTGGAAGACGATCCTGGTCCCGCTGTCCATCAACGGGACGACGAGCGGGACGTCTGCCTGCTGCGAGTCGGTGCGAACGGCTTCGGTGTCGGTTTCGGCGGTATCGGCGGTATCCGGCACGGAGCCGCCCGCAAGCGACGCAACCAGCTTCTTCATGGTGCTCTCCCGTCAAGGTCCGATCATCAGTCTTGAAGCAGGCCGCGTTGCGGCCGGGTGTCCTCGCTGGCGTGCTGTTGTTCCGGTGCCGGTGCCGCCGGCGTGCGCTCGCCGCACGAGCGGCCCACGCGTTCGTAGCGGCGAAAGCCGCTGTCGACGGCCAGCCGTTCGCTGAACAGGTTGCGCATGTCGAGCATCACGGGATCGGCCATGTGATCCGCGAGGTCGGCGAGATCGAGCGCCTCGAACGCCTTCCATTCGGTCATCACGACGACGGCGTCCGCGCTGCGCACCGCGTCGATCGCGGAACCCTCCATGAATACCTGCGGCAGCAGCCGCGACGCTTCGTGCGGACGCGCCGGGTCGTACGCGCGGATATGCGCGCCCGCGCCGACGAGCAGCTGGATCACGTCGATGCTCGGGCTTTCGCGCACGTCGTCGGTCTGGCCTTTGAACGTGAGGCCGAGCACCGCGATGCGCTTGTCCTTGATCGAGCCGCCGCACGCCTTCTCGATGCGGCGCAGGATCTGCTCCTTGCGCAGCGCGTTCGATTCGATCGCCGCGCTGACGATGCGCAGCGGCACCGCGTGTTCGGACGCCGTCGCCTTCAGCGCGCGCGTGTCCTTCGGAAAGCACGAGCCGCCCCAGCCGGGGCCGGCTTTCAGGAACGATGCGCCGATGCGGCGGTCGAGGCCCATTCCGTTCGCGACCAGTTCGACATCGGCGCCGACCGCTTCGCACAGGTCCGAGATCTCGTTGATGTAGCTGATCTTCACCGCGAGGAATGCATTCGCCGCGTATTTCACGAGTTCGGCCGTTTCGATCTCGGTCGCGAGCACGAGGTGGCCCGTCGCTTCGAGCGGCGCATAGATGGCCTTCATGATCTCGATCGCGCGCGGATGCTCGGCGCCGAACACGACGCGGTCCGGATGCATGAAATCGTCGATCGCCGAGCCTTCGCGCAGGAATTCCGGATTCGATGCGATCGCCGCGTCGACGCCTGCCGGCGCGTGGCGTTCGACGATCTGCTTGACGACCCGGTTGGTGCCGACCGGCACCGTCGACTTCGTGACGACGACCGCGAAACCGGTCAGGTTCGACGCGATCTCGCGCGCGGCTGCCTCGACGTACTGCAGGTCTGCCTGGTCGGTGCCCGGCAGCGTCGGCGTGCCGACCGCGATGAATACCGCGTCGCGATCGCGCACGCTCGCCGCGAGGTCGCTGCTGAAGCGCAGCGTGCCGCGTTCGACGTTGCGTGCGACGAGTGCGTCGAGGCCCGGTTCGTAGATCGGGATGCGGCCTTCGTTCAGCGCGTCGATCTTGCCGCGATTGTTGTCGATGCAGACGACGTCATGCCCGAGATCCGCAAAGCACGCGCCGCTCACCAGCCCGACGTAACCCGTGCCGACGATGGCGATCCGCACATTCATGGTGATTCCCCTGGGTGGCGTTCAAGGAAACTTGCTCACTTGCCGGATTCGACTTGCAGTGCTTTCTGAAACCAGGCCGCGGCGTGTTCGACCATCGGTTCGATCGCGGTGAAACGCGGCCGCCAGCCGAGCACGAGCGCGGCTTTCGTGGCGTCGGCGTACAGCTCGGGCGGGTCGCCCGGGCGGCGCGCGGCCGTCACCGTCGGCACGCGGCGGCCCGTCACGGCTTCGACGGCGCGCAGTGCGTCGAGCACCGACGTCCCTTTGCCGGTGCCGAGATTCAATGCGACGCTGTGGCCGCCGCCGCACAGATAGGCGGTCGCTTGCAGGTGCGCGTCGGCGAGGTCGCTCACGTGCACGTAGTCGCGAATCGCCGAGCCGTCGGGCGTCGGGTAGTCGGTGCCCATCACCTGGAACGCGTCGCCCGTGCCGAGTGCCGCGCGGATCGCGAGCGGCAGCGCGTGCGTTTCCGGTTCGTGGCATTCGCCGATCATGCCGTCAGGGTCCGCGCCTGCCGCGTTGAAGTAGCGCAGCGCGACCCACCTGGTTCCGTACGCGCGCTCGAAATCGGCGGCCATCCGTTCCATCGCGTACTTGGTGAAGCCGTACGGATTGATCGGCCGCTGCGGCGTGCGTTCCGAGATCGGTAGCGCATCCGGAATGCCGTACGTCGCGCACGACGACGACATCACGATCCGTCCGACGCGGGCCGCGCGCATCGCGCTCAGCAGCATGCAGGTGCCCGTGACGTTGACCGTGTAATAGCGCTCGGGCGCGAGCACCGATTCGCCGACGTAGGCGAGCGCGGCGAAATGGATCACGACGTCGGGCCGATGCACGGCGAATGCCTTCGACAGCGCGTCGCGATCGAGAATGTCGGCCGCGACGAGCGGCCCCCACCGAACGGCGTCGCGATGGCCGGTCGACAGATTGTCGTAGGCGACCGGCTCGTGTCCCGCGGCCGCGAGCGCCTTGCAGGTATGGCTGCCGATATAGCCCGCTCCGCCTGTCACGAGCACCTTCATGCCGTGGCCCCGGTCATGCGCAGCACCGGTTCGAGCCACAGTTCCCGGCTGAAATAGTCGACGGTCCGGCGCAGCCCTTCGTCGAGATCGACGGCCGGCCGCCAGCCGAGCTCGGCCGCCGCGATCGAGATGTCGGGCCTGCGCTGGTGCGGATCGTCGATCGGCAGCGGCCGGAACAGGATCTCCGATTTCGAGCCCGTCATCGCGAGCACTTTCTCCGCGAGTTCGAGCATCGTGAATTCGCCGGGGTTGCCGATGTTGACCGGCGTGCCGATGTTGCGCTCGGCACTCATCAGGCAGAAGAAGCCGTCGACGAGATCGGTCGCGAAGCAGAACGAGCGTGTTTGCATGCCGTCGCCGTAGATCTCGAGCGGCGCGCCGTTGAGCGCGCCGACGATGAAGTTCGACACGACGCGGCCGTCGCGCGGCGACATCCGCGGGCCGTAGGTGTTGAAGATGCGCGCGACGCGCACGTCGATGCCGTGCATGCGGTAGTAGTCGTAGCACAGCGCCTCGGCCGCGCGCTTGCCTTCGTCGTAGCACGCGCGCGGGCCGATCGTGTTCACGTTGCCGCGATAGGTTTCCGTCTGCGGATGCACGGCCGGGTCGCCGTAAATCTCGCTGGTCGACGCCTGGAACACGCGCGCGCCCGTCTTGCGCGCGAGCGCGAGGCAGTGGTGCATGCCGAGCACGTTCGTCATCATCGTGTGGACGGGATCGATCTGGTAGGTGGGCGGCGATGCCGCGCACGCGAGATTCCAGATCTCGTCCACCTGCAGTTGCGGCAGGCCGAGCGAGACGTCGCCCTTCACGAACTCGAAGCGGCCGGACGCCTTCAGATCGGCGACGTTGAGCTTGCGCCCCGTCAGCAGGCTGTCGATGCACGTGACGGAGGCGCCTTCCATGACCAGGCGCTCGCATACATAGCTGCCGAGAAAGCCGGCGCCGCCCGTGACGAGGACACGCTGCCCGGCGCGCGTCTCGAGCGTGACCCTGTCATTCATGGCTTTCACCTTCGTCGTTCAGCTCGGGGAACCACACGTCGATCAGTTCGACGGCGGCGCGCACGCGTTCCATCCCGCTGCACGGGTGTCGCTTCGGCAAGCGCCGGTTCGCATGTGCGGATGTCGACGAAGCGCCGCGACAGGCGCTCCGGTTTCGCTGACTACCCCGTTGATGCTTGAACGACGCGAGCGTCGATCGATCGGTGGTGATCTTCATCGCCTTTTCCCCGATACGCTGATTGACGAGCAGGCCGCCGTTCGTGATCTTGTGCCACGGCGTGCCGCTCGGTGAGAGTCGGATATCAGGCAATCGGCATGCCATGAACGATGTCGACACGATGCGCACGGGCGCGGCGGCGAGATTGCAGCGTGATATGCGCGCTTCTGTTTCATGCGTGAATCGTGGGGCCAGAAAAGCAGGCAGGCCGATTGCCGGATCGATGCGATTCGATACGACGAAACACGAGATAAATCAGGCTTTTGCGGGATTCGATTCGTCAAGAAGGTGTTGAGCGGGAATGTTTCATCAATGAGAAATGAGCGGATAAAGGACTAAAACGTTTCTCGAACGTGCAGCCCATCTGGAGATCGGGTGAATGAAAGGCTAGGGAATGAAAGTGAAAAAATGTTGTGTGGCGTCCGGGCGAGGCCGCGTGTTTTCATTTGTTTTAATTATTACGCCGGTGCGAAAGTTTTAATTTTTACGGTTATTTCGACGCTTGAGTAGAGCGTGATCCTGTCGGTATTTTCACGAATGAATCAAATTCGTTTCGGTCATCCGGAGAAACGCGTGCCGACGACATGCAGGAGGCTGATGTACCGGGCTCTCCGGGCATTGTGCCGGGCGAATCGATTCTCGTTTGTGATGGCACGGCAGGGGCCGTACGCACGTCGACCGGCGGTTCGCAAGCGGAAATGCCGGCGCCGCCGGCCTTGCGCGGCCATGTGCTTCTCAAGTTTGAAACACTCGTTCATCTGACCATCAGACGCACGGCAGCGAGCCGGATTCGTCCGTCAAATCCGGCAGTTGCGTCGCGGCGCCCGACAAGCGCCAGGGGCGTCAAACCGCCATTGCGATACATTCCTGAAACAAAAAATGTCGTTCCTGGCGATGTGGGCTGCCGTGGCGGCCGTTTGCCGTACGCAATCTCCGGTGGAATAACGTGTGGCACGCTGCTTGCGGTACTGGACGCACCGGCGGGCGGTCGACACGAAGCAACGAACAGGTGGGGCGGCCAACTCGTCAATAAGCGGTCGGGGAAACGGCGATGAAGACCATAAGCTGTAGGTTGATCGGCGCGTACTTTGCGCATCAGTGGGGTAGTCGGAAAGGCCGGGGTGACGCTCGCGACGCTGTGCCAGCATCGCGGGTTGCGCTGTCCCGGTTTCTTGCCCGCCGCGCGCTTCGCGTGCTGGCGCGGTTGTCGCGCCGCACGGCAGTCGGGCGACAGCGACACTCACTTTCATTCGGTTCATCGGGATGGATCAGGCTGTTCGTGCCGGACAGCGTGATGCCGATTCGTCTTCGGCCGTGCGGGGCCGCTTCGATCGCGCCTGGCCCATGCCGGCGCCGGCCGGATTAGATCGAACGACCGTCGGCCGGATTATCCGGAAGACCTTTCGTCGACAGCTCAGGGAGACGACATGCCACCTGGCTGCAATGCAGGCCCGTTGTCGCCTGAATAAAAGGTGTATTTTTCAACGTCGCTGCATTTGCGGTGGTTAATGTATTCGCGAATTTTCGATTCCGGAATGGAGTGCCGCGTGCCGGCACGCCGACCGGCGGGGTATCGAATATCGCGGGCCGGAAATGTGTCTGCATCTTTCCGGCTTGTCAGGCCGATTGTGTTTTTTTAATAAATCCAATGTTCATAAAAATAATAGAAAACACCTACCAAAAAAATTTGGATAACCAAAAAACACGAGACTAAGCTTCGTCTGGCCAAATTCGCAAAAAACAGAAATTGAAAAGGCAGCATGATTTCTTAATTTGATAGTGATCCTTAATTTCGAGGATTGCTCAAGTCAGGAAGGTTGATGGCGTGCGATCTTCCTGACTCACTCCGTCCACGCCGTTTTGGAGTCGACCATGAAGAAGCTTCTGATTGCAGCAGCAGTTCTGGCGGTTTCGGGTGCAGCGTTCGCAGGTAGCGGCACGGTGTCGAGCAGCAGCTCGTCGAGCGGCGGTTCGACGATGGCAGGCGTTGCCGGCTTCGGCCATTTCACCGCGACCGATTCCGGCTCGGCACTCGGTGCAGCCGGCGCACTTGCAGGTGGCCCTGGCAGCGGTTCGGTCTCGTACACGAACCACACGCAATCGTCGTCGGTTAGCGGTTTCGGCTTCGGCGGCGCACAAGCAGGCGGCACCAGCGGCGCGAACGCCGGCTCGATCGGCTGGACGGTTCACCACTAAGCCGCGACGCGTAGCGTTCGTCATTGGCTGGCGGTACGGATGCCGGGTTCCGCTCGATGGGGGTAGACCCGGCTCCGCCACCGCCGAACTTACTCACAGCAAGGAATTGCTATGAAAGCCAAAGTCATTTTCGCGACAGCGCTCACCGTCATATCGTCGGCTGCATTGGCAGCGGGTCCCTCCACGACCAACCAGACACAGTCCGTTGCGGCGGGTGTTTCCGGTTCGGTTCTGGTCGGCTCTGGCAGCTATACCAGCAATTCGACTTCGACGGCGGGCGCGAACGCGGGCAGTACGGTGACACCCGCTGGTTCCGCCGGCACGGCATCCGCCTTCCACAACACGACCTCGACGGCCAGCGGTTCGGGCACGAACGGGGGCGCGTTCGCGGCAGGCGGCGGTATCGGTGCCGCAGGCTCGTACGGTGGAAACAGCAAAACGAACGAGAACGCGAATGCGCTGTCGGGAGGGGTGAGTGCCACGATCGTGCTGGGTGCAAACCACTACACGGCCAGCAGCGCGAACGACCAGGGCAATGCCAACGCGGGTGCCGCTGGGCTGACCGGCAGTGCTGGGTCAGGCGCGATCACGGGTTCGAATCACTACAACTCGTCGACCGTGTGGAGTACCGGTTCGGCCGGCTCGCCGTCCGCATCGGGCGGAAGCAACGCCAGTTCAAGTGCGACCGGAAGCAGTCATTAGTCAGGTGTGGGGGGGACCAGTTTCCCAGCGACGCTGGTCTCTTTTGCCCACATTGTTGTCACGTAAGGAGTTGGCATGAAGCAGAAACTGATTGCCGCCGCTCTGATGCTCGCGTCTCTGACGGCGTATGGCGCTGACCGTATTGCCAACGACGTGCAATCGAATTTGCAGACGTCAAACAACCCTGACCAGACAACCAAACCGTCAGAACAACAAACGCTTTCTTCGGGCAGTGCCATCGGCGGACCAGACGCCCAGCAGTGGCAGGGCATGTCGGCCGGCTCGTGGTCCCAGCTGGGCAACGGCTGGAAGCAGTTCGGGGAAGCAGGCAAAGCTGAAGGGAATCAGGGGAATTAGTACGGTTGCCTGGGTGGGAGGTAAAACCTCGTCCGGAGAGTGAAATGAACAGCAACAGGATCAAGGTGGCATGCGCTGCGATGTTCGCGATGACCACGATCGGCGCCCAAGCGCAAACCGCCGATTCGACTTCGAGCGCGCAGTCGTCGACGTCGTCGACGGCAGTCAGCCAGGGCGGCGGCTCGAGCATGAACACGAACACCACGAGCTCGCGCGGCGGCAACGCCACCAGCTCCAGCGGGGTTCGCAGCAGCGGCAATTCGAGCGTGAACGTGAACGTGACGATGCCGTCCAGCACGAGCGGCGGCACGAACGTGACGCCGCAGTCGCTGCAGTCGTCCGGCGCGCCCGGCACCAACCCGTACAACACCCAGTCGTCGGAAAACGTCAACTACTCCGGCACGCAGACGATCAAGACGAACCCCGCGATCCAGGCGCCGGGCCTCACGACCACGCTGTCCGATACCTGCATGGGATCGGTGAGCGTCGGCGTGTCGTTCCCGGGGTTCGGCGCGACGGGCGGCACGACGCTGGTCGACCAGGCCTGCGTGCGGCGTCTCGATGCGCGTGAATTCCGTGCGATGGGTCTGACCGACGTGGCGCTCGCGCTGCTCTGCCAGAGCGACGCGAACCGGCGTGCGGTGGAAGCGACCGGGCATCTGTGCCCGGGCACGACGACGCCGCTCGCACGTTCGAACGTGGCGCCGAGCGTGGAAGCGACGGTCGCCGACGACGTGAAGTATCGCGATCCGATCGTGCGTGACCGCATGGGCTTGCCGCCGCTGGGCGCAGCCGCGCCGGCACCGGCGCAGGTCCGCCCGGTGGCGACGACCTCGGTGCAGGCGGCGCCCGTGTCGGTGCCGGTACCCGTGCCCGTGCCGTCGATCGCGCCGGTTGCCGCCGCGCCGGCCGTTGCCGCACCGGCTGTTGCTGCTGCCGCGCCGGCAATGGCGGCGCCGGCTGTTGCTGCCGCAGCCCCTGCCGTTGCCAAACCCGCCATTGCAGCCGCGGCACCGGCCGTCGCCGCAGCGCCTGCGGTGGCTGCCGCACCCGCTGTCGCCGCCGCGCCCGCAGCCTCGGTCGTACCGGCGGCCGCGATCGCCGCCGTGCCGGCTGCCGCCGTGCTCGCCGCGCCGGCCGTTGCGGACAAGGCATCGCCGGTACCTGCCGCGCCGGTCGCCGAGACGAAGGCCCCCGAACCCGTGCAGCCCGTCGCCGACAAGGCACCGGAGCCCGCACCGGCGGTTGCCGACAAGGCACCGGAGCCCGCACCGGCGGTTGCCGACAAGGCGCCCGAACCCGCACCGGCAATCGCCGACAAGACCCCCGAGCCGGTGCAGCCCGTCGCCGACAAGGCACCGGAGCCGATGCCGGCCGCGACCGACAACGCAGCGCAGGCCGCTGCCGCGCCGGCTGCGGACACGACGCCGGCCGCTGCCGTCGTCGCGGCGCCCGCAGCCGAGGCCGCGATGCCCGCACCGGCAGCCGATGCGAAGGCCGCCGAACCGGCTCCGGTCGCCGCGGAAGCGCTCGCACCGGAACCCGCGCAGCCTGCCGCCGCCGCGGCCGCAGCGCCTGCCGACATGCCGGCAGCCGATGCGAAGGTGCCGGACCAGGCAGCCGCGCAGCCCGCCGAGATGCCGGCGTTGTCCGATCCGGCGCAAGGATTGCCGGCGGCTCCGGTCGACCAGCAGGCCGCCCCGGCTGTACCGGTCTTGCCGGCTCCGGCCGTCATCTCGACGAGCACGTCGTCGTAAGCACGCGGGTCTGGCTCCCGTGCGCCGGAATGGCGGCGCACGGGAGTCGTCCGGACCCGATGCCCGACGGTCGTTTCCTGTTTGACGGGTGTTGGTCCCATCCCCGAGGTCAACACCTCTTTTTGCCTGACGAGGATGCAAGGAGGCCTCAATCATGAGGATCTTTTTGGTCGCTCTGTTGTTGTACAGCGCACAAGCCGCAGCACAGGCGGTATTTCAGAACCCGGCGGTCTTCGTGATCCTGGGCGAGCAGACGGCGGCAAACGCCGCGAGCGTCGCGCAGGCGCTGACGACGCTCGGTCGCGCCGACAACACGGCGTGCGCGCCGATGATGATGATCGGCGATCCGCAGATGATCTACATGATGCCGGAGGAGGGTCACGCGCCATCGTGGCAATCGCCGGTGTACGGCCGTGGCGCACCGTTCGAGGCGCAGAGGGGGCCGACGCCGACCGGCAAGACGGTCGGCGCGATGCAGCATGCCGAGGACATGCAGACGCAGCCATGGAGCGACGGCAGCGCGATCACGCAGAAGATCGCAGGCGATGCGAGCGTGACGGCGGCGGACCAGGTGAGCGGCTGGCAGCGCAACGGGCTCAGCTCGATCGAGAC
>Ga0209674_100689_pt1 | contig 11835 bp, 10 predicted proteins | sample AraplaCvi_mMS_r2_FD_184279 | JGI IMG/M metagenome (GOLD analysis project Ga0209674, IMG submission 184279) | Arabidopsis root microbial communities from North Carolina, USA - plate scrape CL_Cvi_mMS_r2 (SPAdes) (version 2) | ecosystem: Host-associated > Plants > Roots > Endosphere | place: USA... | reverse complement strand
TGAAGGCAAGCTGCAGGACGCCAAGGCCGTGATCCCCGATCGTTCCTATGCCGGCGTGTATCAGGCCGTGATCGAGGATTGCATTGCCCACGGCGCGTTCGATCCCGCCACCATGGGTAGCGTGCCGAACGTCGGCCTCATGGCGCAGAAAGCCGAGGAATACGGCTCGCACGACAAGACCTTCCAGATGACCGCGGACGGCACGGTGCGCGTGGTGGCCGACAACGGTGCCTTGGTGTTCGAGCACGCCGTGGAGCAGGGCGACATCTGGCGCATGTGCCAGACCAAGGATGCGCCGATTCAGGATTGGGTGAAGCTCGCCGTGCAGCGCGCGCGCCTCTCGGCCACGCCGGCCGTGTTCTGGCTCGACCGGAATCGCGCGCACGATGCGCAGGTGATTGCCAAGGTGGAGCGCTACCTCAAGGATCACGACACGTCGGGTCTCGACATCCGCGTGCTGTCGCCGGTGGAAGCCACGACGTTCTCACTGGAGCGCATCCGCAAGGGTCAGGACACCATCTCGGTGACCGGCAACGTGCTGCGCGACTACCTCACTGACCTGTTCCCCATCATGGAACTGGGTACCTCGGCGAAGATGCTTTCCATCGTGCCATTGATGGCCGGTGGCGGCCTGTTCGAGACGGGTGCGGGCGGTTCGGCACCCAAGCACGTGCAGCAGTTCGTGGAAGAGGGCTACCTGCGCTGGGATTCGCTCGGCGAATTCCTCGCACTGGCTGCGTCGCTGGAACATCTGGCCGAGCGCTACGACAACGCCCATGCGCGCGTGCTGGCGAAGACGCTCGACCAGGCCAACGGCCGCTTCCTCGACAGCAACAAGTCGCCCGCTCGCAAGGTCGGCGAGATCGACAACCGCGGCAGCCACTTCTACCTCGCCATGTACTGGGCGGAGGCGTTGGCCGCACAGAACGACGATGCCGATCTGAAGGCGAAGTTCGCCAACGTGGCGAAGGCTCTCGCCGAGAACGAAGCGACGATCAACGCCGAGCTGATCGGTGCGCAGGGCAAGCCGGTAGATATCGGCGGTTACTACCACCCGGACATGCGCCGCGTGAGCGCCGCCATGCGTCCGAGCGCGACGCTCAACGCGGCGATCGACACACTCCGCGCCGCGCACTAAGCGCAAACCCACGCAGGTACACACGCGGCGCGTGTGTACCTGCGTGCGGTTCTCAGATGTCGCTGGCGGCCTTGAGTTTCGCCACGTCGTCCGCCCTCAGCACGAGCGTCGCCGCCTTCGCGATCTCGCCCAATTGTTCCACCGTCGTCGCGCTCGCAATGGCAGCGGCAATCGCCGGCTGTGCCATCACCCAGGCCAGCGCGACTTGGGCTGGCGTGGCGCCATACGCCTGCGCGACCTCGTCGAGCGCTCCGAGCACGCGATAACCGCGTTCGTTGAGGTAGGTCTTTACCCGGCCACCGCGTGCCTTACTCTTGTCCAGGTCGGCTTCGCTGCGGTACTTGCCGCTCAGGAATCCGCTGGCGAGCGAGTAGTAGCTGATGACACTGACTTGTTCGCGCTCGCAGAGCGGTTGCAGACCGTTCTCGAAGCCCGCGCGGTCCATCAGGTTGTATTCGGGCTGCAGCGATTCGTAACGGGCGAGGCCTTTGTCGCGGCTGGTGTGCAGTGCATCTTCCAATCGCGAGGCGTCGTAGTTCGACGCGCCGATGACGCGCACCTTGCCGGCCTGCACCAGGTCGTCGAACGCGCGCAGCGTTTCTTCCAGCGGTACCTTCGGATCGTCCTCGTGCGACTGGTAGAGATCGATGCGATCGGTCTGCAGGCGACGCAGCGAATCGTCCACCGCTTCGCGGATGTTGGTGGGCGACAGACCGGGGTAGCGCGCCCACTTGCCGACCTTGGTGGCGATGAGGACGCTCTCGCGCTTGCCCGAGGCCTTCAGCCATTTGCCGATGATCGTTTCCGATTCGCCGCCTTCGTTGCCCGGCACCCAGGCCTCGTAGACGTCGGCGGTGTCGATCAGGTTGAACCCATGGTCGACGAAGGCGTCGAGCAGTTCGAACGAGCGTCGCTCATCGACGCTCCATCCGAACACGTTGCCGCCGAAGGCGAGTGGGGCCACCTGCAAGGGTGAGCGGCCAAGTGGACGAAGCTTCATGCGTCATCTCCGTGAGGCGGGAAACCCCCATGATGGCGCACGCAAAGTTCAGGCAGTGTGTCGATCAGCAGGTGACGCAGGCCGGCGCCGCTATCGGCGGCAGGGCGCGTTGGCGGTCGTCCGGGCGGATGGTCGTCGCGGGTGCCCCGGCGCCCTGCGCAGGGTTCTCTTGGCGTCCCAGGCGCAACACGAGTTCGCGATCGACGATGTGGCCGTGCATGAAGGCAAGGCCGGTGAAGATCGATGCCATGACACCCTCCCGAATGATGGATCGCAATGTCTTGCGACTACAGGTGGATTAAAGGGTGCCTGTTCCTCAGGCCCGTAAAAAGCGATATGTTTGCAACCCGGCCTTGAGGTCAATTCACATGTCCCGCCTCCCGCTCGGTCTTCTTCAGGGGTTCGTCCTGGTCGCGCGCACCGGCAAGCTGTCGCGTGCGGCGGAACAGTTGAACCTCACCGTCAGTGCGCTGAGTCATCAGGTGCGCAACCTGGAAGAGCGCCTTGGCCGATCGCTGTTCGATCGCGGTCCCCGCGGCGTGACCCTGACCGCCGACGGCGCCAATCTCCTCGAGGCCATCGGCCACCATTTCGAAGGTATCGAGCACGCGCTGGGTCGCTACCAGGGGCGTCACCACGACACGGTGACGCTGAGCGTCCTGCCCTCGGTGGCGTCGAGCTGGCTCGTGCCGCGCCTGCCGCGCCTGGTCGGCAAGCATCCCGAGCTGGAACTGAGTCTGCATTCCTCCGTCTCGGTGGTCGATTTCGACCGCGAGCCGACCGTGGACGTGGCGTTCCGTTATGGCCTGGGTGCCTGGCCGCGCACGAAGGCGGAACGTCTCTTCGACGAATACATAGTCCCCATCGCCAGCCCGTCGCTGGTCCGGCGGATGGGCGGCCTGCCCGATACGTCCCTGGCCGGCTGGCCCTTGCTGGGCGACCCGTCGGGCCGCTGGAACGACTGGGCGGAAGCCTTCGGGATGCCCTTGCCCTCGCGCTACGTCGCGCGATTCGACAACACCGAACACCTCCAGCGTGCGGTCCTGGAAGGCATGGGCGTGGCCCTCGGCCGCCTGGTCATGGCGCGCTCGCTGATCGAATGCGGCGCGCTCACCGTACTGTGCAAGGAGCGCCTGCGCGTCACCGAGGCCTATTACCTCGTCTATCCCAAGCGTTCGGAAACCCACCACGGCGTGGCCCGCTTCCGCGAATGGCTGCTGGGTGAGGCGAAGGAATACGAAAGCGGCCTCGGTGAGGGTAATTGAAAGACTCGCGTCGAAGCGCATGTCGCGATTTGCGGGTCTACGTGCAATGAGCTATCAATTCAGCGCGTTCGCTAATATTTGTGACGTCACGTATCGCAATGGATGGAAAGGGGGCCATTGATGGGTATCTACAGGGGTTCTATTCGCGTATCGATGCTGATTTTGTGTTTTTTGATTAATCTCATCGCAGCTACGAATTCTGCTCAAGCGTCTGACAAGGCGGTTTCGTATTACTACGTCGATCCGCAAGGAACAGTGCTAGCGACGACTGACGCATCTGGCAATATCACATCCGTGGCCGACTATCGCCCTTATGGTGAAAGAGGCTTAGGGATGCAGCGAAGCGGTCCAGGTTATACGGGGCACGTAGATGAGCTGGAGTCTGGCCTGGTGTACATGCAGCAGCGCTATCTGGATCCGCAAACAGGAAGATTCCTCTCAGTCGACAGCGTGACGGTGAGTGCGAGCCGTGATTTGCGGCATGTCAATCGTTATGCCTACGCCTACAACAATCCGACCACGTTCACCGATCCAGATGGGCGTTGTCCGGTGTGCCTCGTTTATGTAGGCGTAGCGCTCTTCTCGCTGAGTGATTATGCAAACGCGCCAGGCATTGGCGATAAACCAGTTTCAATGACCCCGGTAGAAAAAATCGAGGCCGTTGCCGATGTGCTTCCCGTTTCGAGAAGCGTATCAACTGTTAGGTCCGTTGTTCGCACCACAGAGAGGCTGACGCAACGCGCAGCCTCTCGTGAGGCGAAACGTCAGGCGAATATTCCTACCAGTCAACAGCCCGTGTCCCAATCAAACGGAAGCATAGGTGGAAATAATGTTGGACGACAGCAGACATTCGAGGTTCCAAAGGAAGGTGGCGGTACCGAATTGAAGTCAGTGCAGGTGTCTCGGGATGTTCAAGGTGATCACGCCGGCATGCCTCAAATCGAGGCTGGGACGATCAATACCTTGCGCGACCCAGATCCAGCGGGGCGCCCCCGCATAACCAATGATTCCAAGGTCCGTGTGGACTTCGATCCCAGCCTTTGAGCTTACGATGAACGAGACCAAGATCGAGGAGCTTCGGAAGCGACGAGCCAGGCTCGCCAGTATCGAAAGGGCGAAGCGAGCGCGCGAAGTAAATGGCCCCCGAATTGTTGCTTCCCTTGCACCGGCAATTGGGGATGGCTTCACACTTGCCGACTTCGACATCGACGTGGAGCCGCCTCTGCCTATCGAGCCTCTCCAACTCAAGTCATCGAGCGAATGGACCGAGCTGGCGCTGTCCAAGGATCGAGTCCTGCGCATCGCCGCCTGCATCGAAGAAAACCTCGGATCCTTCGACGGTTTGGTGGGGCTCCTGGCTAACGATTACCTAGGGCTCTGCCGCGTCCGACGGATCAGCATTACTGGCATGGTGGACGCGGCTGACGCGATCGAAGAGGCTGTGGTCTTCTATCCACGGGATATCGTGGGAGCGATCCTCATCGACTGTTACAAGAGCCCGCCGGGTTATCCGCCCTTCAGTCTGTATGTTCAAGGGCGTGATCTGGCCGAGGCGCTCAGGCCATGCCGCGTCGATTGAAACAGAGCGCCTGACGGCCTCAATCCCCTTGACCCTGCCACGCTGCGGCGCGACAATCCCCAGGCTGCACCGCAACGTCTCGCGGGGCGGCACCCTCCTTCGCTTATTCAGGCATATGGACGTCTACCCTAGTCGACGCGCCGGCTCCCGCACGCATCGGGTCCCGGCGCTGGCAAAACTCAACGCCTGCGGCGACCGCACCCGGTCGGCCGGCGCTTTCCTCCGCTAGGGAAAGTCCGGCTCACCTCGTCGGAAGCCGTGAGCTTCCGTTATTCGAGGATTGAGCCATGAACCTTCAGCTCGAAAAGACCGGCCCGCGCATGTTCGGTCGCCGTCTCGCCTTTGCTCTCGCCCGTCGTCGCGCTACCGGCTCCGTACCGGCCAAGCGCACGATCACCGTGCCGCGCTCGCTCGACACCACCGAAAGCTCGATGAAACCGGCGGAAGGCAAGCTTTCGCAGTCATGAACTGCGACATAGACACTACGGCGCGGCCTACGCCGTCCGCCGTCCATCTCCATAGCGACACCGAACGTCGACTCTGCGTCGGCGCGCCTGCCATCGGCTGATCGCCGTAGGCCGCTCGCGCCCGTCCGGACGATGTCCGGAAAGGTAGCGGGCCATGAAGATCCAGACCTCGCAGGCCGGTACGGCCGCCAAGACCCTCAACCACATCACTGCGGAAGCCTATCGCCCCGCGGCCGATCTCCTGCGCTCGCTGGACTCCCGCCCCGACGGCCTCGACGAAACCGCGATCGCGGAGCGTCTCGACCGCGACGGTATCAACGAAGTCGGCCACGAGAAGCCGCCGCACTGGTCGATCCAGTTGCTGCACGCGTTCCGCAACCCTTTCATCATCGTGCTGCTCGTGTTGTCCGTCGTGCAGCTGGTGACCGAGCCCGACCACTACACCGGACCGACGATCATCGCGGTGATGGTCGGCATCAGCGTGCTGCTGTCGTTCACCCAGGAATTCCGTTCGTCGCGCGCGGCGGAGAAGCTGAAGGCGATGGTCCGCAATACGGCCACCGTCACGCGCCGCGCAGAGGATGGTCACGCCGAGCGCATCGAGGTGCCGGTCGAGGAACTGGTGGTAGGCGACATCGTTCACCTCGGCGCGGGCGACATGGTGCCCGCCGACCTGCGTCTGATGGCGGCGAAGGATCTCTTCATCAGCCAGGCGATCCTCACGGGTGAGTCGCTCCCCGTGGAGAAGGCGGCGCCCAGCGGCTCGGCCGTAGGCGATACGAGCAGCGGCCCGCTGGACCTTCCGACGGTCTGCTACATGGGCACCAACGTCGTGTCCGGTACCGCCACCGCCGTGGTACTCGCCACGGGCGCGCGCACCTATCTGGGCTCGCTCGCGCACACGCTGTCCGGCGAACGCGTGCAGACGAGCTTCGACCGCGGCATCGCCTCGGTGAGCTGGCTGCTGATCCGCTTCATGGCGGTGATGGTGCCGATCGTTTTCTTCATCAACGGTTTCGACAAGCACGACTGGCTCGAAGCCTTCATGTTCGGGCTGTCGGTCGCGGTCGGTCTCACGCCCGAGATGTTGCCGCTGATCGTCACGGCCAATCTCGGCAAGGGCGCCATCGCCATGTCGAAGCGCAAGGTCGTGGTGAAGCGCCTCAACGCGATCCAGAACTTCGGCGCGATGGACGTGCTCTGCACCGACAAGACGGGCACGCTCACCCTGGACAAGATCGTGCTGGAACGGCACGTGGATCTGGCGGGCGGCGATTCCGACGAAGCGCTCGAATTCGGTTACCTCAACAGCCGTTTCCAGACGGGCCTGCGCAACCTCATGGACAAGGCGGTGCTGGAGCATCGCGACCTCGAACCCGTCGCGCGACGCTTCCGCATCGTCGACGAGATCCCGTTCGACTTCCAGCGTCGGCGCATGTCGGTCGTGGTGAGCGACGGGCAGGGCGAGCAACTGCTGGTATGCAAGGGCGCAGTGGAGGAAATGCTCGCGATCTGCACGCAGGCGCGCACAGGCGACGTGATCGAGGACATGACCGACGAGAAACGCGCCGAGATCCGCGCGATGACGCGGCGGCTCAACGAGGACGGTCTGCGCGTGCTGATCGTGGCCATGCGCCGCGATCCATCGGCGGAGCGTGCCTATGGCGTGGCCGACGAGGCAGGCCTCACCGCCGTGGGTTGCCTTGCCTTCCTCGATCCTCCGAAGGATTCCGCGGCCACGGCGATCCGCGCGCTGCACCACCATGGCGTCGCGGTGAAGGTCATCACCGGCGATAACGAGGCGGTCACTCGGAAGATCTGTGCGGAGGTCGGACTCGACGTGAGCGCTTCGGCGCAGGGGCGCGACATCGAACAGCTCGACGACGAAGCGCTGGACGCGATGGTCGAGAGGACCACCGTGTTCGCGAAGATGTCGCCCGTGCAGAAGGCGCGCGTGGTGAAGGCCTTGCAGCGCCGCGGACACACCGTGGGCTTCCTGGGCGACGGCATCAACGACGCCCCGGCGCTGCGCGAGGCCGACGTCGGCATTTCGGTGGACACCGCCACCGACATTGCCAAAGAGTCCGCCGACATCATCCTGCTCGAAAAGAACCTGATGGTGCTTGAGGAAGGGGTGGTCGAAGGCCGCGTCACCTTCGGCAACATCATGAAGTACATCAAGATGACGGCCAGCTCGAACTTCGGCAACGTGTTCAGCGTGCTGGTGGCGAGCGCGTTCCTTCCGTTCTTGCCGATGCTGCCCTTGCAGATCCTCGTGCAGAACCTGCTTTACGATCTGTCGCAGCTCTCGATTCCATTCGACCGCATGGACGACGAATATCTGCGCCAGCCGCGCAAGTGGGACGCGGGCGACATCGGTCGCTTCATGGTGTGGATCGGCCCGGTCAGTTCGGTGTTCGACATCACCACGTTCTGGCTGATGTGGCACGTGTTCGGCGCCAACGGCCCTGAGCACCAGTCGCTGTTCCAGTCGGGTTGGTTCATCGAAGGTCTGCTCTCGCAGACCCTCGTGGTGCACATGATCCGCACGCGGCGCATTCCGTTCCTGCGCAGCATGGCGTCGGCGCCGGTGCTGGCGCTCACGGGCGCGATCATGGTGGTGGGCATGCTCATTCCGTTCAGCACGCTGGGTGCGCGCATCGGCATGCAGCCGTTGCCGGGCATCTATTTCGCCTGGCTGGCGCTGACGCTGGTGAGCTACTGCATCCTGACCCAGGTAATGAAGACGATCTACATCCGGCGTTACGGCCGCTGGCTGTAACGCGGGAAGGTGCGACATTCGGGCAGGGACGGCGACGACGCGTTGCCGTTCCTACCCCTCGCCAGGCGCGATCGCCACAGGCCCGAACGGGCAGCGCGGGACATACGCGCTGAGGCCACGAGCGTTTCATAGGTGCTCCCCAACCACGGAGTCACCACGATGCTTCGATCCACCTTGGCCGCTGCGCTTTTCGTTCTCCCGGCCGCTGCTTTCGCACAACCGACCACGACCACCGATCCGGCCCCGGCGCCCGTGCGCTACGTGGATGCCCTCGACTGGCCGACCCGTGACGCCGGCACGGCGTCGTTCGGCGAGGCCGAAGACCGTCTCAACATGGCCTTCGATCGTCTCTGCGGCGACACATTCTGCGAAGGCGATTACTCCAACCTGACGCCGCTGCAGCTCAGCTGCTCGGTGGACGCTACCAAGGCCACGCTGAAGCAGTGCCTGTGGGTGTTTGCCGGCAGCCATGCCTCCGTGAACCCGAAGTCGGGCGCCGTGCAGGCCACGGCCAAGCTGTTCAAGTGCAAGCTGCTGCTGGCGAAGGACACGCCGGTGGATGCGTTCTACGAGGTCATGACCGGCGGCGATCCGCTCAACGACAAGCTGCCCATGACCAATCACTCGGTCTACGACGGTCTGCTCGGCTGCCTGTGGTGATGTGAGTAAGGTGGCTTCCGCATTGCGCGGGAGCCACCATTTCACGGGAATCAGGGGCTCGCCATCCGGACAGGTGTCGCATGGTCCACGGCATCGATCTGTTCCGCTTCCTGCGGTCGTTCCTGCGGCGCTTCCTCGGGCATGGCGATCACGACGCGATCGCGACCGTTGGCCTTGCCCCGATAAAGCGCTTCGTCCGCCACGATCAACAGGCGGTCCAGGTCCGCGCCGTGCCGCAACGTGCAGGCGACGCCGAAGCTCGCCGTGACACGTGCTGTCGAAGGACCGCCGGCCGGTGGTGCAGCGATGGCCGAACGGATCATCTCGGCGCGCTTGGCACCGCTCGCCTCATCGGTGAAGGGCAGCAGGATCGCGAATTCCTCACCGCCGAGGCGGCCGAAGACGTCGTGCTGGAGCAGGTGATCGCGGCATTCCGCCACCACACGAAGAAGGACCCAGTCGCCTTCCGAATGCCCGTAGGTGTCGTTGACGAGCTTGAAGTGGTCGAGGTCGAACAGGATGAGGCACGAGGGTGTCCCGTTCCTTCCCGCCGCCTGCAAGGCTTGCGTGGCTTCATCGACGAAGTGCTGGCGGTTGCAGATGCCGGTGAGGCTGTCGCGCCGGGCCATGCGCATGAATCGAAGCTGCGCGCGCTTGGTACGAACCAGCCATAGCGCAATGGCGGCAAGAACGGTGAGCAGCAGTGCGATATACAGGCGACTGGTCTCCATGGCGCGCCGATCGACTTCGCGCTGCAGGTGCAGGATCTGGTTCTGCCGGTCCAGTGCATCGGCTTCCATGCGGCTGGACGCCACCTGTTGCTTCACCACCTGGTAGGCGATGGCGCGTGCGGTCACGTCATTCAGATAGCCCTTGTCGACCTGCATGTAGCGTTCGAGCCACTGCGTGGCCATCTGGAAGTCGCCGTGGCGTCGCGCCACGAGGTACAGCGTATGCAGGGCACTTGCGAGAGGCTCGGAGTACTCGCCCGGCACCGCGCTATCGACAGCCGCATGCGCGTACTTCTCTGCGGCTTCCACCTCGCCCAGTTCCCAGTGTCCGCGCGCGAGTAGCGACTCGACCTGCGACGTCAGACTTGGATATTGATCGTGCAATACCGACGCGTAGTGCTTCTCCAGCAGCGACACCGCGTCCTGTGGTCGGCCGTCGGCGATCGCGCTCTCTGCCACGTCGGTGCGCAAGGCATTGGCGATGAGCTTCTCGCCAGCCGCCTCGCAGTCGGCGACGCCCTGCACGTAGCGCGGATCGCTGCCGACGATACGCTTGCCACGATACAGCGCATGCAACTTGATATACGTGCCCTTGCACGCACTCGCGTTGGCGGGCGTGTTCTGGATCATCCGTTCGGCATAGTCGGCGGCCAGGTCGTACTGGCCGGCCGTGGTCAACATCTGCGCCGCCTCGCCAAGCCCTTGCAGCAACGCCTGCGGGTCATTCACGTCCGGCAGTGTGTCCGTCAGTTCGCTGAGGCGCGAGAACGCATCCTGATAGCGATGGCCGATGCCCAGGATGTTGATCAGCGTGGCCGTGGCGCGGAAACGCAGGGTCTTGTCCGACGAACTGCCGACGACGGATTCCAGCAAGGGAATGGCCGCCTCGTAATCGCCGGCATAGGCCACCTGCCACGCTTCGAGATAGTGCAGATGCTCCCGTTGCTTTTCCGTCAGCGACGCCGCGTCCTGGCTCAACCGTGCCAGTGTCGTGACAAAAGCCGAATGGTCCGAGGTCTTGGTCGCATCCGCCTGGGCGAGGGTGGTCGTCGCATCCTCGCCCGGCTTCAACTGGGCCACAGCCATGCTGGCGTACGACGCCAGCAACAACGCCACCGCACACAGCGAGAGCCGGTGGCGAATGTGGCCCACGAACCTCATGTCACGCCTAGGCGCTGTGCGCGAGCGCGGACTTTTCCGCACCGTCGTTGTCCGGCGCTTCTTTCTTCTCCTTCTCCTGCTCCTGGTTCGGATCTTCCTTCTCACGGTCGAGCTGGATGCTGTAGTAAGTGCCCGGCGCCACGCGTTCGCGCAGCGTGTCTTCGTCAGCCGCGAGAATGGCGGCGGCGAGTTCGCCGTCGACGTTCGCCTCGGCAAGTTCGCGTGCCAGTGCTTCGGTCCCCGCGTCGCGGAGGTCGGCCTCGGCGCCCATGCGCGCCAGGAAATCGATTACGTTCGACATGTCTTCCCCTATTGGATGACGCCGGAACACCTCCCCAGGTGACCATGCGCGCGCCGATCATAGCGCGCCCGCGGGCTCGGTCCGTTAAGGCGCTTCCGATGCTGCAAATTCGGCCAGACGCGCGCGTATGGCGAGGTCGGGTTCCAGCGGCGTGCAGGGGGGGATCGCCAGCGTATCCGGCATGCCGAGCGAGGCGTCCTGCACACTGCCGAGTGGCATGCGTTCGATCCGCGGCGTCTGGAAGGGCAGGGTGGCGGCGCGGTAGATCACCACCTCGTGGGTGGGCGGGTAATGGCGACTCAGGACCTCGACCAGCACGGCGAGACGACGGGGCTCGGTGTCGAAGCGTCCGCCGCTCAGGTCGCCGGCAATGCCGACCTGCCAGAGCACCAGCCATGCGGAGGTATCGACCGAGCGCCGATACAGCATGAACTGGGTGGCTTCGAAGTGCTGGCAGCCCGTTCGGCCGGGGTCCAGGCCAAGGTCCGCGTAGAGGCAGTCCTCGGACGAGATGCCCGGCTCCATCCGCGCCACATAGCCCTCCGCGCGTGCTCGCGCTACCGCCTCGTGCGGTGCCTGCGCGAAGACGCCGGGATGACCATAGAACACGCCGCACACGCGTCGTCCTGCACGCACCTCGGTCAGCATCGCCTCGACCATGTCCCGGTATGTCGCCTGCCGTGGCTTCGCCTCGGCGTAGAACGGCTGAAGACTGCGAACGTCGGGGTGCAGACGGCGTACCCACTGTTCA
>Ga0209674_100686_pt1 | contig 11918 bp, 4 predicted proteins | sample AraplaCvi_mMS_r2_FD_184279 | JGI IMG/M metagenome (GOLD analysis project Ga0209674, IMG submission 184279) | Arabidopsis root microbial communities from North Carolina, USA - plate scrape CL_Cvi_mMS_r2 (SPAdes) (version 2) | ecosystem: Host-associated > Plants > Roots > Endosphere | place: USA... | reverse complement strand
TCTCGTTCACCATTTCGCCGGTGCCGAAGGCGCCGACGCCGTCGGGTCCGCCCTCGGTCATTGCCGATCCGGTCGACGACAGCGTGACCGTGGGCGATACCGGACATTTCTCGGTGACAGCCTCGGGCGCACCGCCGCTCAGCTTCACCTGGAAGAAGAACGGCGTGGAGATTGCCGGGGCTACGGGGGCGAGCTACACCACGCCGGCCACGACGCTTGCCGACGACGGCTCGCGCTACTCGGTGGTCGTGCACGGCCAGGGTTCGGATCAGGAATCGGCACCCGCCACGCTTCACGTCTTCCCCTTCAAGCCCGTGGTGATCGCCACGCAGCCGCAGCCGCAGAACGTGGACGAAGGGCAGGTGGCGCACTTCGCCGTCGTGGCGTCGGGCTCGCCGAAGGTGCAGTACAAGTGGATGAAGGACGGTGTGACGATTCCCAATGCCACCGGGCCGACCTACGACACACCGGTGCTTACGCAGGCCGATAGCGGCAAGAGCTACAGCGTGTTCGTTAGCAATAGCGGCAGCCAGCAGTTGTCGGACGCCGTTCGCCTTACCGTGAATGGCGCGCGCCCGCCGGTGTTTACCGGCGCGATGCCGGATGTGCGTGCGAACCCCGGTCAGCCGGCGACGTTCGACGTCTCCACGCTGGTCGCGGGCACGGCACCGTTCCACTACACGTGGTCGCACGGCGGACAGCCGGTCGGCGACGACCAACCGACGCTCACGATCGCCTCGGTGCAGCAGGCCGACGTCGGTACGTACAGCGTCACGGTGAGCAACATTACCGGCGATGCCGCGGCCGTTACCGCATCGGCGAAGCTTACGCTGGCGCCGCCGGGGGCAAACCTGGCCCGCGAAAAGCAGACGCTGTCGTCGGAGGTGGAAAATGCGCAGGGCACGGCCGCGTGGCAGGCGGTGGACGGCAATGAAGGTACGCGCTGGGGCTCCAAGATCGGTGACGACAATGCGTTCATCACCGTCGATCTCGGCGCTTCGCGCACCTTCAATCGCGTGGTGCTGAAGTGGGAGAACGCCCACGCTTCCGAGTACAAGATCCAGTACTCGGACGATCCGAACACCGGCTTCAAGGATGCGTACCACGCCGAGACCAGCAATGGCGGTACGGAGGACTTCACCTTCGACCACCCGGTTACCGGTCGCTATGTCCGCATGCAGGGCATCAAGCGCGCCACGGACTACGGTTACTCGTTGTACGAATTTGAGGTATACGACTCCGCGGGCTGCTGCGCGACGACCGATCGCTACACGACGACCGTCGGTTCGAACCTGGTGACCGACACGCTGAGCGGCTTGCAATGGGATCGCGTGCAGCGTGGCTTCACTGATCAAGGCGCGCAGTTCACGCAGTCTGTCGCGATCCAGACCTGCGCGAAGGACAGCATGCGTCTGCCGACCGTCGACGAAGCGCTTGCGATCAGCGGCCAGAACTACTCCACCGCCGCATTCCCGGGCGCATGGACGACCTGGACCGAAGGTACCGATCCTAGCGACTCGCAGTTCGCCTTCCAGGTGAACTCGCTCGGTGTGAAGAGTCGTGAAGTGGCGGAGAACAACCCGGGTCACGTGCTCTGCGTGAAGGGTGCGAAGGTCTTCGCGCCGGTCATCAGCGCACAGCCCACCAGCCAGAAGGCCGGTGTGGGTCGCTCCGCGCACTTCGCCGTCGCCGCCACCGGTACCGGCCCTCTGAGCTACGACTGGTACGGCGTCAGCAAGAACGCCGATGGTGTGGACGTTGAGTCGTTCCTCTCCAGCACGTCCGACGGCACCTATGCCACGCCGGCATTGACCACGGCCAACGACGGCACGCGCCTCCGGGTGAAGGTGGTGAGCGCACAGGGGCTTTCGACGACCAGCAGCGACGTCATGCTGGCCGTGGACACCTCCACCGATGGCTTCGATCCCGTGTTCGGCGCGCCGGTCGCCACCCAGCCGGGTAACGGCAATGGCAACGGCGGCGATGGCACCGGCAATCCGCCGAGTCCGGGCACGCCGGGCGATGGCAAGGGTGGCGTGAACATCGCGATCGGCGCGATCGCCTCGTCCTCGGTGGCCAGCGAGCGGGGCGATCTGGGTCCGTCGGCAGCCATCGATGGTGACTTCACCACGCGTTGGAGTTCGGCGCCGAAAGTCGATCCGGCGGATCTCGTGGTGAACTTCGGTACGCCGAAGACCTTCGACCACGTGATCATGCGCTGGGAAACCGCCTCGTCAGCCCAATACACGATCGACGTGTCGGACGACGGCAAGCAGTGGCGTACCGTGAAAGGCCCGATCGCAGGTAAGGGCGGCGTCGACATGCAGTCGTTCGCACCGCAGACGGCCCAGTTCGTGCGCATGAACAGCACGGCCCGCAACACCGACTACGGCAATTCGCTGTTCGAGTTCGAGGTGTACCAGGCAGCGGCGGTGCAACCGACGCAGCCGGTCGTCGACCAGCCACCGCAGACTACACCGCAGCAGCCCGACACGACGGTGCCCGCTACGGGCAACCTCGCCCTCCACCGCACTGTGCTGGCTTCCGACAGCGAAAACCCGATCGCTTTCAAGCCGGAGAACGTGAACGATGGCGATGGCGGAACCCGCTGGTCCTCGGGCTTCACGGATGATCAGTGGATCCAGATCGATCTCGGCTCGGTGAAGACGATCGGCAAGGTGGTGCTCTCGTGGGAGAACGCGCATGCGCTGGCCTACCGCATCGATGTATCGATCGACGGCAAGACCTGGAACGTGGCGTACGACAACGAGAACGGGCAGGGCGGTGTGGAAACCGTGACCTTCCCGGCCGTCTCTGCCCAGTACGTGCGAATGACGGGCCTGAAGCGTTCCACGGCCTACGGCTATTCGCTGTGGGAAATGGGCGTCTATGCCGCTACCGACGATGGCACGGGCACGCCGCCGCAGAATCCGCAGGCGAACGATCCGGCTCAGGGTTTCAGCTACGACACCTATCCGGGCTTTGTCGGCACGCAACTGCGCAACGTGACCAACGGCAAATGGCGCGACGACCAGATCTTCGTCGCCGTGATCGGCCGCGATCCAACGTCGCACGCGTTCTCGTGGGTGAAGCCGGACGGCACGCTCACGGCCGCCGCGGTGGAGGACAACGATGGCGCGGGGCACCTGACCAAGAACGGCCAGAACTATCCGAACTACTTCTTCACGCTGGCGCAGGCCAAGCTGCTCAAGCTGCCGAAGATGGATTCGGGCCGCATCTTCGTTTCGGTCGGTGAGCCGATGTACATCAAGATCCTCAAGGCGGCCGATGGTTCGATCGGTTTCGCGGGCCCCAACCCGCTCAACGACACCGATCCGAACATCGGCGTGTACTACGACTGGTACGAGTTCACCTGGAACGACAACGCCATCTTCATCAACACGACGCAGGTCGATCAGTTCTCGATCCCGCTGTCGCTCGATGTGTATGGCGGCGACAAGTCCAGGCACGAGGCATCGGGCATCACACAGACGCGCGCGCAGATCTTTGCGCAGTACAACCAGGAAGTGCCGGCGGAGTTCCAGTTGGCCGAGGCCGATCCGATCCGCATCCTGGCGCCGGGCAAGGCGGCGTTCGACATCGGCAAGCCGCAGGAGCACTACTTCGACGACTACATCGACCAGTCGTGGACGTACTACCAGAACCACGTGTTGCAGATGACCATCGGCAACAAGCAGTTCGAGGGTACCGTGGTCGATGGCGTGCTGACCTTCACCCATACCAACTGGGCGGACACGCACGAGCCGGACGAACCGCAGGGGATGCTGTTCAAGGTGAGCAAGCCCAGCACGCAGGACGTGCTCGAAGGCAAGGGCGCACTGGCCCGGTCGAGCGATCCCTGGGGTGTCGAAGGCCAGCTCGAGGCGCAGATCTGCGCGGCGTTCAACCGTCACGTGATGGAAGACGTGACCCAGTGGAAGGATCCGAGCACGTTCTACACGCAGTCGCCAGCGAACTACTACTCGCGCTTCTGGCACCTGCATGGCGTGAACGGCAAGGCGTATGGCTTCGCCTATGACGATGTATCCGACCAGAGCTCGACGCTGATCGAGACGCAGCCGGAACATCTGGAGCTCGGGATCGGTTGGTAAGCCGTATCAGTGCGGAAACAGCGAAGGGCGGTGGAGAAATCCACCGCCCTTTTTGTTCTTCGTGTATGTGCAGCAAGCCAACGGTTCGCCGCTGTTGTGGGAGCCGCCATGGCGGCGAGGGGAGCTCGCCGTGGAGGTTGGGTGGCGGAGGGGCTGGGCGATGGGGGATTCTGCATCGCCGCTCCGTTGGCTTCTCGCCGCCATGGCGGCTCCCACATGGGTTCTGTGGGCTTCTCGCCGTGACGGCTCCTGCATGTGTCGGTGCGAAGATCAAGCGGTGGCGCAGGTTCCGCTCATGTCGTTCTCACTGCCCCTGATCGCCAGCAGGCTGGCTCCCACCGCCAACACCGGCGACACAAGGAACACCGTGAGCACCAGGATGAGGCAGCCTGCTGGCATCACGGGCAGGTGCGCACCGGATCGGAGGAATCCTGCTCGGTGGGAGCCAGCCTGCTGGCGATGGGGATGACCCGATAGCCTGCAGGCGCCGACGGCCGGTCAGTCGTTGGACGACGCTTCGAGCTCTTTCAGGATGCGGTAGATCTCGCGGAAGGCGTGCAGCGGCTTGTTCGTATCGCGCTCGGCCTTGGCCTGGCGGACCAGTGAGCGGAGATGCTGACGGTCGAGATCGGGATGGCGATCGAACAGTTCGCCCAGCGCCACGTCGCCGCCTTCGAGCAGGCGCTCGCGCGCGGCTTCCAGCCGGTGCATGTGGGCGGCTTCCTGGCGCTGGCGGTCGCGATCTTCGCCGAGTGCAGCGCGAGCGTCCACGAATGCCTCGTCGCCGTGCCGGCGCATCTGTTTCGCCAGGAAGGCGAGCTGGCGCTTACGCGCGATATGCGAGGTGACCTTCCGGGTGCGGCCGATCTCGTCGACGATGTCTTCGGGCAGGTTGAGCTTGGGAATGCGGCTGGGCGGCAGCTCCATGAGCTGGCCGGCAAGCTTCAGGATGTCGAGCGCGTTGCGGCGCTTTTCGCTGCGGCTGGGGCCGAAGTCTTCTTCGTGCTCGTCGTTCGGGCGCTCATCGGAGGGCTTCATGGCAGGGCCACCGTAATGGAAGGGAAGTCGGCCTCGCGCTCGAAGGCGAAGCGGGGGAAGGTCTTGCCGTCGCGTTCCACCGTCTCGGCGAACATCGCAGCGGGGCGCACCCAGAGGCGGCGCTGGTCGTAGAGGTCCTGGTAGATGACCATCTCTTCCATCGTTTCGCTGTGCAGGGCCGTGCCCAGCACGCGATAGGGCATGCCCTTGAAGTGGCGGTAGTAGCCCACGCGGACGCTCATAGGAAAATCCATGGCACCATGGGATGGATGGTGCGTTGCTTTTGATCGGGCGACGCGACCCCACTTTGATGGGGATCGGCCGGATACGGCCTGACATTCTAACCGCCCAGCCCCCAGGACGCCCACGTGAGCCAAGTTGCCACCCGCGATACCAGCCTTCAGGACCTCGACCGCCTCGCCGAACTGGCCGAGGACACGATCCGCCGCGCCCGTGCGGCGGGCGCGACCCAGGCCGAGGTCTCGGCCAGCGTCGATGTGGGTCTGAACGTGAACGTGCGCCTGGGCGAGGTGGAAACCGTCGAGCACACCCGCGACCGTGGGTTCGCGCTCACCGTGTATTTCGGCCAGCGCAAGGGCTCTGCGAGCACGGCGGACCTGAATCCGGACTCGATCCAGGCGACCATCGAGCAGGCCTGCGCCATCGCCCGGTTCACCGAGGAAGATCCCGCCGCAGGTCTTGCCGACGCGGACCGCATGGCGACCGCGTTCCCTGACCTCGACCTGTGGCATCCCTGGGATGTCGACGTCGATCGGGCGATCGCGCTGGGGCAGGAGATCGAGGACGCCGGCCGTGCCGTCGCCGGGATCACCAACTCCGACGGCGCGAGCGTGAACGCGGGGCAGAGCGTGTCCGTCTACGCCAACTCCCACGGTTTCGTCGGTCGCGAGCGCGGCACGCGGCATTCGCTTTCCGTGGCGGTGATCGCCGGCGACGACGAGGGCATGCAGCGCGACTACTGGTACGACAGCGCGCGCTCCGCGAGCGATTTCATGGATCCCGCAGCGATCGGCCGCAAGGCTGCCGAACGCACGCTTTCCCGTCTGGGTGCGCGGCGCCTCGGGACGCGGCAGGCGCCGGTACTGTTCGCGCCGGAGGTGGCCCGTTCGCTGCTGGGCCACTTGCTTGGTGCGGTCAGTGGCGGATCGCTGTACCGCCGCTCCAGCTTCCTCGTGGATCATGTGGGCAAGCAGATTCTGCCGTCCTGGTTCCGTATCGACGAGAAGCCGCTGGTGCCGCGCGGCATGGGTTCGTCCGTATTCGACGCCGAAGGCGTTGCGACACTGGACGCACCGTTGATCGTGGACGGCGTGCTGCAGCGGTACATCCTCGGCAGCTATTCGGCACGCAAGCTTGGATTGGTCTCCACGGGCAATGCCGGTGGCGTGCACAACCTGTATGTGAAGACGGGTGACGACGACTTCGCCGGCATGCTGCGCCGTCTCGGCACGGGGCTGCTCGTCACCGACGTGATGGGGCAGGGCGTTTCGATCGTGACTGGCGACTACTCGCGCGGCGCGTCGGGTTTCTGGGTCGAAAACGGCCAGATCGCGTATCCGGTCGAGGAAATCACCATTGCCGCGAACCTGCGCGACATGTACGCAAATCTGGTGGCGGTCGGTGCCGACGTCGATCGCCGCTCGCACATCCTCACCGGCTCCTGGCTGGTGGAGAAGATGACCATCGCAGGCGAGTGACCGGTGTCACAGACGACCGGCACATAGGCCGGTCGTCAGCTTGACAGGCAGGCGGGCGGGCCCGAGAGTGAGTGCTGACATCACCTGGGGAGGTTCATCATGAGTACGCCGTCCGATCAGATTCCGCCGTCGCCACCGCCGTACGAGCCCACGGGGCACGCGGCCGTGAACACCGATGACAAGAACATCGCCATGCTGACCCATCTCTCGGGGATCATTTTCAGCATCATCGTGCCGCTCATTGTCTGGTTGATCCACAAGGATCGTGCCGACAAGACCTATCTCGTCACGGAAGCCAAGGAGGCGCTGAACTTCCAGATCACCGTGCTCATCGGTTACGTGATCTGCTGGGTGCTTGCCTTCGTCATCATCGGTGCGTTCCTCACGCCGCTGCTGTGGCTGTTCAACCTCATCTTCTGCATCGTGGCCGCCATTCGTGTGAGTCAGACGGGAAGCTACCGCTATCCGTTCACGCTGCGTCTGATTGCCTGATCGATCGACGCAGTCGGTTCCGCTTCTCAAGGGCCGCTTTGTGCAGCGCCTCTAAGACGTTGGACAGTTTGAGCTAGGCCCAAGGCCTGGGTCCGGTACTTAACCGGGCCCAGGCCTTTTTGTTTGAGCTAAACACGAAGAATCTGAAAAGCGCGCGACGGCATGACCCTCCGGCAAATGCGCGCGTCGCCTGCAAGGTGGCCGAGTTCACCACTCAGGGTTGACAGAAGAAATTCCGATTATCTAAGTTCAATCACGCTGGCGTTTGCCGGCATGCGTGCCTATTAAGTCGTGGACTTATCTTTCGGTGCCGTCCCCACCGAAGGCTCAGCTAAAAGGTGATATCGATGCTGCGATCAGGGGACCAGGCGCGACATTACGTGCGCTTCGCTTACAGCGATCTCTATCCCATCTCGTCCGAGAGATACGCGGCCACCGCGTAACGGTTCATGGCGCGCCGGGGACGCTCACGGCCGCCCACATCAGGGAGACACCATGTCACTGACGACACGTCGTCGGCGTAGCCCCTTGCGCGCCGCCTATCGAGGGTTTGCCGCATTCATGCTTGCTGGCGCGGCGGATGCGCAGAACGCGACACCGGAAGACGAATATCGGAAATATCTCCGCGTGGACGCCGGGCTCGCTCCGCTGGATGACAATGCATTCGGCGAGGAAATTGCGCTTTACTCGGGCACGCTCGCTTTCAGGCAAGTCGATGTCAGCCTGCCCGGTAACGGCCCGACGATCGAGGTGGCGCGCCGCTTCGTGTTCAACGAGCGCGAAGCGCGTCTGGATTTCATCGGTCGGGCCTTCGGTGACTGGGAACTCGATCTTCCTTCGATCACGACGACCACGGCGAACCAGCAGAATGTGCGTGGCTGGGTGGTCAACGGCGGCAATCGTGGTGCCATCTGTTCTTCCTTCGGTCCTCCACCGATGGTGCAATCGCCGCCTGGCGACCCGATGCGACATGGTTGGGAGGTGGCCGCCTGGTGGTCTGGTTACCAACTGCACGTCCCGGGCGGTAGCGACCAGGAGCTGTTGCGGCGCGTGCCCGGCAATCCCGCCGCACCCACCTATGGAGGGCTGTTGTACCCCATCGTGACCCGCGGCGATTGGGTCGTGGGTTGCTTGCCGCAAGCCGCGAACGATCCCACGGTGCAGGCGTTCCTTGCGATCTCCCCTGACGGTACACGCTATACGCTCGATCACCTCTCCTATCGCTGGATGCCGAATATCGAGCGGCCGCTGGGTTCCGGGGGCTCGGCCCGTTTGCCCATGAGCGATGTGCTTGCTCGCCGCGAAGGCCGCATGTTGCCTTCGCATGTCGAAGACCGCTTCGGCAACTGGATTCAATATCACTACGACGGCGATTTGGTGACTGCCGTCACCGCCAGTGACGGCCGCCATGTCGCTATCGGCTACGAAGCGGGGACGACGCGTATCGCCACCGTGACAGTGCTGCCCGGACATGCGCTGGCCCGCACCTGGCATTATCGATACGCTCCGCTGCCGCATGGCGCGACGCTGGCGGGCATCACTCTGCCGGACGGTGCGACGTGGGAGTTCAATCTCGCCTCGTTGTCCCATGACGCTTACGTAGAAATGACGGGCGCGGGGACGTGCAACCGGCTCGCGAATGCGGATAACGCCGGCACCTTGTACACCGGAAGCATGGTTCATCCGTCGCGCCTCTCGGCGGAATTCGCCGTGACGCCGGTACGGCGAGGCCGCTCGGGCTTGTACCGGAACTGCTGGGCTGCGCCGAGCATCAATCCGCTGCCCGATGCGCCTGGGACGTTCGCCTCTCAGCCCAATGCCTGGTGGAGCATGGCCGTGGTGTCCCGGCGCTACTGGGGCGCAGGCATGGATGAGCGCCGCTGGGGATACGCGTACTCGCCCAGCAACGAGAGCTGGCTGCAGGACTGCCCGGGCGGCTGCGCCTCCACGGTATGGACCGACGTCACCTTCCCGGATGGGCACGCCGAGCGGAACACCTTCAGCAACGAATCGTCATGGCGCGAGGGCTTGCAGCTCTTCCATGAAACCTTCGACGGTGCGCCCGGAACGGCCGTCAGGCGCGCGGCAGGCACGTCGTATGTCGCGCCCGATCCCGCCGTCGACGCGCGAGCGGCGGCCTTTCCGCATCCTTGGGGCTCGTCCCCTCAGCCCAGAATCAATCGGGAGCCGGTGCAGGAAAAGATTCCCGTGGGCGAGCGGGTCATACAACAGGACGGCGACACCTATGTGTGGCAGGCGACGGCATTCGATGCCTTCGCCCGTGCTCATGCCGTTTCCCGATCCGCTTCGACGGGGCATGCCGTTTCCGAACGCCAATCGTTCCATGACCACCTTCCGCTATGGGTCATCGGCCAGCCAGCCGAAACGGTCAACCTGACGACCGGCGAAGTGGTGGAGCAATACCTCTATGCGGACGGTCATGCGACCCTCGCATCCCGCTTTCGTTTCGGCAGGAAAGTGATGGATTACACCCATGCACCGGGTGGACAGCTTTCCAGCTATACGAACGCCTTGGGACAGACGACGACCCTCGACAACTACAAACGCGGCATCCCGCAATCGGTCGGCTTTCCGGATGGCACGTTCACGCGGCTGGATGTGGACGATCTGGGCCAGGTCGTCGCCATCACCGACCAGGCAGGCGCCACGACGAACTACGGCTATGACGCGGGTGGCCGCCTTTCGCACATCGTCTATCCGGAGGAACCCGGGCAGCCCTCGTACCCAAGGCAACTGGTGCATGCGTATGCCGGATCGGAGCGCGGCATCGCGGGGCCACACTGGAAAACCACCATCGCGGAAGGCCCGCGGGTGGAAACCATTCATTACAACGCGATGCTCCGCCCCGTCCTGCACAGCGCCATGCAAGCCGATGGCGGTCTGGCTATCTCGACACGTACGGCCTACGACTGGCGCGATCTACCCGCCTTGCGCTCGATCGCGTACGACGGTCTCCCCGACCTGGGGGCGATGACGGTCGGCAAGCGCACCCATCGGGATGTCCTTGGTCGGCCCGTGAGCGAACAGGAGGACAGCGAGCTCGGCACGCTCACCACGAGGCACGAATACCATGCCGGCACCGCCGTAAGGACGATCGATCCGCAAGGCAACGTGACGTCGCGCTGGCATCAAGCGCTCGACACACCAAGCTACCAATGGCCCATTCGCATCGAAGCCCCCGAGGGCGTCACCCAGACCATTGCACGCAACAGTTACGGCGAGCCGACGGTCGTGACGCAATCCGGTGGCGGCATCAGCGAGTCCAAACGCTACACCTACGACGCCGATCACCGGCTCTGCCGATACTGTGAAATCCAGCGCGAGAGCGAAGTGCGTGAGTATGACGCTGGCGGGCAACTGTCCTGGTTGGCCTCCGGCATGCCCGTCCAGGGAGACGGTTGCGGTCGTGTGCAGGTGGGCGACGGCGAGAAAAGCCGGTATGCATACGACAACATGGGGCGCGTCACTTCCGTAGTCCATCCGTCAGGGACGGTGCCCAGTACGTTCACCTATGACGCCAGAGGCGAGGTCGCTACGTCGCGGGCTGGCGATGTGGGCTGGTCGTACGGCCGGAACCGGCGGGGCCAACTCGTCGAGGAAATCCTACAGGTCGACGGCTGGGAGTGGGCGTTCGGTTATGACTATGACCCCGCCGGAGCGCTTGCAGCGATGCGTTACCCCGATGGCAAGAGGGTGGCGTTCGCACCCGATGTCCACGGACGTCCAACACGCGTAGGCGATTACGTCACGCAGGCGGCGTACGCCGCGAACCATGCACTGGAGGGATTCACGGCCCCTAACGGACTGCGTTATTCAGCCCGGCACAACCCGCGCGGACTGGTGGAGTCGCTCGGTTATCAGGGACCGCACTCCGCGCTGCTTGACCTCGCATACACCTACGACGGCAACGGCAACACGGTGACCCGATCCACCACCACGCTGCCCGACTGGCACAACGCCCGCATGACATACGACGGGCTGGATCGGTTGGTGTCGCAGACATCGGACGACATGGGCACCTACCGCTTCCGTTACGACGCACTCGGAAACAAGCTGTCGTCCGACAATGCGCAAGAGCAGGAGATCTTCCACTACGACGCGAACCTGCGGCTGGCATCCATAAGCAGCGGCGGATCGACCACGCACCAGTACGCGTTCGATCGGCGGGGCAATGTCGTGCAGCGTGACAACGACGACTTCACCTTCGATGCGGCGAACCGTTTGGTAGCCGTCAATCGTTACAGGACGCTCCTCTACGACGCTAGCGGCCGCCGCGTGCGCGACGAAGTCAAGGGATTCCCGGTCTATTCCGCGTATACGTCGTCGGGCAAGCTGATGTGGCAGTACGACGTCCGAACCACGCAAGCCACCGATTACCTTTACCTGGGATCGAAGCTCGTCGCCAGCGCAAAGCATTCGGTGTCCACCATCGTTGGACATATCGAAGGCCTGTCGTGGCAAGGCGACGACGCCACGCTTCGTGGTTGGGCCTGTTCCACCGGCTTCGACCAGTCGGTCGACGTGCACCTCTATGCGG
>Ga0209674_100684_pt1 | contig 11971 bp, 8 predicted proteins | sample AraplaCvi_mMS_r2_FD_184279 | JGI IMG/M metagenome (GOLD analysis project Ga0209674, IMG submission 184279) | Arabidopsis root microbial communities from North Carolina, USA - plate scrape CL_Cvi_mMS_r2 (SPAdes) (version 2) | ecosystem: Host-associated > Plants > Roots > Endosphere | place: USA... | reverse complement strand
ATCGCCATGGTGTCCAGTACCTGACCGCCGAAGCGCTCGGCCGCCACGCCGGTGCGGATGCCCTTGCGGGCGGCGTAGATCGCCGCGGCCGAGCCCGCCGGACCACCGCCGATCACGAGTACGTCGAACGCCCCCTTGCTCTTGAGCTTCTCCGCTTCGCGGGCGCCGGCACCGGTATCGATTTTCGCGAGGATCTGCTCCAGGCTCATGCGGCCCTGGCCGAACACTTCGCCGTTGAGATAAACGGTCGGCACCGACATCACCTGGCGCGCGTCGATTTCGTCCTGGTACAGCGCGCCGTCGATGGCCACATGCTGGATCTTCGGATTCAGCACGCTCATCAGGTTCAGCGCCTGCACCACGTCCGGGCAGTTCTGGCAGGACAGCGAAAAATAGGTCTCGAAGTGGTAGTGACCTTCGAGGTTCTTCACTTGCTCGATCACGTCGACCGCGGTCTTGGACGGATGTCCACCGACCTGCAGCAGAGCGAGCACGAGTGAAGTGAATTCATGGCCCATCGGAATGCCGGCGAAGCGCACGCCGATGTCTCGCTGCCGACGCGGTTGATCGAATGAGGGTTTACGCTCGTTGTCGTCGTGGCGCACCAGGCTGATCTGGTCGGACAGCGAGGCGATTTCCCCGAGCAACTCGTTCAGTTCGGCAGACTTGGCACTGTCGTCCAGTGACGCAACGATCTCGATCGGCTGCGTGACCTTTTCGAGATAGGCCTTCAACTGGGCTGTGAGATTGGCATCCAACATGGGCGTAGCTCCGTCGATGGGTTTCTTCAGGGTGAACGTAACGAGCACCCGGGCGGACCCGGGCGTCGCTTTGCACTGTGTTTCGGTAGTTCGGACCCGGAAGAACTCCGGGTCCGTTGCGCATGGCGCGATGCGGCTTGAATGCTGGTTTAGATCTTGCCGACCAGGTCCAGCGACGGCGCCAAGGTCTTCTCGCCTTCCTTCCACTTGGCCGGGCAGACCTCGCCCGGATGGGAGGCGACGTACTGGGCCGCCTTGACCTTGCGCAGCAGTTCGGACGCATCACGGCCGATGCCGCCGGCGTTGATCTCGACGATCTGGATCTTGCCGGACGGATCGATCACGAAGGTGCCGCGATCGGCCAGGCCCGCTTCTTCGATCATCACGCCGAAGTTGCGGCTGATCGCGCCGGTCGGATCGCCCACCATCGTGTAGTTGATCTTCTTCACCGCATCGGAGGTGTCGTGCCACGCCTTGTGGGCGAAATGGGTATCGGTGGAGACCGAGTAGATCTCGACGCCCAGTTTCTGGAATGCGGCGTAGTTGTCAGCCAGATCCTCGAGCTCCGTCGGGCAGACGAAGGTGAAGTCGGCCGGGTAGAAAAACACGACGGACCACTTGCCCTTCAGGTCGGCATCGGAAACTTCAATGAACTGACCGCTTTTGAGTGCCTGGGCCTTGAACGGTTTGATTTCGGTGTTGATCAGCGACATCGTGGGTTTTCCCGTGGTGGTTGAAAGTGAAGTGTGAGGATATGGGGTTTTAGGCGATTAATCTAATTGATTGTCGGCATCGCATCGATCGTCTGTGGCTATCGAGATGGGTCCCGGCCGGATGGCGTCAATTCCGCCGTCTGTCCAACGCAAGGTGCGTCGATCTGTTCCAGAGAGCGCTTCTTTTCCGGTGCGCGGGTGCGCTGGCGCTCGTACACGTGGGCGGCTTGTTTGGATGACCGGTCCCTCTCGAATACGGCGCGTGAGGAGCACACGCCGCAGTGCGCTAAAATGACCGTTTTGCGGAGGTGACATGACACAGCCAGCATCCCCCGGCGCGCGCTTCCGCGCCGCCGTTGCCGAGGAACAGCCGCTGCAGGTCGTCGGCGCGATCACCGCTTATGCCGCACGGATGGCCAAGCGCAGCGGCTTCAAGGCGATCTACCTGTCCGGCGGCGGCGTTGCCGCCAACTCGCTGGGCATGCCGGATCTGGGCATCAGCTCGATGGAGGATGTACTGATCGACGTCCGCCGCATCACCGATGTGTGCGATCTGCCGCTGCTGGTCGATGTGGATACCGGTTGGGGCGGGGCGTTCAACATTGCCCGCACCGTGCGCTCGATGATCAAGGCTGGCGCTGCCGCCTTGCATATCGAGGACCAAGTTGCTGCCAAGCGTTGCGGCCATCGTCCAGGCAAGGCGATCGTGTCGAAGGACGAGATGGTCGATCGCGTGAAGGCTGCGGTGGACGCGCGCAGCGACGAGCAGTTCGTGATCATGGCGCGGACCGACTCCATCGCGGTGGAAGGTCTGGAGTCGGCGATCGAACGTGCGCAGGCCTGCGTCGAAGCCGGTGCCGACATGATCTTTCCGGAGGCGATCTACACGCTGGAGCAGTACCGGCAGTTCAAGGCAGCGGTGAAGGTGCCGATCCTCGCCAACATCACCGAATTCGGCCAGACCCCACTGTTCACCCGCGAGGAGCTGGCTGGCGCGAACGTCGACATCATCTTGTACTGCTGTGGCGCGTATCGGGCGATGAACAAGGCGGCGCTGAATTTCTACGAGACAGTGCGCCGCGACGGCACGCAGAAGGCGGCTGTGCCCACAATGCAGACGCGCGAGGAGCTGTACGACTATCTCGACTATCACGCCTACGAGCGCAAGCTCGACGAACTGTTTGCCGGCGGCAAATCCGACTGATTGACTGACGCGTTCATTCCCTGGTTGTGCCGGCGTGCCGGCGCATCTTCATTGATCGAGGTTCCATCCATGAGCGAAACCACGCAAACGCTGCCCAAGGCCAAGAAATCCGTTGCTCTGTCTGGCGTGGCCGCGGGCAACACCGCACTGTGCACGGTCGGCCGCAGCGGCAACGACCTGCATTACCGCGGCTACGACATCCACGATCTGGCTGCCAAGGGCTGCTTCGAGGAAGTGGCGTATCTGCTGGTGCACGGCGTATTGCCGACCTGGACCGAGCTGAACAACTATCGCGCGCGGCTGAAACGCCTGCGTGGTCTGCCGGCGCCGGTCAAGGCCGCGCTGGAGTTGCTGCCGGCCGCCACCCACCCGATGGACGTGATGCGTACCGGCTGCTCCATGCTCGGCACCGTGCTGCCGGAGAAGGACGATCACAACGTCACCGGCGCACGCGAGATCGCCGATCGCCTGATGGCCAGCTTCGGTTCGATGCTGCTGTACTGGTACCACTTCAGCCACAACGGCAAACGCATCGAGACCCAGACCGACGACGAATCGATCGCCGCGCACTTCCTGCACCTGCTGCACGGCAAGAAGCCGAGCGAGTTGCATGCACAGGCGCTGGACAAGTCGCTGGTGTTGTATGCCGAGCACGAGTTCAACGCATCGACATTTGCCGCCCGCGTGATCGCCGGCACCGGCTCGGACATGTACTCGGCACTCACCGGTGCGATCGGCGCGTTGCGCGGACCGAAGCACGGCGGCGCGAACGAAGTGGCGATGGAGATCATCGCGCGCTACCGCAGCGCCAATGCCGCCGAGGCCGACATCCGCGCCCGCGTCGAGCGCAAGGAAATCATCATCGGTTTCGGCCATCCGGTGTACACCGTGTCCGATCCGCGCAACGAGATCATCAAGGAAATCTCGCGCAAACTGTGCACGGATGGCGGCAATCCGACCCTGTTCGAGGTCTCCGAGCGGATCGAGAAGGTGATGGCCGAGGTCAAGAAGATGTTTCCCAACCTCGATTGGTTCTCCGCCAGCGCGTATCACATGATGGGCGTGCCGACCGCGATGTTCACACCGCTGTTCGTGATCGCGCGCACTTCCGGCTGGAGCGCACACGTGATCGAGCAGCGCGAGGACGGCAAGATCATCCGCCCCAGCGCGAACTACACCGGCCCGGAAGACCAGGCCTACGTGCCGATCGACAAGCGCTGAACCGACGCGCTCGGACAAGAAGGGAGCCGCAAGGCTCCCTTCTTCATGTCACTGCGTATGGGATACGGCCTCAGCGGGTGAGTCTTCAACGGCTGGCCTTCAACCGCTGTCGCCGTCGCTGCATCAGCCAGCCGCCGCCGCAAATGCCGCTTACCAGCAGCGCATCCATTGCGTACTTTATCCAGCTGTGCGCGTCGAACCAGCCACTCAACCAATGATCATGCGAAATCATTCGGCCGGCGGTGAACGCGATGGCACCGGCGCCCATGTACATGATGATGGGGAAGCGCTCGATCAGTTTCAGGATCAGGGTCGAACCCCAGACGACCAGCGGTACGCTGACCAGCAGGCCGATGATGACCAGGCTGAGATGCCCTTTCGATGCACCGGCGATCGCCAGCACATTGTCCATGCCCATCAGTGCATCGGCCACGATGATCGTGCGCAAGGCGCTCCAGAATGTATCGCTTGCACTGATATGCGGATCCCCGCCGGTATCGTGGCGCAGCAACTTCCAGGCGATCGGCAACAGCAATACGCCACCGATCAGCATGAGTCCCGGCAGCTTTAGCAGATAAACGACGACGGCGGTGAGTGCGAAACGAACCGCGACAGCGCCGAACGTACCCCAGAACACGGCCCTTTTCTGCATCGCCTTCGGCAGGCGGCTGGCTGCCATGGCGATGACGATGGCGTTGTCGCCCGCCAGCACCAGATCGAGCAGGATGATGGCCAGCAAACCGGAAAAAAAGTCGGTACCAGTGAATGCCATGCGGGGTTCCATGCGCGTCGGACAATGCAGTGGACACGGACGCGCGCGGCCCGTGATCCACCGCAAAAGTCTCGTTCGCAGCATGACTGCCGAGGTGACCGGAGCGAAGCGTCGCTCGTGTTGACGATCACCGCACCGGGCAGATGAACTTGCGCCGGGAACTACTCCCCTTTGGGATGTGTTTCCGGATTGTCGGGGGCTGGGTGGTCGCGGTCAAGCAACGCGGGAAGCGCCAGTCGGCTAAAATGGGCGTTTCCTCTGTCGCGAGATCCATCATGAGTGCGCACGATATCCGTTCCGCCGTCCGTCCCGATCCCGATCAGCCACTGGTCGATATCGCTGATTACGTTGTCGACTACCAGATCGACTCGAAGGAGGCTTACGACACTGCGCGCTATATGTTGCTCGACTCGCTCGGCACCGCGATGCTGGCAATGAAATTTCCGGAATGCGTGAAGCATCTCGGCCCGCTGGTGCCGGGCGCGACATTGCCGGGCGGCGCGCGCGTACCGGGTACCAGCCACGAGCTGGATCCGGTGCAGGCCGCGTTCGCGATCGGTACGCAGATCCGCTGGCTGGACTTCAACGACACGTGGCTGGCCGCCGAGTGGGGTCATCCGTCGGACAATCTGGGTGCGATCCTCGCCGTGGCCGATTACCTGAGCCGCAAGGCCGAGCGTGAAGGCGGCCAGCCGCTGACGGTGCGCGACGTGCTCGGCTATGCGATCAAGGCCCACGAGATCCAGGGCTGCTACGCGCTGCTGAACAGTTTCAACCGGGTAGGCCAGGATCACGTGATCCTGGTGCGGCTGGCCTCCACTGCGGTAGCCACGGCGATGCTCGGCGGCAACAAGGAGCAGATCACCACCGCCGTGTCGCACAGCTGGATCGACAATGGCGCGCTGCGCACCTATCGCCACGCGCCGAACACCGGCCCGCGCAAGAGCTGGGCTGCCGGCGATGCCTGCCGGCGTGCGGTGACCCACGCGATCAATGCGGTCTATCGCGGCGTGGTCGGCTATCCCTCGGCCCTATCGGCAAAGACCTGGGGTTTCTACGACGTGGCGTTCAAGGGCAAGGCGTTCGAGTTCGAACGGCCGTTTGGCAGCTATGTGATGGAAAACGTCCTCTTCAAGATCAGCTTCCCGGCCGAGTTCCACGCCCAGACCGCGGTGGAATGCGCGATGCAGCTGCATGGCGAAGTTGTCGACAGGATCGATCAGATCGAGAAAATCGTCATCGAGACGCAGGAAGCCGGCTGCCGCATCATCGACAAGACCGGCCCGCTGGCGAATTACGCCGATCGCGACCATTGCATCCAGTACATGGTGGCGGTGCCGCTGATTTTCGGGCGTCTGGTGGCCAGCGACTACAACGATGACGTTGCCGCCGATCCACGCGTCGACGCGCTGCGCGACAAGATGACGGTGGTCGAAAACCCGCAGTTTACAAAGGATTATTTCGATCCGGACAAGCGTTACATCGGCAATTCGGTGCAGGTGTTCTTCAAGGACGGGAGCAGCACCGGAAAGGTTTCGATCGATTACCCGATCGGCCATCGCAAACGCCGTGCCGAGGGTATCCCCGTGCTGCTGCAGAAATTCGAAGCGGCCATGCGCGACCATTTGCCGGCACACCGGGTCAAGGCGATCATGGCGGCAACCAAGGATCCGGCGACGCTCGATGCCATGCCGCTGCAGCAGTTCCTGGCGCTCTTCACGTTGTAAAGACGGCGTGAGTGGAATATTAAGGCGGGGTCAGGAGTGGAAGCGGCTGTTGACCCTGTCGATCGGTTTCAGTTTCGACCGAGCGATATGTGTGAGTGATAGTTACCCGAAGAATTTGATGGCACACGAGCCAACAAACTTTTCTGAATGGAATCTCACCGGGATTTAATTCCATAGCGCTAACGCACCAATAACTTAACAAGTTTGCTACACTCGCCACCGCTTGCCGCAGAAACGCCAAGCAGGGGCTGTAAATGCTCTGAGTGACGTAGTTCAGTTCTGACGCGCGACTTCCGGTTGGGGTTGAACGGACGCGAAACCTAATAAATTGAGGAGACACCTGATGAAACGTAAGGGCTTGTATTTTCTTATTGCGCTGGCCCTGGGCGGCGTAGGTGCCGTTCATGCGCAGGACACCACTGCACCGGCCGCAGCACCGGCAGCTGCTCCGGCATCCTCGGATACGGCCACTTCCAGTTACGATGATCGTTGGTATATCGCGCCGACCGTTGGCGGTTATTACAACGACACCGATCGCAACACCAACAGCCGCCAGATCTATTACGGTTTGGGCGTAGGTCGTTTCATCGCGCCGAACGTGTCGATCGACGCTTTCTTCGACCGCACCAGCCGCAAGCTTGATAACAGTGTTGTGAATGGCGGTACTGGCCATTCCCATAATCGCTGGTCCAACAACAATGTCGGCGCAGTGGCCCGCTTCTATGCCGGTGACTGGAATGCATGGCGTCCGTACCTGCTCGCTGGCGTGATGGGCAGCAATCATCATTCCATGTTTGACAAGGGCTGGTCGCCGGCGGCCGAACTGGGCGGTGGCGTATCCAAGACGATCACCGACAGCTCGGACTTCCGCGTCGAAGCCGGCTACCGCTATGACTGGGACGACAAGACCCAGCCGGCGAAGAATGGCTACGGCGACTGGTTCCTCGGCTTCAGCATCGTGTCGCGCTTCGGCGCCCCGGCAGCTGCTCCGGCTCCTGTGGCAGCAACCCCGCCGCCGGCGGATTGCTCGACCAAGGACAGCGACGGCGACGGTGTGAACGATTGCGACGACAAGTGCCCGGGTACGCCCGCCGGCACGATCGTCGGCCCCGACGGTTGCCCGCAGAAGGTCGTGATCGACCTGCGCGGCGTGAACTTCAAGTTCGATCGCCCGAAGAAGAATGAGACCGATATTTCGAAGTCGCTGGCTGAGCCGAGCGCCGACTCGATCGCGGTCCTGAACCAGGCTGTCGATACCTTGCAGCGCTACCCGCAGGTGCACGTGACGGTCGCCGGTTACACCGACTCGGTGGGCACCGATGCGTACAACCAGGGCCTGTCGGAGCGTCGTGCCTCGATCGTTTACAACTACCTGACCAGCCATGGCATCGACGCCAGCCGTCTGGAAGGCCCGATCGGTCACGGCAAGAACGATCCGATCGGTGACAACGCTACCGACTCCGGTCGTGCGCAGAACCGTCGTACGGAACTGCAGGTCAAGCAGTAATCGAACCGCGGTAAAGCAATATAAAAAAACCCGGCTTCGGCCGGGTTTTTTTTGGTTTGTCGAATGACCTACGCCAAGCTGTGATGCCCCCGCCTAGGATTGGGCCGCCATATCGGGTTGATCCTTGTGGCGTTGTAGCTCCGGCTTATACGCTAGCGCAATGCCTCGTCCCCCTTTTCATTCCGCGCGTTCCGCTGCGCCCGTGCCACAGTCGCCGCGGCATGGATTGGCGCGCGTCCTGTCCAAGCTGGGTGCCTGTTCGCGCAGTCAGGCTGAGCAATGGATACGCGCTGGCCGCGTCAGTCTGGATGGGCGTGTCGTGCGCGACCCTTATCATCCGACGCTGATCGACCGCCAGCAGGTTGCAGTTGACGGCCAATTGGTGAAATCCGCCGAATGCATCCATGTGGCATTCAACAAGCCGCGTGGGCTGGTGGTCAGCGCAGCCGACGAGCAGGGGCGCGCCACGGTTTATACCGCGCTGGCCGCTGCCGGCTTGCCGTGGCTGGGACCGGTCGGCCGGCTGGACAAGGCCAGCGAGGGTCTATTGTTGTTGAGCAACGACACCACCTGGGCTGCGGGAATCACCGATCCGGCCACACATCTGGACAAGACCTACCACGTACAGGTGGCCGGCCAGCCGGATGCGGCTGCGCTGGCGGCGATGCAGGCGGGCATCAACGATGCGGGCGATCTGCTGAAGGCGCGGCGGGCGACGCTGCTGCGTGTCGGCGAGAAGAACGCGTGGCTGGAAGTGGTGCTGGATGAAGGCCGCAACCGGCACATCCGCCGCCTGCTGGCGGCGTTGGGTTTCGACGTGCTGCGCCTGATCCGGGTGGCGATCGGACCATTGACGCTGGGTGAGTTGGCGAAAGGCCAATGGCGGCGACTGAGTGCTGACGAAGTCAGAGCCCTCGATATCCGCAGATGACAGGGTAGGGTGGCTTAGCCGCGACGCTCCTGTTCAACCAAAAGGCATCGCGGCTGAAGCCGCTCCTGCACGGGATTCGGCCATCAGCCGCCGATCACACCCAGGCGCCGACCCACTTTGGTGAACGCGGCAATCGCGTGATCGAGATGCTCGCGGGTATGCGCCGCGCTCATCTGCGTGCGTATCCGCGCTTGGCCTTGCGGCACCACCGGATAGAAGAAGCCGGTGACATAGATGCCTTCCTCCAGCAAGCCGGCAGCCATCGCCTGCGCCTGTTTCGCGTCGTAGATCATCACCGGCACGATCGGGTGCACGCCCGGCTTGATGTCGAAGCCGGCCGCGCTCATGTGCTCGCGGAAATAGCGGGTGTTCTCCTTGAGCATGTTGCGCATGTCGCCGGCGCTGCTCAGCATATCGAACACCTTGATGGCGGCGGCAACCACATGCGGCGGCAGCGAGTTGGAAAACAGATACGGGCGTGAGCGTTGGCGCAGCAATTCGATCACTTCCTTGCGGCCGGTGGTGAAACCGCCCAACGCGCCCCCGAGCGCCTTGCCCAGCGTGCCGGTGAAGATGTCGATCTTGTCCATCACACCGTGCACTTCGGCCGCACCGCGGCCGGTGTCGCCGAGAAAGCCCGTGCAATGGCATTCGTCGATATGCACCAGCGCATTGTATTTCGCGGCCAGCGCCGTGATCTGGTCCAGTGGCGCGATGAAGCCGTCCATCGAGAACGTGCCGTCGGAGGTGATCAGCTTGGTGCGTGCGCCGGCTGCATCGGCGGCCTGCAGCTGCTTCTCCAGATCAGCCATGTCGCTGTTCGCGTAGCGGAAGCGCTTGGCTTTGCACAGGCGAATACCGTCGATGATCGAGGCGTGGTTCAGTGCATCGGAGATGACTGCATCCTCTTCACCCAGCAGCGGCTCGAACAGTCCGCCATTGGCATCGAAGCAGGCCGCGTAAAGAATGGTGTCCTCGGTGCCGAAGAACGCGGCGATCTTCGCTTCCAGTTGCTTGTGCAGATCCTGCGTGCCGCAGATGAAGCGCACGCTGGCCATGCCGAAGCCATGCGTGTCCAGCGCATCCTTCGCCGCCTGGATCACCACGGGATGATCGGCCAGGCCGAGGTAGTTGTTGGCGCAGAAATTCAATACCTTGCGGCCGCCTTCCAGCGTGATCTCGGCGGACTGCGGCGAGGTGATGATGCGCTCGGCCTTGAACAGGCCCTGCTCGCGGATGGATTCGAGTTCGCTGGCGTAACGCGCCTTGGCTGTATAGGTCATGGGAGGGATTCCGGCCGGGGGCAAAGCGCCATTGTAGGGCGCTGGCCTCCTTCTGCGCATGCGCAGCGAGCGGACTCAGTGCAGGCCGAAGTCCGCGCGGGTGGTTTTTCCCTTGTCGTCGATGCCCTCGGCAGTGAGCTTGGATTGCTTGACGGACACTCGCTTGTCATCGAGCTTGCCATGCAGCCAAGTCTGCACGGCGCTGGCGCGGCGCTCGGCCAAGGAGTGCATGGCGACTGTGTCCACGCTGACATGGGTCTCCAGCAGGCTGCGCATCTCGTCGGGTTCTAGCGATTTGTTTAGGCCGATGAGGTTGTGCGGCTTCTCGAAATCCGCGTGCTTGTACGCGCGCTTGAGAAAGTGCTCGTATTCGTCGGGCGTGATCGACAGCGCGGCCAGCGTGGCTTCGGGTGCGTTGGGATCGGGCTTGCCCCCGGACTGGTCGGCCAGTTTCTCGCGACGGACCAGATTGTCGACAGTCACCTTGCGCAGGCCGTCTTCATCCTTGGACGGGTCGACGCGACCGGTGATATCCAGGTTGAGCGAAGGCTTCTTGCTGAGCATGCTCACAATCTGCCCCAGGCGATCCTGGGCGTGCCCATCCAGCACGGCCGATCCTGGCGCGAACTCGACATAGCCCAGGTCTTCGTGGCTGCCACCGCCAAAAGCCGAGGCGAGCAGACGGAACGGCGCCGTGGCAGCCCGCGCGATGAGGTTGCCGAATGCGCGCCAAATCATCCCGCCCAGGCTGAACTGCGGATCGTCCAGCGAGCCGGATACCGGTACGTTCACATCGATGTTGCCCTCGGTGTCCTTGAGCAAGGCTACCGCCAGCTTCACTGGCAGGTGCGAGATGCCCGGGCTCGTCATGCGATCGCCGAAGGTCAGCTGGGTGATGAAGATATGGTTGTCGGCGCTGAGCTTGCGCTGGTCGAGCATGTAATGCACATCGACCGTGAGCTTGCCCGCCGTGATGGGGTAGCCGGTGTATCTGCCGGAATAGGCGCTGAGCCGGGTCAGTTCGACGTCGTTTGCCTTGCCCTTGATGTCGAGGAAGGCCACCGGCGCGAGCGGGTTGATGGTGCCGTCGATGTCCACCGGCGAGTTGTCGTCCAGCTGTGCCTGCACGGCCAGATCGGCTGGCGGGTCGCCGGCCGTGGTACCGAAGGCGCCGACCTTGCCGGTGAGCTTGGTGAGGTTGGCGGTGTAATTGGGTTTGATGAAATTGTCGGTGTAGTTGAGCTGGCCGTTGACCAGGGTGATCTGGCCGATATGGATGTCCGCGGCAGGCGTTGCCGCTGCAGGCGCTTGCTGCGATGTCGGCGCTGCCGCAGGGGCATTGTTCTCGGCGCGGGTCACCGATACCGGTGCCTGTGCTTCCTTGGCGATCACATCGGACAGGTTCAGTCGGCCATTGCTGTTGACGATGACGCGGGCGTAGAAGGCATTGAGCACCAGGCCACCCAGGTGCATGCGTGGTATGCCACTGCCGTAGCGCAGGTCGATATTCGAGCCGGCCAGCGAGCTCCAGCGCATGAGATCGTCGCCGGTGAGTTTGTCCTGCACGCGCACCTGTTCGAACGCGGCGTCACCTTTGTAATTCAGTTTGGGCTGGGACGTGCGGCCGTCGTAATGCAGCTTGCCTTTGCTGCTCAATCGCGCGCTGGTGACATTCACGTTCAGGGGGACACTGGCGTAGGGCACGAAACCGGCGATGTCCAGTCGCCTGGTGGTCAGCTGCAGATCGGCGATGGTGGGCAGCGGCTGCAGTGCGCCGTTCGCCGCGAACGTACCTTTGCCCAGGCTGCCTTCAAGCTTGATCTGCCGGGGCTGGTTGAGCTTATCGCTGAGC
>Ga0209674_100683_pt1 | contig 11981 bp, 8 predicted proteins | sample AraplaCvi_mMS_r2_FD_184279 | JGI IMG/M metagenome (GOLD analysis project Ga0209674, IMG submission 184279) | Arabidopsis root microbial communities from North Carolina, USA - plate scrape CL_Cvi_mMS_r2 (SPAdes) (version 2) | ecosystem: Host-associated > Plants > Roots > Endosphere | place: USA... | reverse complement strand
TTGCCGGCGTCCAGAATGCATCGCGCCAGCAAAGCTCGTTCGTGCCGTTCATCCACACGTATTCGCCAGTACCATTCACCCAGTTGTCATTGGTAGCTTGTCGCGACGCCGGCACCGACTGTGCCATGGCGGATGCAGCCATAACCGCGGTAGCTGCAATGAACGCGAGCTTTGAAAGTTTATTCATATTTCTCCTCTCGAAATTGAGATTACCGCAGGTTTACTGCGAGCCTGTTGACGAAGACAAGTCATACATTGCTCGAAGTATAACATTGGTGCGGAACAAAAAACGCTGTGTCTAGACTTCGAGCAGTGTCTGACTCTTTGTGCGTTGGCATTTTGCCATATCGTTCCCTTCCGACGATAAAAAAATCCGCCCCCGATCAAATCCCCCTCCAATTGTGGTGCATGCGCAACACCGCAATCGCCCGGAGCGTCCCGCCAGTCATGGCTGAGCGGCGAATTGCCCTACGCACGAATCGAGCCTGACCGACACAAAAAACGCCCGCTGCGGAACTTTTTCGAGACGGTCTGCTAATAGGTATACGTCTGCCCGCAGGGTCGGGATTGGCGGCATGTTAGAATCGCGTGATGCGTTGCGTCTGCAATGCTTACGCGAAGGTGTCGGGTTCTCGCTGCCTTCGCACGTAAAAGATACGGATAATGGATCAATTCGCCAAAGAGACTCTGCCAATCTCCCTCGAGGAGGAAATGCGCCGTTCGTATCTCGATTACGCGATGAGCGTGATCGTAGGGCGTGCGCTTCCCGATGTCCGCGATGGCCTGAAGCCGGTGCACCGGCGCGTGCTGTACGCGATGCACGAGCTGAACAACGACTGGAACCGCGCGTACAAGAAGTCCGCGCGTATCGTCGGCGATGTCATCGGTAAGTACCATCCGCACGGCGACACGGCTGTCTACGACACGATCGTCCGGATGGCGCAGGACTTTTCGTTGCGCTACATGCTGGTGGACGGCCAGGGCAATTTCGGGTCGGTCGACGGCGACAACGCCGCGGCCATGCGTTATACCGAAATCCGCATGGCGAAGATCGGCCACGAGCTGCTGGCCGACATCGACAAGGAAACGGTCGACTTCACGCCGAACTACGACGGCAGCGAGAACGAGCCGGCCATTCTGCCGGCGCGCATTCCTAATCTGCTGATCAATGGCTCGTCCGGCATCGCGGTCGGCATGGCGACCAACATCCCGCCGCACAACCTGAACGAGGTTGTCGACGCGTGCCAGCACCTGCTGAAAAACCCGGAAGCCACGATCGACGAGCTGATCGAGATCATTCCGGCGCCCGATTTCCCGACCGCCGGCATCATCTACGGCGTGGCGGGCGTGCGCGACGGTTATCGCACGGGCCGCGGCCGCGTGGTCATGCGCGCGCTCACGCATTTCGAAGAGATCGACCGCGGCCAGCGCATGGCGATCATCGTCGACGAATTGCCGTATCAGGTGAACAAGCGCTCGCTGCTGGAGCGTATTGCCGAGCTGGTCAACGAGAAAAAGCTGGAAGGCATTTCCGACATTCGCGACGAGTCCGACAAAAGCGGCATGCGCGTCGTGATCGAGCTGAAGCGCGGCGAGGTGCCGGAAGTCGTTCTCAACAATCTGTATAAAGCGACGCAGCTCCAGGACACGTTCGGCATGAACATGGTCGCGCTCGTCGACGGCCAGCCGAAGCTCCTGAACCTGAAGGAGATGCTGTCGTGCTTCCTGTCGCATCGGCGGGAAGTGCTGACGCGGCGCACTGTATACGAACTGCGCAAGGCGCGGGAACGCGGGCATGTGCTCGAAGGCCTCGCGGTGGCGCTCGCGAACATCGACGAATTCATCGCCATCATTAAAGCTGCGCCGACTCCGCCTATCGCCAAGCAGGAATTGATGGCGCGTCCGTGGGATTCGTCGCTGGTGCGCGAAATGTTGTCGCGCGCCGAGACGGAAAACGCGTCGGCGGGCGGTCGCGATGCGTACCGTCCTGACGGATTGAATCCGTCGTTCGGCATGCAGGCTGACGGCCTGTACCGCTTGTCCGACACTCAGGCTCAAGAAATCCTGCAGATGCGTCTGCAACGCCTGACCGGACTCGAGCAGGACAAGATCATCGGCGAGTACCGCGACGTCATGGCGCAGATCGCCGACCTGCTGGACATTCTGGCGCGGCCGGAACGCATTACGGCGATCATCGTCGACGAACTGACGTCGATCAAGGCCGAATTCGGCGACGCGCGCCGCTCGAAGATCGAGTTGAATGCGACCGAACTGAACACCGAAGACCTGATCACGCCGCAAGAAATGGTCGTGACCATGTCGCACGCGGGTTACGTGAAATCGCAGCCGTTGTCGGAATATCGCGCGCAAAAGCGCGGTGGTCGCGGCAAACAGGCGACTTCCATGAAGGAAGACGACTGGATCGACACACTCTTCATCGCGAATACGCACGACCACATTCTGTGCTTCTCCAACCGCGGCCGCGTGTACTGGGTCAAGGTCTACGAAGTGCCGCAAGGTTCGCGTAATTCGCGCGGCCGTCCGATCGTCAACATGTTCCCGCTGCAGGAAGGCGAAAAGATCACGGTTGTGCTGCCGGTCAAGGAATTTTCCGCCGACAAGTTCGTGTTCATGGCCACTGCGTTAGGAACGGTAAAGAAGACGCCACTCGAAGCCTTCAGCCGGCCGTTGCGCAAGGGTATTATTGCGGTCGGTCTGGATGACGGCGATTACCTGATCGGCGCCGCCATCACAGACGGTCAGCACGACGTGATGCTGTTCTCCGACTCGGGCAAGGCGGTCCGCTTCGACGAGAACGACGTGCGGCCCATGGGCCGCGAGGCGCGCGGCGTGCGCGGCATGCAGCTCGAAGACGGTCAGAACGTGATCGCGCTGCTGGTAGCGGGCGACGAGCAGCAGTCGGTGCTCACCGCCACGGAAAACGGCTTCGGCAAGCGCACGCCGATCACCGAATACACCCGTCACGGCCGCGGCACGAAGGGCATGATCGCGATCCAGACGTCCGAGCGCAACGGCAAGGTCGTCGCCGCCACGCTGGTCGACCCGGAAGCGCAGATCATGCTGATCACGACCACGGGCGTTCTGATCCGTACGCGCGTGTCGGAAATTCGAGAAATGGGCCGTGCAACTCAAGGTGTTACACTCATCAGCCTTGACGAAGGGACCAAGCTTTCAGGTCTGCAGCAGGTTGCCGAGGCGGAAGCGGAAGGCGATGTCGAAGGCGACGCCGAGGGTCCCGCCGAAGGTGGGAACGGCGGGGAAGACGGTGGCGCAGCCTGATCCGCGGTTTTGGCTTCGCGCTCGGTACTGATTGAAAGCTCTGCGGGAAAGAACGGCGTGTCGGGCCGACACGCTTTCCGCGCGGCTGGCAGTTCAAGTTAATTTCTATTAGGGAGTAATGATGCAGAAACGATTCAAACAACTGGCGTTGCTGGCTGCCGTCGTGCCGACCTTTGCCATGGCTCAAGCGCTTCAGAGCCAGGCTCCGTCGGCGCCGGCTGCTGCCGCGGCACCGGTTGATCCGGCCAAGCAGGCTGCCATCAAGGACCTGCTGGACGCAATCGACGCACAGAAGCTCGTGGGCGCAATCGGCAACAGCGCGCAAATGCAGGCAAAGCAGCTCGTCCCGGCTATCCTGTCGGACGCGCTGAGCGAAAACAAGACGATGACGGACAAGCAGAAGCAGGCTTCCGTCCCTACGCTGCAAAAGAACGCAGTGCCGAAGCTGGTTGACGGCGCGGGTCAGGTCTTCGCGACGGACGGCTTCCGCCAGGACGCCATGCAGGCTCAGTACGACGCGTACGCAAAGTACTACAGCACGTCGGAAATCAAGGATCTGACGGCTTTCTACAAGAGCCCGACCGGTCGCAAGTTCATCCAGGTTCAGGACCAGGTTGGCCGCGACGTCGTCAACGGCTTGATGCAGAAGTACATGCCGCAATCGATCAAGGCAACGCGTGACCAGGCCGACAAGGAAGTCGCTTCGGTCAAGCCGGCTAAGTAAGCCTCAGGCGAAAGCCGCGCGGATACCGCGCTGGCGCGCCACCGGTGGTCCGATTTCAGGGCCGCCGCGTTTGGCGGGTTAGCGGGGACAATGCGATAATGGCCGTTTGCGCATGTGCGCAAGCGGCCATTGTTTTTTCGGCGCTCAATTGTCGACGCCGGCGGCTCAAAATACGGCTGCGATTGTCGACAGTCGCGGCCAGCCGGGTTGTTATTCGCGTCGGCTGAAACATGGCCGTTTTCCCGCAGCGTCTTTGCGCGGCGGCCGCTTTACCGATTCAACGGACTCAACCGATTCAGCGACTCGTGCGCGACTTTTCGTATTCGCGCCGCTTTCAGGATCTCACGATGCGCGTCTTTAATTTCTCCGCCGGCCCAGCGGCCATGCCCGAAGAAGTGCTGCGTCAGGCAGCCGCCGAAATGCTCGACTGGCAAGGCAGCGGCATGAGCGTGATGGAGATGAGCCATCGCGGGAAAGAATTCATGTCGATCCACGAGGAAGCGCTGACCGATCTGCGCGAGCTGCTGGCCGTGCCGGCGAGCCATCGGATCCTGTTCCTGCAGGGCGGCGGTCTCGGCGAAAACGCGATCGTGCCGATGAACCTGCTTGGCACCAAACCGCGCGCGGACTTTGTCATCACCGGTTCCTGGTCGCAAAAGTCGTTCAAGGAAGCGCAGAAGTACGGCTCCGTGCATCTCGCCGCGAGCGGCCAGACAGCGGACGGTTTCACTCGCGCGCCGGCCTTTTCCGAATGGCAATTGTCGGACGATCCCGCTTACGTGCACCTGTGCACGAACGAGACGATCCACGGTGTCGAGACCTTCGAGATTCCCGACCTCGGCAATATTCCGCTGGTGGCGGACGCGTCTTCGCACATCCTGTCGCGTCCCATGGACATCGCCAAATACGGCGTGCTGTTCGGCGGCGCGCAAAAGAACATCGGCATGGCGGGCGTGACGGTCGTGATCGTGCGCGAGGACATGCTCGACCGGGCGCTGCCTATCTGCCCGTCGGCGTTCGAATGGAAGACGGTTGCCGAAAACAATTCCATGTACAACACGCCGCCCACTTATGCGATCTACATCGCCGGGCTCGTGTTCAAGTGGTTGAAAAAGCAGGGCGGCCTCGCCGCAATGGAAGCACGCAATCTCGAAAAAGCGAAGCTGCTGTACGACGCAATCGACTCGAGCAGCTTCTATCTGAACAAGGTCGAGCGTGGCTCGCGCTCGCGGATGAACGTACCGTTTTTCCTCGCCGACGAGTCGCGCAACGAAGATTTCCTCGCCGGCGCGAAAGCGCGGGGAATGGTGCAGCTCAAGGGCCACAAGTCCGTCGGCGGCATGCGGGCGTCGATTTACAACGCTGTCCCGCTCGAAGGCGTGAAAGCGCTTGTCGAATACATGAAGGAATTCGAACAGCACAGCGCCTGAGTGCCGGGCATTCGGCGCGCATCCTTTCCAGCACGCATTTTTGCAGCAGTTTTTTTGCGGCAATTCTTTGCAGCAACTACGGGCAGGACCGTTTTCACGCATGGACGACGAACTCAACAATCGGCTCAAACCTCTTCGCGAGCGCATCGACGCGCTCGACGCGCAGCTGATCGCGCTTCTCAATCAGCGCGCCGCGGTGGCGCTCGAAGTGGGCGAGGTCAAGAAGCATTTCAACGCGCCGGTCTTTCGCCCGGAGCGCGAGCAGCAAGTGATCGCCCGTCTGCAGGACATGAGCGAAGGGCCGCTCGCGAGCGAACACATCAGCGCGATCTGGCGCGAGATCATGGCCGCGAGCCGCGCGCTGGAAAAGACCATCAAGGCGGCGTATTTGGGGCCGGTCGGCACCTATAGCGAACAGGCCATGCACGAGTACTTCGGTCAATCGATCGAAGGGCTGCCGTGCCCGTCCATCGACGAAGTGTTCCGCTCGGTCGAAGCTGGCGCGGCGGAATTCGGTGTGGTGCCGGTCGAGAATTCCACCGAAGGCGCGGTGTCGCGCACGCTGGATTTGCTGCTGCAAACACAACTGACCATCGGCGGCGAGCTTGCGTTGCCGATCCATCACAATCTGTTGACGCTGAACGGCGGTCTGACCGGCGTCACCCGCGTCTGCGCGCACGCGCAGGCGCTCGCGCAATGCCAGCGCTGGCTCGCGAGCAACGCGCCGCATCTCGAGCGCCAGGCCGTGTCGAGCAATGCCGAAGCGGCGCGCATGGCGGCGGAAGATCCGACCGTCGCGGCCATCGCCGGCGATCGCGCGGCGACGCACTACGGTTTGCAGGTTGCGTACGCGCTGATTCAGGACGATCCGCACAACCGCACCCGCTTCGTGATGATCGGCAAGGAGCGCACGGGGGCGAGCGGCCATGACCAGACGTCGCTGATCGTGTCGGTCCCGAACGAGCCGGGCGCGGTGTTCAAGCTGCTCGAGCCGCTTGCGCGCCACAGCGTTTCCATGACCCGCTTCGAATCGCGTCCGGCGCGCGTCGGCACGTGGGAGTACTACTTCTATATCGACGTCGAAGGCCATCGCGACGATCCGGCCGTGGCCGCCGCGTTGACCGAGCTCGGCGAGAAAGCGGCCTTCCTGAAGATTCTGGGCTCGTATCCGCGCGCCCGCTGATGACTGGCAACCCCCGAGCAAGCGCCGGCCAGCCAGTGCGGCGGTGCACTCGCCGCGACTTTTTCTAATAATCGTTCGGAGATTTCATGACAACGTCCTTCGGTCCTTCTTACGTGCGCGCCATTGCGCCTTACATCGCGGGCAAGCCGATTTCGGAAGTCGCGCGCGAGTTCGGGCTGGACGAAGCGAAAATCGTGAAACTGGCGTCGAACGAGAATCCGCTCGGCATGCCTGAGTCGGCGCAACGGGCCATGGCGCAAGCCGCGAGCGAGTTGGGCCGCTATCCCGACGCGAATGCATTCGAGCTGAAGACGGCGCTCGGCGAACGCTACGGCGTGCCGTCCGACTGGATCACGCTCGGCAACGGCAGTAACGACATTCTTGAAATCGCCGCGCACGCGTTTGTCGAAAAAGGGCAGTCCATCATTTACGCGCAGTATTCGTTCGCGGTTTACGCGCTGGCCACGCAAGGCCTGGGCGCGCGCGCGATCGTCGTGCCGGCGGTGAAGTTCGGCCACGATCTCGACGCGATGCTCGCGGCGATCACCGACGACACGCGGCTCATCTTCGTCGCCAATCCGAACAATCCGACGGGCACGTTCATCGAAGGTCCGAAGCTCGAAGCGTTTCTCGACAAGGTGCCGCGCCACGTGGCCGTCGTGCTGGATGAGGCGTACACGGAATATCTGCCGGCGGAAAAGCGCTACGACTCGATCGAATGGGTGCGCCGTTATCCGAACCTGCTCGTGTCGCGCACGTTCTCGAAGGCGTTCGGCCTGGCCGGCCTGCGCGTGGGCTTCGCGATTGCGCAGCCGCAGTTGACCGATCTCCTGAACCGTCTGCGCCAGCCGTTCAACGTCAACACGCTCGCGCAGGCTGCAGCCATTGCCGCGCTCAACGACAAGGCGTTTCTGGAGAAGTCGGCAGCGCTCAACGCGCAAGGCTATCGCCGTCTGACAGAAGCATTCGACAAGCTCGGTCTCGAATATGTGCCGTCCGACGGTAACTTCGTGCTGGTGCGCGTCGGCGACGATGACGCAGCCGGCAACCGCGTGAATCTCGAATTGCTGAAGCAGGGCGTCATTGTGCGTCCGGTCGGCAATTACGGTTTGCCGCAATGGCTGCGCGTGACGATCGGGCTGCCCGAAGAAAACGAGGCGTTCATCGCCGCGCTCGAAAAAACGCTCGCCACCGCGTAGGCGGCGAATTTTGACCCGCGCGCCTCGTTTTCCCGAAAGGCGCGCTTTTTCTGTGACCGACGTGGCCGCGTTCTCTTTTAACAAGCTGGTGATTTTCGGTGTCGGCCTGATCGGCGGATCGCTCGCGCGCGCGCTGCGCGAGCGCGGCGAGGCGGATGGCGCACGCACGGTAATCGGCGTGGGCCGCTCGGCGGCGTCGAGTGCGCGCGCGCTGGAACTCGGTGTGATCGATCGTGCGGCGGCTCTCGACGACGACGCGGCGTTGCGCGAAGCGCTTGCCGGCGCCGACGTCGTGCTGCTCGCGGCGCCAGTCGCGCAGACGCAGCCGCTGCTCGAGCGCATTGCGCCGTTTCTCGACGCCAACACAGTCGTGACCGACGCCGGCAGCACCAAGTCCGATGTCGTGGCCGCGGCCCGCGCCACGCTCGGCGCGCGCATCGGCCAGCTCGTGCCGGGGCATCCCATTGCGGGCCGCGAGGCGAGCGGCGTCGAGGCCGCATTGCCGGATCTCTACGTGGGCCGCAATGTCGTGCTGTGTCCGTTGCCGGAAAACGCGCCGCATGCCGTGGAGCGCGTCGCGGCCATGTGGCGCGCGACCGGCGCGCTCGTGCGCGACATGGCGCCTGCGCAGCACGACCGCGTGTTTGCGTCCGTCAGCCATTTGCCGCACGTGTTGTCGTTTGCGCTTGTCGAGCAGATTCTCAATTCGCCCGACGCCGCGCTGAAATTTTCCTTTGCCGCGGGCGGCTTTCGCGACTTCACGCGGATTGCCGCGTCGAGCCCGGAAATGTGGCGCGACGTGTGTGTCGCCAATCGCGTTGCGCTGCTCGACGAACTCGACGCCTATACGGCCGTGCTCGCCCGGCTGCGGGCGGCGATCGAAGCGGCGGACGGCGCCGCGCTCGAAGGCGTCTTCGCCCGCTCGCGCGTGGCACGCACCGAGTGGCAGGAACAGCGCGCGGGCGGCGTGGCGTCGGCCGACGGCTCAAAATGAGCGCATTGAGATAAGCGCATTGCAATCAGCGCGCCGCAATAACCGGAAACTGGACTCAATCATGGAATTCCTCGATCTCGGACCCTTTTCTCGTGCGTCCGGCACGGTTCGTCTGCCTGGCTCGAAAAGCATTTCGAACCGGGTGTTGCTGCTCGCCGCACTCGCCGAAGGCGAAACGACGATCACGAACCTGCTCGACTCCGACGACACGCGCGTCATGCTCGACGCGCTCGAAAAGCTCGGCGTGCGGATCAAGCGCGACGGCGATACCTGTGTCGTGACCGGCACGCGCGGCGCATTCACGGCGCGCACGGCTGACCTTTTCCTCGGCAACGCGGGCACGGCGGTGCGTCCGCTGACCGCGGCGCTGTCGGTGAACGGCGGCGACTACCGCATCCACGGCGTGCCGCGCATGCACGAGCGGCCAATCGGCGATCTCGTCGACGGGCTGCGGCAGATCGGCGCAAGAATCGACTACGAGGAAAACGAGGGCTATCCGCCGTTGCGCATCCGCCCGGCGCAGATCTCCGCCGAAGCGCCGATTCGCGTGCGCGGCGACGTGTCGAGCCAGTTCCTCACTTCGCTCCTGATGACGCTGCCGCTCGTGCGCACGGCAAGCGGCGTCAGCACGGTTCAGGTGGACGGCGAACTGATCTCGAAACCCTACATCGAGATCACCATCAAGCTGATGGCGCGCTTCGGTATCAACGTCGAGCGCCACGGCTGGCACCAGTTCGTCGTGCCGGCGGGGCAGCGCTATCAGTCGCCGGGCACGATCATGGTGGAAGGCGACGCGTCGTCGGCGTCGTATTTCCTCGCGGCGGGCGTGCTCGGCGGCGGGCCCCTGAAAGTGGAGGGCGTGGGCCGGTCGAGCATTCAGGGCGACGTCGGCTTCGCGGATGCGCTCATCAAGATGGGCGCGAACCTGCAAATGGGCGAGGACTGGATCGAAGTGCGCGGCGTCGGCAACGACCACGGCAAGCTGGATCCGATCGACATGGACTTCAATCTGATCCCGGACGCCGCCATGACCATCGCGGTCGCCGCGCTGTTCGCCGACGGCACGACCACGCTGCGCAACATCGCGAGCTGGCGCGTCAAAGAGACCGACCGGATCACGGCCATGGCGACGGAGCTTCGCAAGGTCGGCGCGAAAGTCGAGGAGGGCGAAGACTTCCTGATGGTCACGCCGCCGGAAAAGCTGATTCCGAACGCGTCCATCGACACTTACGACGATCACCGCATGGCCATGTGTTTCTCGCTGGTGAGTCTCGGCGGCGTGCCGGTCCGGATCAACGACCCCAAGTGCGTCGGCAAGACTTTTCCCGATTATTTCGAGCGCTTCGCAGCGCTTGCTCACCCCTGATTCGCGTACGAATCGCCTGACGTGCGACTTTTTCGATGAAACCGATCCGTCCCTTTCACCAGACGCCCGTCATTACGATCGACGGCCCCAGTGCTTCGGGCAAAGGCACCGTGGCCGCACTGGTCGCCGCCAGCCTCGGCTTTCACCTGCTGGACAGCGGCGCGCTGTACCGGCTCGCGGCGCTTGCCAGCATGCGCTACAAGGTAGGGGCGGAGGACGTCGACGCCCTTGTAAAGCTGATCGACGATCTGCATATCACGTTTCGTGAAGGTCTTGCCCAGCTCGACGGCGTCGACGTTTCCGCGGAAATTCGCGCAGAGGAAGTCGGCAGCCGCGCTTCCGCGATTGCCGTGCACGCGCCGGTGCGCGCGGCGCTGGTGGCGCGTCAGCGGGCTTTTCGCAAGGAGCCGGGGCTCGTCGCCGACGGTCGCGACATGGGCACGGTGATCTTCCAGGACGCCGTTCTGAAGGTCTTTATGACCGCCAGCGTGGAGGCCCGCGCGGCGCGGCGGCATAAGCAATTGATACAAAAAGGATTTTCTGCTAATATTGATGACTTGCTCCGGGATTTGCGTGAGCGCGACGAGCGTGACAGTCAGCGCGCAGCCGCGCCGCTTAAGCCCGCAGCGGATGCAAAGCTGCTCGATACGTCCGCCCTGTCGGTCGATCAGGCGGTCGAGCAGGTAGTGCAATGGTACGAAGCGCTCGTGCCGCAAAGCTGATCGAAGTTGCTGTTTCATCGCCATTTCGAACCGGCGGCGCGCGCGGTGGTTGTCCGTTGCTGGTAGGTGCTTCGCGGTTGTCGCGAAGTGTTGTATTAACCCCTTAACCCCGCGTGGCATTCGCAGTTTTGCCGTAGTTGCTGGCCGTTCGGCCAGCCGGGCGCCGCGAGAACCATGCAAATTTTGATTTTTATGTCCGACCTGCAAACCTCTACCCCGAATACCGAATCTTTTGCGGCTCTGTTCGAAGAGTCGCTGACCAAGCAAGACATGCGCGCCGGCGAAGTGATCTCCGCCGAAGTCGTGCGTGTGGACCACAACTTCGTGGTCGTCAACGCTGGTCTCAAGTCCGAAGCCTACATCCCGCTCGAAGAGTTCCTGAATGACGCGGGCGAGGTAGAAGTGCAGGCGGGCGACTTCGTTTCCGTCGCGATCGACGCGCTGGAAAACGGCTATGGCGACACCATCCTGTCGCGCGACAAGGCGAAGCGTCTGGCTTCGTGGCTGTCGCTGGAAAAGGCACTCGACAACAACGAACTCGTGACCGGCACGATCACGGGCAAGGTCAAGGGCGGCATGACCGTCATGGTCAACGGCATCCGCGCGTTCCTGCCGGGTTCGCTCGTCGACACGCGTCCGGTCAAGGACACGACGCCGTACGAAGGCAAGACGCTGGAATTCCGCGTCATCAAGCTCGACCGCAAGCGTAATAACGTCGTGCTGTCGCGCCGCGCTGTCATCGAGGCAACGCAAGGCGAAGAGCGCGCAAAGCTGCTCGAAACGCTGAAGGAAGGCGCGATCGTCGAAGGCGTGGTCAAGAACATCACCGACTACGGCGCGTTCGTGGACCTGGGCGGTATCGACGGCCTGCTGCACATCACCGACATCGCATGGCGCCGTGTGCGTCACCCGTCGGAAGTGCTGTCGGTCGGCCAGGAAGTCACCGCGAAGATCCTCAAGTTCGACCAGGAAAAGAACCGCGTTTCGCTCGGTATCAAGCAACTGGGCGACGATCCGTGGGAAGGCATCTCGCGCCGTTACCCGTCGGGCACGCGCCTGTTCG
>Ga0209674_100679_pt1 | contig 12133 bp, 9 predicted proteins | sample AraplaCvi_mMS_r2_FD_184279 | JGI IMG/M metagenome (GOLD analysis project Ga0209674, IMG submission 184279) | Arabidopsis root microbial communities from North Carolina, USA - plate scrape CL_Cvi_mMS_r2 (SPAdes) (version 2) | ecosystem: Host-associated > Plants > Roots > Endosphere | place: USA... | reverse complement strand
ACTCCTTTTCGTCAGGGCAGGAGCCCTGTCGAAAAGCCCGGCCCCGGCTCACGGACTTGCCGGGCAGGAAGCCCGGCAAGCGCCAAGCGGGGTGGCCTTTCTCTTTGGTTACCTTTCTCTTTGGCCACACAAAGAGAAAGTGACTCGGGCGCCAACGGCGCACGAAAGCTCTTGCTTCAAAGAAGCCCACGGAAAAGTCCGACGCATCTGCGCATCTCGGACTGGAGGTACATGCACTGAAAGCGCGTGTTGATCCGGATTTCTACGTGTTTCTATTGCCCAAACATGGACATTGCTCTCTGCGCCGCAGGGTCTTTGGAAGACACTGACACATTCCAGTTAGCAACTGCCATCCGAAGATCATCTATGCAAGTAGCAGACATCTTGCCAAAGCAAGTGGTCTTGGCTGGCAAGAACGCGGGCAATAATTTGACCAAAGCAATCCATTTCGAGTTGGGATCGAGCGTCGGGTTCGCCTCCACCTGATCAGCTCGATCTCTAGCTATTCGATCAAGGGTTGCACCGGGATCGGCACAGTCACTCAGCCATACCGATCCGTCTTTCGCCACAGTATGAATCGCACATACGAGAAAGACCGCATCACTACTCTTCTCTGGGTCGTGGATAAGCTCTATTTGAGAGCCGCATAGATTTGCTTGCACACCTCGAAGCTTTGCTACTACACAGGAATTTGATGGCTGCCTCTCGATCGCCAGGAGTCTGCCGGCGACGATTACGACTTTATTACGGTAGTAAGTATCTGCAGCAATCGCATCCACTTTGTAGGCCTGAACCAGGTCGATATCCCGCACGCTAAGGGCAAGCAATGACCTGTAGTAGTTGTAACCCGGACCGCCCACTAGATAGTCTTGCACCTCAGATAAAAACACATTCACCATCAAAGCATGTTGCCGCGGACTCAACTTCGAAGCTGCCGCAGGGAAAGATGCAGCGGGCTGCATCGTCGCCAGCATGAATAACATCCAGAATGATTTCATCGGCTGCGCACCCCACCTTCAAGCCATGCGATCAATGAGTCGCGCGCGCACGATGGACTTCCGTGGCGATTCTCGCTGATTCCCGCGTTGACCAGAATGCAGAAACTCAGAGAGCATGACTCATCATGCCTGCTGGTCCACCCGCAACACCAGCTTCCCCCGATGACTCCCATCAAACAACCGGTTCAACACCACCGGCGCATTCTCCAACCCCTCGGCAACCGTTTCCTCGGCCTTCAACCGCCCATCGCGAATCCACCCGCTGAGCGCCTGCACCGCCTCGCGCGTCTTCGTGTAGTCAAGCACCAGAAACCCGCGCATGCTCAATCGCTTCATCACGAAAACGCCGAAGTCGTCACTGGGCCGTTCGCCGCTGTTGTAACCGGAGATCAGCCCGCACAGCGCCACGCGCCCGCCGATGACCATGCGTGAAAGCACCGCGCGCATCACTTCGCCCCCCACGTTCTCGAAGTTCACATGCACGCCTTCGGGGGTGGCGGCCTTGAGTTGCTGCTTGAAATCGGCGGACTTGTAGTCGACGGCGGCATCGAAGCCCAATTCGTCGGTGAGATAACGGCACTTGTCGGCGCCGCCGGCGATGCCGACCACACGGGCGCCCATGATCTTGCCGATCTGGCCAGCGATGGAGCCCACCGAGCCGGCGGCGGCGGAGACCACCAGAGTCTCGCCGGCTTGTACCGGGGCGATATCGGTGAGGCCGTAGTAGGCGGTGACCCCGCTCATGCCGCAGGCGCCGAGCAGGGTAGGCAGAGGGATGCCGGGGTCGGCGGGCAGGCGCACGTAGCCTTTGGCGCTGTCGTGGAATACCAGATAGTCCTGCCAGCCAGTAACGCCTTGCACCAGGTCGCCTTCGTGGTACTGCGTCGAGCGCGACTGCACCACTCGGCCCAGGCCGAGTGCGCGCATCACCTCGCCGATGGCCACCGGCGGCAGGTATTGGGGAATGTCGCGCATCCATACACGGTTGGTCGGATCCATCGAGAGATACAGCACGCGGACCAATACTTCGCCGTCTTTCAGTTCGGGCACGGCTTGTTCGACCAGGTCGAAATCCTCGCGTGTGACCAGGCCTTCGGGACGGGTCTTGAGACGCAACTGGCGATTGACGAGGGACATGCGGTTCACCGTGTGGAAAGGGAGGCGGCTCGCCCGCGACTATACGGCGTGGCGCAGCCGGTTACCGGGATACAGCTCAACGCAAAACTTGTGGGCCCTCAGCCCCTACATGCCCGCGTGTTCCACTTACACTGTGCCGGCCGCACGGCACACAGGGAGAAACGTATGCTTCGTCGATTGGCTGGATTGCTGAGTCTGGGGTTGCTGTTCGCCACGCCATTGCTGGCACAGGATTTACCGGCGTCGTTGCGCGACTGGCAGAGCTGGGTGTTGCACGATGTGCCGCAGCACGACTGTCCGTTCCTCGCCAATCAGATGCCCGGCGACGGCAGTTACCGATGCGCGTGGCCCGGCCGTTTGACCCTCGATGCCGGCAAGGACGGTGGCCGCTTCAGCCTGAACGTGCACGTCGACGCGCCGAGCTGGGTGGCTTTGCCAGGCGACGAAAGGAACTGGCCGCAGCAGGTCAGCGTCAACAAGCAGACGGCCACGGTACTGCAGCGCGCCGGTGTGCCGATGCTGTGGCTGATGCCGGGCGACTATCAATTGAGCGGCGCGCTGCCGTGGACGTCGCGTCCCGCGCGCTTGCGCGTGCCGGCCATGATCGGACTGGTCTCGCTGAACGTCGACGGTGCTGCCGTCGCGCGCATCGAACGCAACGGCGATCAACTCACTCTTGGCGAAGCCGCCGCGGCGCAACGGGCCGCCGATGCGCTGTCGTTGCGTGTCTATCGCCGTCTCGAAGACGGGCTGCCGGCCACGCTGGAAACGCGGCTGCAGCTCAATGTCACCGGCAGCGCGCGTGAACGGTTGCTTGGTCCCGCGTTGCCTGCGGGTTTTGTGGCAACCGCACTGTCCGGTGACCTGCCTGCCCGACTGGAGAACGATGGTCAGCTGCGCGTGCAGCTGCGGCCGGGGCAATGGACGGTCACACTCATCGCCCGCGGTGTCGCGCCGCTGAGCAAGGTGGCACTGAAACTGCCGGCCGCACCGTGGCCGCGGCAGGAGATCTGGAGCTATGCCGACGACACCGATCTGCGCAACACGCGCGTCGAGGGCAATGCCACCGACGCAGCGCAGGCTGGTGTGCCGTCCGACTGGAGTGATCTGCCTGCTTATGCTCTCGACGACAGCGCAGGCCTGGCGATCGAGCAGGGCACGCGCGGCGATGAAGGCGGACAAGGCGATCAGCTGCATTTGCAGCGCGAGCTGTGGCTGGATTTCAACGGTGCAGGCCTCAGCGTTGCGGATCATCTCACCGGCGAGCTGCGCCATCATCAGCGGCTGGACGTAGCGGCGCCGTGGCAACTGCAGCGCGCTGCGCAGGGCGAAGAGCCGCTGCTGATCACCAAGGGCGCCGACGATAGAAGCGGCGTCGAGCTGCGCGAGCAGAAGCTCGACCTCAATGCCGGCCTGCGTCTCGCCACCTATCGCGGTGCGCTCCCGAGCGCGGGTTGGCAGATGCCGCTGGAAGGCATCCAGGCCACCTTGCACCTGCCCTCGGGTTACCGGTTGCTCGGTACGGTCGGCGTCGATCGTTCGCCCGATTCCTGGGTCGCACAATGGAGCCTGCTCGACCTGTTCGTGGTGGCGTTGATCGCGCTGCTGGCCGGGCGCCTGCTCGGCTGGCCGTGGGCGCTGCTTGCCGCCGGTTATCTCGTGCTGGCGCAACACGAAAACCATGCGCCGCTGTGGACGCTGGCCGTCACGCTGGCGCTGGCATTGCTGCTGCGCGCGTTGCCGGAAGGGCGGCTGCGCTCTGCTGCACGTATGGGTGCGGTGGCGGTTTTCGCGCTGGCAGTGTTGTGGACGCTGCCGTTCACCGCGACGCAGCTGCAGTACGCATTGCATCCGCAACTGGAAGGTGGAAGCCAGAGCCGGATCATTTCGGCGGGTTACGCCGAGCAGGCAGCGGAGGAAGGGGTTTATGCGAATGCGCAGATGAAAATGAAACAGCAGGTGGCGTCGCCGCAAATCATGGCGCAGGCAGCGCCGCCTCCCCCGCCACCGGCGCAAGTGGAAGAAGTGTCATCGGATATGACCGCTGCATCGTCGCCGGCGGCTGACCTAGCGTCAGTCGGGGGGCGCAGTCGCCAGGTCGATACCCGCAGCGTGATCCAGGCCGGTGCCGGCATGCCGCGCTGGAACGAGGGCAACAACTACCAGTTGGGCTGGTCCGGCCCGGTGACCACGGAGCAGAGCACGCGGCTGGTGATCGCGCCTTCGTGGCTGGTGCGCTTGCTGCGCGTGGCGATGGTCGCGCTGCTGGCCCTCTTGCTGGCGAAGCTGGTGACGACTCTGCTGTTGCCGTGGCGTGGCCGCTGGGCTGGCTGGCGTGGCGGCCGCATAGCGGGTGCCGCGTTGCTGGCTCTGGCGCTGTTGCCGCATGGCGCGCATGCACAGAGCCTGCCCAGCGAGCAATTGCTCGACCAGCTGCGCAACCGACTGACCGAGGCGCCGAAATGCGCACCGACCTGTGCGGATCTGGCGCAGGCACAGCTGCAGGTCAATGGCGATGCGCTCGATGTGGAGCTGGAAGCGCATATCGGTGCACCGGTCGCGCTGCCGTTGCCGCAGGCCGACGATGCACTGCAATTGCTCGATGTCGTCGTCGACGGTCATGCCGACGCACCGCTCACGCGCAACGCCGGTCAATTGCTGCTGCGAGTGGACCGCGGCGTGCATCGGGTGAGCCTGCATTACCGTATCGGGGTGGCTGACAGTGTCAGTCTGCGTTTTGCGCAGCGACCGCAGCGCGTCACATTCAACGGTCAGGGGTGGTCGCTGGATGGTGTCGACGATGGTCGTGTGCTGGGCGACAGCATCGCATTGCATCGCGTGCGTACCGCCAGCGACGGCAAGAGTCTTCCGGCCGCTCAGAGTTTTCCGCCGTATGTGCGACTGACCCGCCGTCTGGTCCTGGGTCTCGACTGGACGATACAGAACGTGGCCGAACGCATCGCTCCTCAGCAGGGCGGCTTCAGCACCACGTTGCCGCTGCTGCCCGGTGAGCATCCGCTTGGCGACGATGCGCTGGTCAAGGATGGCCGCATCAACATCACCTTCAACGCGAACAGCAACAGCGTGAGCTGGACCAGTCGCCTCGATCATGCCGCGCAGCTGGCATTGAAGGCGCCGGACCTCGGCGAGCGTGCCGAAGTCTGGGAAATTCATGCCGCACCGATGTGGCATGTCGATGCCAAGGGCGTGCCGACCAGCGCCAGCGACGACGGCCTGCTTTACCAGCCGTTGCCGGGTGAGAGCTTGCAGCTTGCCTTCAATCAACCGGTGGCGGTGGCAGGCGACAGTCTGGCCTTCGATGGCGTGCAGCTGACCAGCACGGCAGGAGAGCGTGCGAGTGAGACCACGCTGAGCTTGCACGCGCGCAGCACGCGCGGTGGCGAGCATGCGATTGATCTGCCGGCGGGTGCCGAGTTGCTGGAGGCGCAGCGCGACAACCAGTCGATCAACCTCGCTGTGCGCGACGGCAAGCTCAGCCTGCCGCTGTTGCCCGGTGCGCACGATTACACGTTGCGCCTGCGCGAACCTCATGGCGTCGCCGCGCGCACGCATACGCCGGGGTTCGCGCTGCACGCGCCGGTGGCGAACATCAACCTCGCATTGCAGCTGCCGCAGGATCGCTGGGTGTTGTGGACGTGGGGACCGACGGCCGGACCGGCAGTGCTGTACTGGTCGCAACTGATCGTGCTGCTGCTGGCGGCGTGGCTGCTGGCGCGTTATGCGCCGACGCCGTTGCGTTTCCATCACTGGCTACTGCTTGGACTGGGCTTCTCCGCGTTCGCCTGGAGTGCCTATGCGCTGGTGGTGCTATGGCTGATCCTGCTGGGTTTGCGCGCGCGCGGGGCGCCGGCGGAGCGACTGACGCCGACGACATTCAACCTGCTGCAATTCGGCCTCGCCGCACTCACGCTGGTGGCGCTGGCCGTGTTGATCAGCGCGGTACCGAAGGGGTTGCTCGGTCTGCCCGACATGCATGTGGCGGGCAACGACTCCAGCGCATGGAGCCTGCACTGGTTCGCCGATCAGAGCGCCAATGCGTTGCCTGGCGGCGGCGTGTTCAGCGTTTCGCTGTGGGTCTACAAACTGGCCATGCTGGCATGGGCGCTGTGGCTGGCCAACGCGTTGATCGGCTGGTTGCGCTGGGCGTTCGATGCGTGGACGCACGGCGGTTACTGGCGCAAACGCGAACCGAAATCCGGATCGACGCCACCGCCGCCACCACCGGCGCCAGAGCCGCACGATGCTTGACGTCCGCCACATGCTGGCGGCAGCCACGCAGCAGCTCGGTGAGCGTCTCGATGCCGAGTTGCTGCTGCTGCACGTCGTGAAAAAGCCGCGCAGCTGGCTGTTCACGCATGCCGACGACGTGCCGGATATGGACGTCCAGACGGACTATGCAAGACTGCTCGATCGTCGTGCGAACGGTGAGCCGGTGGCCTACATCACCGGCCACGGCGGCTTCTGGTCGCTGGATCTGGAAGTGACTCCGGCCACGCTGATCCCGCGTCCCGAGACCGAGCTGCTGGTCGAACTCGCCTTGCAGCGCCTGCCGGACGATGACGCCTGCAGCGTGGCCGATCTCGGCACTGGCAGCGGTGCGATCGCGCTGGCCATCGCGCACGAACGACCGCATGCGCAGGTGGTCGCCACCGACGCCAGCGCCGATGCTCTCGCCGTCGCCCGGCGCAATGCGCAACGTCACGCCATCGGCAACATCGCGTTCGTGCATGGCGACTGGCTGGCGCCGCTGGCCGGTCGGCAGTTCGAGCTGATCGTCTCCAACCCGCCATACATCGAGACCGCCGATCCGCACCTGGGGCAGGGCGATCTGCGTTTCTAGCCGGTCAGCGCGCTGGCTTCAGGCCTCGATGGCCTGGACGATATCCGCCGCATCGTGCACGACGCACCCGCCCGCCTGCACCGCGGCGGCTGGCTGCTGTTCGAGCATGGCTGGAACCAGGGCGAGGCTTCCCGTGCGTTGTTGCGAGAGGCGGGTTATGCCGAAGTGTTCACCGCCCAGGACCTGGAGCAGCGCGACCGCGTCAGTGGCGGCCGCTTCGGGTAGACAGGGGCAGCCTCAGCCGATGCTGGCGATGTTCGATGCGGCCAGCTGCGGGAAACGCGCGGATATCGCACGGCGGATGCCTGGCAGATCCAGGCCGGCCATGCTCAATACTTCTTCGCGGCTGCCGTGTTCAAGATAGACGTCCGGAAGTCCGAGATGCAGGATCGGCAGGGTGATGCCGTGCGCGGCCAGACATTCGGCCACGGCGGAACCGGCGCCGCCGGCGATCGCGTTGTCTTCCAGCGTGACGAAGGCGTCGTGGGTTTTTGCCAGCTCCACGATCAGCGCCTCATCCAGCGGCTTGACGAAACGCATATTGACCAGGGTCGCGTCGAGCTCGGCGGCGACCGTGGCAGCCGGTGCCAGCATCGTGCCGAAGCTGAGCAGGGCCACGCCGCGGCCGCGCCGACGCAGCTCGGCCTTGCCGATCGGCAAGGTGTCGAGTTGTTGATGAATCGCGACACCGGGACCGCTGCCGCGCGGATAGCGCACCGCAGCGGGGCCTCGATACTGGAAGCCGGTGCTCAGCATCATGCGGCATTCGTTCTCGTCGGCCGGCGCCATGATCAGCATGTTCGGCAGGCAGCGCAGAAAGGTGAGGTCGAAGCTGCCGGAGTGAGTGGCGCCATCCGGGCCGACCACGCCGGCGCGGTCGATCGCGAAGGTCACGTCGAGATTCTGCAGCGCCACGTCGTGGATCGCCTGATCGTAGGCACGCTGCAAGAACGTCGAGTAGATCGCCACGACCGGTTTCGCGCCCTCGCAGGCCATGCCCGCGGCCAGCGTTACCGCATGCTGCTCGGCGATCGCCACGTCGAAGTAGCGCTGCGGGTACTCCTTGGAGAAGCGCACCAGGCCCGAGCCTTCGCGCATCGCGGGGGTGATCGCCAGCAGGCGCTCGTCAGCCGCTGCTTGGTCGCACAGCCAGTCGCTGAAGATATCGGTATAGCTTGGCTTTGCCGGCGCGTTCTTTTTCACCAGGCCGGCCTGCGGGTCGAACGGCGCTACCGCGTGGTATTCGATCTGCGCCTGCTCGGCCGGCGCGTAGCCCTTGCCCTTGGTGGTGATCACGTGCAGCAGCTGCGGGCCGGGCAGATCCTTCACCGTGCGCAGCGCATGCAACAGCTGGGGAATATTGTGGCCATCGATCGGGCCGGTGTAGTGGAAGCCCAGCTCCTCGAACAAGGTCGAAGGCACGAACATGCCCTTGGCGTGCTCTTCCCAGCGCTTGAAGAAGCGCCCGAACAGCGATTGCTTGGGAATCGCCCGCTTGGCGCGCTCGCGCAGGGCGTTCAGCGTGTGGCTGGCCATCGCGCGGGCCATCATCTTGGTCAGCGCGCCGACGTTTTCGCTGATCGACATGCCGTTGTCGTTGAACACCACCAGCATGTTGGGCTCGACGTCACCACCATGGTTGAGTGCCTCGAACGCCATGCCGGCGGTCATGGCGCCGTCGCCGATCACCGCCACCACCTTGCGCTGGTCACCCTTGCGCTGCGCCGCGATCGCCATGCCCAGCGCGGCCGAAATCGAGGTGGACGAATGGCCGACGCCGAAGGTGTCGTATTCGCTTTCCTCGCGGCGCGGGAACGGCGCCAGGCCGTCCTTTTTCTTGATGGTGGTGATCCGTTCGCGACGGCCGGTGAGGATCTTGTGCGGATAGCACTGGTGGCCGACGTCCCACACCAGGCGGTCGTGCGGCGTGTCGAATTCATGGTGCAGCGCCACGGTCAGCTCCACCACGCCCAGGCCGGCGCCGAAATGGCCGCCGGAGCTGGCCACGGCCTCGATCAGGTATTGGCGCAGTTCGTCCGCTACGGCCGGCAGCTCGTCGTCGGGGACGAGGCGCAAATCGGCTGGGGTCTCGATCGGGGCCAGATGGGGATAGTGGGAAAGATCGTTCATCTGCGTATTGTTGGTCCAGCGGCGGGGCGGGGCAAGGGCAGACATATGAACAGGCCGGGGCAGAGCCGCCGTAAACGTCTCTCCACATGAAGAGAATGATCTGGATCGCATCCGCAGGAACTGGTGCGGGCTGGCACAAGTCGCCTGCAGCACGCTGGAGACGATGGAACGGGGCACCGGCGACTTGCGCAACGACGAAGGAGAGGGCGATGCCGCCTCCTGAGTTCATGCCCTTTGAGTTCAGGCCGCCCGAAGTCAGGCCGCGATCGGCCGCCGGTCGCGCGGCAGGCGGCTGACCAGGAATTCCATCTGGTCGGCCAGGATGTTGCGATTGGACAGGATCAGGTGCTCGACCCAGCTCGGCCGGTACGGCACTGCCAGCAGCGGCATGTTGGCCTGTTGCGGGGTGCGGTTGCTCTTCTTCAGGTTGCAGGCGAGGCAGGCGCTGACGACGTTCTCCCATTCGTCCTTGCCGTGCTTGGAAATCGGCAGCACATGGTCGCGGGTCAATTCGCTGCGGGTGAAGTGCTCGCCGCAATAAAGGCAGATATGGCGGTCACGGGCGAACAGCGCGGTGTTGGTGAGCGCCGGGGCCGGATCGATCGCATGCTCCCGGCAATGGCCGGTGCTGGCGATGATGGGGTGCAGGTGCATGAGGCTCTGTGAGCCGAGCAGGCGATTGTGGCCGCCATGCACGGTCAGGCAAGGGTCACCTAGCGTCCAGGCGACCGCATCGCGGACGTACAGGCAAACCGCGTCCTGCCAGCTGATCCAGTCGAGGATGCGGCCGGCGGCGTCCAGTGACAACACACGGGTCGCATGGAGATCGGCCCGACTTGGCACTTCCATCAGCATGTAAATCGTCCTTCAGCCAGGGCTTCGAAAGAGCGTTTTCGGCAATGCAAGATGCTTGTCTAGCCCGAGCATAGAACAATTTCATTGCAATCCGCATGCAAATCGGGCTAGCGACGCCCCGATAAGCACGGGGAGGACAGTCGCCGTGGCGCGGAAGCGCTGATATGATTGCCAGTCAACACAGACCTGACGCCGGGTTTGGTAGGGGCGCTTCGGTGGTGACCCGGCACGGCGGGGGCAGAGGTAAGTAACGTGGCCGAAGTTCTTTTCTACGAGCACCCGGTGCCGCTCAACCGCACCGAACACAAGGATCTGCGCCTGAAGGGCGTGCCGAACGTGAAATTCGCGATGAACGCGCACTCGGTGCCGCTGACCGGTGTGGAGTTCGGCATCGCCGCCCGCGATCTGCTGATCGTGTTTGGTGGCACGTCGATGGCCGAAGCCGGCCCGATGGCCATGCTCGGCCTGCGCCAGAACGAAAACCTGTATGTCGATGCCGACGGTCACTGGGCGGCGGACACCTATATCCCGGCTTTCGTGCGCCGCTACCCGTTCGTGCTGGCCGAGAAGCCGGCCGGGCAGGAAGGCGATGACTTCACCGTGTTCCTCGACGAGAGCTACGAAGGCTTCAACGCCAGCGAAGGCGAGCGTCTGTTCATGGAAGACGGCAGCGACAGCGAAATGCTGAGCAAGGCCGTGGGCTTCCTCGGCGAATTCCAGCAGAACATTGCGCGCACCAAGTGGTTCATGGAGCAGTTGGTCAAGTACGACTTGCTGGAGCCGCGCAACATCCGGCTGCAGAAGGACGGCACCGACGGCAAGGAGGGCCGGTCGATCAATCTCAATGGCCTGTTCGTGGTCAGTGAAGAGAAGCTGCGCGCGCTGGACGAGAAGGTCACCCATGAGCTGCTGCGTGAAGGCGTGCTCGGCTGGATCTATGCGCACCTGCTGTCGCTGATCAACATCGACCGTCTGGCCCAGCGTCTGGACGTGCGTGAGCAGGCCGAAGCGGCGGCGGGCGCCACCAAGAACTGATCGCCGTCGATCGCGACAGATCAGAAAAAAGCCGCCCTCGGGCGGCTTTTTTGTTTTAGTGCACCGGTTTGGCCAGCCTGAGCAGATCCGGCGCGTAGCCGGTCGCCTCGTACAGCGCCCGCGCGCGCTCGTTGCCGGGAAACACCGCTAGCGTCACCAACTGGCAATGGTGTTCGCGCGCCCAGTCCTCGGCATGCGTCAGCAGCGCCTTGCCGACACCGTTGCCCTCGTGTTTCGGCGCCACCGCCAGATCGGAGATGTGGCAATTGCTGCGCCCGGTGAAGAAATCCGCAGTGCGCTGCAGATGGATGAAGCCGACCCGTTCGCCATCGGCGTCCTCGGCCACGAACAAAAAGCTGTTCGCCGGCTGATCCTCCAGATGCCGCAGCAGGTCATCGCGAATGCCCTCGATGCATTCGTGCCGGCGCCGCCACGGCGGCAAGTTGAAATCCACGAAGCGTGGTACCAGCGAGAGGATGAAATCGTCGTCGTCTTCGGCCAGACGAATCAGCAAGGATGTGTCGGTCATGAGGAATCGATTGCGGGGCGGGGATAACGTTGTCGTTTCTACACCTTGAGCGAGGGCGACGGAAGTCCCGGTCGGTGGATGAGCCGCATGCGTGCGACGCCGGCCGATTGTCCGAGACGTGTATATTTCGAGAAATGTGCCGTCTGCACCAGGCGCGCCGCATGCCCGCCCGGATTGCCGCAAACCATCACGCCAGGATATCGCCCGTGCCCACGACCACCCGCCGCATCCACATCCAGCCCACCGGCGACAGCGTGCTGGTGCAAGGCATGCGCGACATCCAGAGTCAGCTGAAATTGCCGTTGGCGTTTCCGCCGGAAGTCGAGGCCGCCGCTGCGCAGGCCGCCTCCAATCCACGGTTGCCGGAACTGGATCGCACCGATATCGCGTTGGTCACGATCGATCCGCCGGAGTCGATGGACCTGGATCAGGCGATGTACGTCGAGCGCACCGACGGCGGCCACCGGGTTTACTACGCAATTGCCGATGTTGCCGCTTTCGTCACTGCCGGCGATCCCATCGACCTTGAAGCGAACCGCCGCGGCGAGACGTTGTACGGCGCGGATGCCAAGATCCCATTGCATCCCA
>Ga0209674_100675_pt1 | contig 12156 bp, 7 predicted proteins | sample AraplaCvi_mMS_r2_FD_184279 | JGI IMG/M metagenome (GOLD analysis project Ga0209674, IMG submission 184279) | Arabidopsis root microbial communities from North Carolina, USA - plate scrape CL_Cvi_mMS_r2 (SPAdes) (version 2) | ecosystem: Host-associated > Plants > Roots > Endosphere | place: USA... | reverse complement strand
CGAGAACACGAAACCCTCCGGCGTTTCCGCTGCCCACTTTGCATACGTGGCTGCCTTCTGCGCGCCGTAGTAGGTGCCGTTGATCTCGATCGCGCGCAGCTGGCGGCTGGCGAATTCCAGCTCGCGTCGCTGCACCAGCCCGCCCGGATAGAAGTTGTTGCGCCATGGCGCGTAGTTCCAGCCGCCGATGCCGACCCGGATGGCCGGGCCCTGGTCGGCACCTGCGGTGCTGGCAAACAGGTCGGAAGTTGTATGAGCCATGAGTCGGTGCAGGGCGAGCGTCGTTCCACGCATGTTAGCCGCGCCGGCTGCCGTTGCCGACCCGGCTCGCTGTGGCGAGCCATGCAGGTGAGCGGTAACCCGTGACTTCCAGCGCTGGTCTTGCGCCGGGTTTGCCACGATAGTTGAGGGACTGACACTGGGGAGCCTGCGATGTTCCAGCGATTCTTCTTTCCGCGCATGGCGGGTTGTTGCGCCTTGCTCGTGCTCGCCTCCGCCGCGTTGGCGCAGACACCCGCCGCGCCGCCGCCAGTGTCGACGCATGACACCGTGCAACCGATGCTGCCGGCGCAGCTGCAGGATTTCGGCGCCTACGTCGACAGCGCGCGCAAGACCTTCGACGTACCAGGCATCGCGGTAGCGATCGTCAAAGACGGCCAGGTGGTGATGGAGCAGGGTTTCGGCTTGCGCGAGATCGGCAAACCGGATCCGGTCGATGCGCGCACGCTGTTCGCGATCGCGTCCAACACCAAGGCATTCACCGCCGCGGCGTTGCAGCAGCTGGCCGAGCAGGGCAAATTGAAAATGGACGATCGGGTGATCGACCATCTGCCGTGGTTCCGCATGTCCGATCCATACGTGACGCATGAGATGCGCATCCGCGACCTGCTGGCACATCGCAGCGGCCTCTCGCTGGGCGCCGGTGACCTGCTGTACTGGCCGCCGACCTCTTACACCACGAAAGAGGTCGTGCAGCGGCTGCGTAATGTGCCGATCAAGAACGGCTTCCGCAGCGGCTATGCCTACGACAACATCTTGTTCGCGGTGGCCACGCTGGTTATCGAGCAGGCCTCCGGCCAGAGCTATGCCGACTACGTGCGCGCCCATATCTTCAAGCCGGTCGGCATGGACGAGTCGCTGATCGACATGACCTACCTCAAGCCTGGCATGGACGTGGCGACGGGTCACGCCAAGTCCGACTTCAAGGATCTCAAGCCGGTGCCGCCGATGGCCTGGGTCAACGATCCGGGCGCCGGCGGCATCTACGCCAGCGTGCATGACCTCGCCAAGTGGATGAATGTGCAGCTGGCCGGTGGCGCCTTGTCCACGAACGGCGTGGACGGCAAGCCTGCGCGGCTGTTCTCCGAGGACAGCCAGAGCCAGATGTGGAGCATGCTGACGCCGATCAAGATCGGCAAACCGCCGATTCCCGAACTGGCTCCGCTGATGCCGCACTTCTACGGCTATGGCGAGAGCTGGTTCCTGTCCGATTACCGCGACCAGCGGCTGGTCTGGCATACCGGCGGCTGGCCGGGCATGGTCTCGCGGGTAACCCTGGTGCCGGAGCTGCACTTGGGCGTGGTGGTGCTGACCAATGCCGAATCCGGTGCCGCGTTCAACGCGGTGACCTATCGCGCGCTGGACGCCTACCTCAACCCGGCGCACAAGACGGACTGGGTCGCGATCTATGACAAGGCGGTGAAGAAAGCCGAGGCGAAGTCCGACGACAGCTATGCCAGGCACGCGGCAGCACGCAACAAGAACAGCAAACCTTCATTGCCGCTGGCGAAATACGCCGGTACCTACCGCGACCCGTGGTACGGCGACGTCATCGTCAGCCATGAGAACGGCAAGCTGCGTCTGCGCTTCTCCAAGACGGCGCAGCTGGTCGGCACCATGACGCCGTGGCAGAACGACACCTTCACCGTGCGCTGGGACGACCGCTCGCTCAATGCCGATGCGTTCGTGACGTTCGCGCTGGACATGGACGGCCATATCACCGAGGCGCGCATGGAGCCGATCTCGCCACTGACCGATTTTAGTTTCGACTTCCAGGACTTGCGACTTGCGCCGGTGAAAGGCGACAAGAGCGGCACCCAGGACGATTGATACACCGCCGCGCATCGGGGCATTCCCTGCGCGGCTCATCATGTCAGCCATGAACGAGGCAAGGGGAGAGTCATCATGCGCAACCGTTTTCATACAGCCATTGTTCTGCTCTCGTTGGGACTGTTCGCCGGCGCGGCACAGGCACGCACCGATACCGGCATCACCCACCAGTTCTTTCATGTGCGCCTGAGTGCGACGGCGGCGGCACGACCCACCTCGGGCCGGCTGCTGCTGTTCGCGATCGACGCCAAGACCGCCGAAGCGGCAGCCAAGGCTGCGTCCGGCGGCAAGAGCGCCGTGGTGGAGGAGGTGGACGCCAATCCGTTCCGCGCCACCGAAACCAGCGTGGCAGCACGCGAGATCAACGATTGGGCGCCGGGACAGACCGTCGCCATCGATGCCGACCAGATGGTATTCCCGTCGGCCTTTTCGCGGCTGCCGCCGGGCGACTATCTGCTGCAGGCGGTGCTCGACGTCAATCACGACTACAACTATCGCGGCCGCAGCGGCGGCGACCTGCGGAGCAAGGTGGTGGCGGTGCATCTGCCGACGACATCGCCGGCAACCTTCGAGCTGGTCGACACCGTGCCTGCACGCCAGCCGTGGCAATTCCCCAAGGGAGCGATGAGCGAGCTGTCGATGCGCCACCTGGACGAGGCTCGTGCGCACGCGCAGCCGATAGACTTCAACAGCCCCGGGCTTGGGGCGTTCTGGGGCCGGCCGATCACCATGCGCGGCTGGGTGCTCACGCCGCCTGGCTATGAGAACAGCACGCAACGCTACCCCACGGTCTATGTCACGCACGGCTACGGCAGCGATGCGACGATACTGAGCGCCAACGCGACGGTGGTTTACGCCGCGATGGCGGAACAGCAGATGCCGCCGATGATCTGGGTATTTCTCGACGAGTCGAGTCCGACCGGTACGCACGAGTTCGCCGACTCGGTCAACAACGGTCCGTGGGGGCGGGCACTCACTACCGAGCTGATTCCGCACCTGGAATCCCAATACCGCATGGACGGTACGGTCAACGGCCGTTTCCTCAACGGCCATTCCTCGGGCGGCTGGGCCACGCTGTGGCTGCAGACGCGTTATCCGAAAATCTTCGGCGGCACCTGGTCGACCTCGCCCGATCCCAGCGACTTCCATGATTTCACCGGCGTCGACCTGTATGCGCCGAACGCCAATGTCTATCGTCGGTCGGATGGCTCGGCTTATCCGCTGGTGCGCGATCACGCCAAGGTGCTCGGCACGTTCGAGCAGTTTGCCAGGATGGAGCGCGTGCTCGGTCCGTATGGCGGCCAGCTGGCCTCGTTCGAATGGGTATTCTCGCCGCGCGGCGAGGATGGCCGGCCTGAGCCGATGTTCGACCGCGCTACCGGTGCCGTCGATCCGGCGGTAGTCAATTACTGGCGCGACCATTACGACATCGCGTGGCGTCTGCAGCACGAGTGGCCGCAGCTGAAGCCCGACCTGGACGGCAAGATTCACCTGGTCGTCGGCACCGCCGACACGTTCTATCTGGACGGCGCCGCGCACAAGCTGAAGGCGGTGCTCGATGGCCTGCACGCCAAAGCGGACTTCCGTTTCTTGCCTGACAGGACCCACTTCGATTTGTATGTCGTGGGCAAGGACCGTCAGGGCTTGCTCAAGCAATTCAGCTGGGAGATGTATGCGGTGGCACGGCCGGATTCGAAGTTGAAACCAGTCGCGGTCTCGCCGTAGCGACGCGAACCATGCCATGGCGGCAATGCCGCGAACCGTATCCGGCAGGAGCGGTTCGCAAATTCATTCGAAACAGCCGTCCGGCGGATGAATGCCATGCCGCACGTATATATCGCGGTCATGATTTTGCGGCATAGTCGCGTTGCAGGCACGGTCGTTGCGCGTGCCTGGGAGTGTCTTCGCGAATTCACGTTGGAGGGAGTCTGAATGAAATCGTCAAATCTGATGGCCATTGCATTGGCTTGTCTGCTGGCCGTCCCGGCCGTCTATGCACAACAGGCGTCCGCACCCGCCGGTTCCACCGGCCAGTGCAAGGACGGTAGCTACTCCAGCCAGGCCACCAAGAAGGGGGCGTGCAAGGGGCACAAGGGTGTGAAGGAGTGGTATGCCGCCGCCCCGGCTGCCGCAGCCGCGCCGGCAGCAGCGGCCGCTGCCGCACCAGCTGCTGCCCCGGCCACCGCAGCCGCCGCTGCCCCAGCCTCGAACAGCGCCATGAAGTCCCATGCCATGCCGGCGCCAGCCGCGGCGGCAGCGCCCGGTGGCGGTCCTGGCATGGTCTGGGTCAACGACAAGAGCAAGGTCTACCACTGCCCGGGCGACAAGTGGTACGGCAAGACCAAGCACGGCGAGTACATGAGCGAGGCCGATGCCAAGGCCAAGGGCAACCATGCCGAGCATGGCAAGGCCTGTACGCCATAACAGCTGACGCAATCTGGTCATGCAAGAGGCCGGCGCAAGCCGGCCTCTTGTTCTCTGATCAACCGTGCGGCTGCCACGGGTCATAGCTGCCGAAGTACCACAGATGGCCTTCCGGGTCGTGGCAACTGTAGCCGGCGCCGCCGTATTCCTTTTCGGCGTAGTCGTCGACGATCACTGCACCGGCGGCTTTGGCCTGCTGGTAGTGCGACTTGCAGTTGGCGACGATCACGCAGGCGCATTGCGTTTCGCGGCCGCCGATCTCGTCGGGTTGGGCGATGTGCCGACCGAATTCGTTGTCGCGGACTTCACCGACCATGACCATGCCGTTGCCGAAGGTGAGCTGGGCATGCTCCACGCCGCCTTGTTCGTTTTCGTACACGGCATGCTTTTCGAAGCCGAACGCCTTGCACAGCCAGGCGATCGCGGCATGCGCGTCGCGGTAGCGCAGGCAGGGAATGATGGTGCTGCCGGTTTGGCTGGATGCGGACATGAGGCTGGCTCCATGGTGGATGTTCAAGGCGCCGAATGTTGCTGGCGCCGTATCAATCCCGATCGTCGTGGCTCTCGGCGATCGGCGGCAGCCGGCGCAGCACCATACTCTGCGGACTCGTCATCGGCAGCTTGGCATGGCGCAGGCTTTCGAGAATCTGGAACAGCAGGTCGCTCTTTACGCCACTGACATCGCGCGGGCTGTTGACGTAGGCGATGCAGTTGAACGTCATCGAGCCGGCATCGAGATTTTCCAGCTGCACGCTGGGCGTCGGCATGTTCAGAATGTCCGGATGTGCGTGCAGCACTTCCAGGATCAGCTCGCGCGCCTTGCCCGCATCGGTCTCCAGTGGCATCGACAGCTTGATATTGACGCGGCCCTGGGCGTTGGCCAGGGTCACGTTGCGCACGTTCTGGGTGATGAACTGCGAGTTCGGCACGATCATGGTCGAGCGATCGGCCATCTGGATTTCAGTGGCGCGCACGTTGATCCGGCGGATGTCGCCCTCGACGCCGCCGATGGCGACCCAGTCGCCCACTTTCACGGGCCTCTCGGCCAGCAGGATCAGGCCGGAGATGAAGTTCTGCACGATCGCCTGCAAGCCGAAGCCGATGCCGACCGAAAGCGCACTGGCCATCCAGGCGATACCTTGCAGGTCGACCTTCAATGCGAGCAGCGCCAGCACGAACACCAGCACGCCGCCGACATAGCCGAGCAGGGTCAGCATCGAGTTCTGCATGCCGGAGTCGAGCGAGGTCTTGGGCAGCAGCTGGTCGCTCAGCCAGCGCTTGATCACGCGCAAGACGAGCAAGCCCAGCGCGAATACCAGCACGGCGTCGAAGATATTGCCGGGCACGATATTGAGCGAGCCTAGCGTACCGCCCGACAAAAGCGTGCCCACGCGTCCGGCGAGCTCCTGCGGGCCTGCGCCAAACGGCGCCAGCACGATCGCCACTGCCAGGATCAGCAGCATGGCCCGGGCGATGCCGGACAATAAGGTGCCGGTCTGTTCCAGCGCGCCGGAAGCGAGCCCGAAGCTGCTCTGCAGGCGCGTACCGCTACGTCCCTTGGGGTCGAAGACGGTGTCGAAGATGTCGTCGATCAGATACATCAGCAAGTACAGCGCGGTGAGGATCACTCCTACCCACAACATTTGCCCTGCGATGAAAAACGCAAAGGCGATGTATCCCGTGATCACACCCAGCAGCACGATGCCGACACCGACGAATGCCGCCGCGACCACCAGGCCCACCCAGACCGGCCGCTGTGCCGTCAGTTCGCCCGCGGCCAGCGTGGCGCGCCGCGACTGGCCCAGCCGCATCAGCGCACTGCCCACCAGCAGTGCGATCAACACGGCGAGCAGCGCGCGCGTCGTCACGGTGATCGCCAGGCTGGCGCCGATGGCGTTGTTGATGCTTTCGACCACGCCACGCAACAGGGCAGCGCCACCGAGCAGCGCCGGGAATGCGCGCAGCCGATGCGCGGCATCGTCGGACAGGGTGGACAGGCGCCAGGAAGGACGCTTGCTGGAGAGCATCGCGCGGCCGAGGCCGGTCATGAAGGCGGCGAACGTCACCAGCCGCACCAGTTTCTTCGCCAGATCATCCAGATCATCGGCCAGCAGGTCGTTCCAGCTCAGCGCGAGGTAGGCGGAGCGCGCAGCCAGTCCGATCGCCAGCGTGTAGGCGAGCGTCATCGCCACGGCCAGCGCACTGCGCCGCAGCCGGCCCGTGGGCATATGCTGGGTCGTCACTTGCACCAGCACTCGCTCGATCAGCCAACGCCCCACGCTGAGCAACAGTACAGAGGTGATCAGGCACAGCACGAACGGCGCGCGATTGGGCGGTTGCCAGGCCCGCTGCACGATCAACAAGGCATTGCTGCCCAGCTGTTCCGCTCGCCGCATGTCGTCGGGAAACGCTTTGGCCGGGTCCGCCCAGAATATGCGGCTGAACGGTGTCGCCGTGCGCGAACTGAGCTGGGTCTGGAACTGGTCGCGCCGCAGTTCGGCGACGTGGGCGGCCAGCTGGGTGGCCTCGGTGCCCAGCGAGTTGGCCTGCTTGATCTGGCCTTCCAGATCATTCTTGGCCTTGGTCAGCTCTTTGCGCTGCAAACTCAGTTGCGGCGACTCGGGCGGAGCGCCCTTGGCCGGCGCCGGGCCAAGCACGTCGAGCCGTGTCTGCAGCCCGGCCGATTGCGGCGACAACGTGGATGCCAATTGTTCGGCCTGTTGCTGCACGTCCAGCGCACGATTGCGCAAGTCGCCGAGCGGCACGTCGGTCTTCTTGGAATCCACCGCGGCCTTGATTTCGTCGAGCTGGGCACGCAGCTGGGTCAGCGTCTGCGCTGGCGTGAGTACCGGTGCTGCCGCAGCCGGTGCAGCGGCCTCCGGAGTGTCCTGCGCCAGAACACCGCCGCTGCAGAGCGCCAATAACAGGATGAGGAGGTAGCGGATCAGAGTAGACATCCGGGCATGATCGGAGCGCGGCCGCGGGCGGTCAATCATGCCGCTGGAGTTTCGAGGCTGGCGTTCAGTATTGAACCGCACGACATGGTGCTCAGGCGCGCGTCGCATCTCCGTGACGATACATGGTCCGCCATGAAAAGCAGTCGGCGGCAATCGTCCAGGCAATGCCCAGTTTTTCGAAGTCCCCTGCTGGAATCCGCATGCGTGAGTTGAAGTCGCTGACTCGCAGGCATGCAGAGCGCTCCGAGACGGAGATGGTGTGATGAAGAATTCAGCGATGGGCCAAACAGAATCGGCTCTTCTCCGAAGCCCCTGTCGCACTGAAAGCGGCGCCGCAGCGCTCGTTTCGCGCATTTCACCATACCGCGGTCGACGCACAGCGGGATCTTGAACGCGATGCCAGCGGCCGTATCGTCGCTCTGGTCTTGCACCAGAGCGGACACGAGCAGCGGGCACCACGGCAACAGTGATACCGTCGGGCATGGCGAGCCGCACTGCCTTTCAGGCATCCATGGCGTGCGGCCCTTGCGAAACCGCTCGCCAGCAAGCACGTTACCGGTTCTTCTGCATCTTGCGATTCCCATGATCTTTCGCTGGTTCGAATCCCTCATCGACGCGTTCAAGGATCCCGTCGACAGCATGCCGCCGAAGCCGGTATGGCGCTTCTACGCGTTCTACCTGCGCCAGGTGTGGCCGGTGTTCGCCGCGGCAATCGTGGTGGGTTTTGCGGTGGCGATCGTGGAGGTATCGCTGTTCGGCTTCATCGGCAGCATCGTCGACATGGCCAAGGGCGCGCCGGGTGCAGCGTTCTTCCACGAGCACGGGCGCAGCCTGCTGTGGATGGGCTTCGTCGCGTTGATCGCGCGACCGGTGCTGGGCAGCCTGCACGATTTGCTGGTGAACCAGGCGATCGTGCCCAGCCTGACCAACCGCATCCGCTGGCAAAACCATCGCTACGTGATACGCCAGAGCCTGGGCTTCTTCCAGAACGACTACGCCGGTCGCATCGCCAACCGCATCATGCAGACGGGCGCCTCGCTGCGCTCCTCGGCGGTGCAGATCGTCGACGCGATCTGGTACGTCACCATCTATACCGGCAGCGCGATCGTGCTGTTCGCCAAGGCGGATTTCTGGCTGGCTGCTCCGCTGGTCGTGTGGGTGTTCGCGTATGTCGGCTTGCTCGGCTTTTTCATTCCGCGCGTCAAACAGCGCTCCTGGAAGGCTTCGGAGGCGCGCTCGAAACTGATGGGCCGCATTGTCGACGGCTACAGCAACGTGCTGACGCTGAAGCTGTTTGCGCATACCCACCGCGAGGAAGCCTACGTCGCCGACGCCATGGCCGAGCAGACCGACAAGCTGCGTCGGATGACCCGCGTCACCACCGCGATGGATGCCAGCATCACCACGCTCAACGGCTTCCTGATCGTGGGCACCTCGGCGCTGGCGCTGTGGCTGTGGAGCGAGGGCAGGGTGACGGTGGGCGCGATCGCGCTGTCGATCGGGCTGGTGATCCGCATCAACAACATGTCCGGCTGGATCATGTGGGTGGTCAACGGCATCTTCGAGGATGTCGGCACCGTGCAGGACGGCATCACCACGATCTCGCAACCGCGCGCGGTGCAGGATCGCGAAGGTGCAATGCCGCTGGAAGTCGCCAACGGCGCGGTGCGTTTCGAGCACATCCATTTCCATTATGGCAAGCAGGGCGGGGTGATCGCCGGGCTCGACCTGGCCGTGCGCGCGGGCGAGAAGATCGGCGTGGTCGGCCCGTCCGGTGCGGGCAAGTCGACCCTGGTCAATGTGCTGCTGCGGCTGTACGACCTCGAAGGCGGCCGCATCCTGATCGACGGCCAGGACATCGCGAACGTCACCCAGGAAAGCCTGCGCTCGCAGATCGGCGTGGTGACCCAGGATACCTCGCTGCTGCATCGTTCGATCCGCGACAACCTGCTGTACGGCCAACCCGACGCCAGCGAAGCGCAGATTCTCGGCGCCGTTCGCAAGGCGCGCGCCGACGAATTCATTCCGCAACTTGTGGACGGCGAAGGCCGCACCGGCTACGACGCGCTGGTCGGCGAGCGCGGCGTAAAACTTTCTGGCGGCCAGCGCCAGCGCATCGCGATCGCCCGCGTGCTGCTGAAGGACGCGCCGATCCTGGTTCTGGATGAAGCGACCTCGGCGCTGGATTCCGAAGCCGAGGCCGCCATCCAGGACAGTCTCGACATCTTGATGCAGGGCAAGACCGTGATCGCCATCGCCCATCGCCTGTCCACGATCGCCCGGATGGATCGGCTGGTGGTGCTGGACAAGGGCCACATTGTGGAAACCGGCACCCACGCGGAACTGATCGCGCACGAGGGTTTGTATGCGCGGCTGTGGAAGCGGCAGACCGGCGGTTTTGTAGCGGCGGAAGATGCGCTGGGGTGATGATCCGACCTGATGATGTCGTGCGTCAGTGTCGAGTCCTTGCGGCAGATAACCCAACCCGCCCCGGGCGCTTTCTCGCCCATGGCGAACCCGAGGTGTCCTTTTGAATCATCAAGTGGTGGTACGGCCCGTGCGGCGCGAGGACTTTCCAGCCTGGAAAGTTCTGTGGGATGGCTACAACGCCTTCTACGGCCGAACCGGGCCAACTGCGCTGCCGGAAGAAATCACGCAGACGACCTGGTCACGCTTCTTCGATCCCTATGAACCCGTGCATGCGTTCGTTGCCGAGAGCGCCGGCGAGTTGCTTGGCCTGGCGCACTTCCTGTTCCATCGCAGCACCATCCAGCTCCACCCGAGTTGCTACATGCAGGATTTGTTTGCGGTCGAGGCGGCCCGGGGCAAGGGCGTCGGCCGCGCGCTGATCAACGCCGTCTACGAGCGTGCGGAGCAGGCGGGTTCGCCGCGTGTCTATTGGCAGACCCACGAGACGAACGCAACGGCCATGCAGCTGTATGACAAGGTTGCCGAAAAGTCCGGGTTCATCGTGTACCGCAAGCTCCTGCAGGCAGAGTCGCCAGTCGCGTGAATGACGGGATGGCCACCGTGGCTTGGAGCCCCATGTTGCCGGTCGCCGGTCACGCCGACAAATTCGCCAACACTTCCTCGAACACGTCGGCCGGCATCGGCCGTCCGAGGAAATAGCCTTGCAGGATGTCACAGCGCAACAGGCGCAGCAGTTTGGCCTGTTCTTCGGTCTCGACGCCCTCGGCGACCACGCGCAGCGACAGCGAATGAGCCAGGTTGATGATGTTGGTGATCATGCCCATGGTCTCCGGACTCTGCGTCAGCGTGGCGACGAATGACTGGTCGATCTTGATCTCGTCCGCAGGCAGGCGCGTCAGGTAATTGAGCGACGAGTAGCCGGTGCCGAAGTCGTCGATGGAGATGTGGCAGCCGAGTTCGCGCAGCTTTTCGAGCAGCGGGACGTTGTGTTCGATATCGTCCATCAGCAGGCTCTCGGTGATCTCGATGTCGATGCCCTGGTCGGCGCGGTGAGGCTCGAGAATCGCGCGGTACTGGTCGAGAAAGCCGCTGTAGCGCAGTTCGCGCGCAGACACGTTGACCGCGATCCGCAGGCCGGGTTGGTAGCGGGCGCGCCAATCCACGACGTGGGCCAGTGCATCACGCAGTACGTATTGCCCCACTGGCACGATGAGCCCGGTCTCTTCCAGCACGGATATGAATTCGGCGGGCTGGACCATTTCGCCTGGACGGCGCCAGCGCAGCAGCGCCTCGGCGCCGAGCAGCCGGTTGTCGACGGCAAGGAACTTGGGCTGGTAGAACAGTTCGAACTCACCTTGATCGAGAGCGTGACGCAGATCATGCTCGAGTTTCAGCCGGCGGGTGGCGCGGCCTTGCAGGTTCTCGCTGAACACGTATAGCAGTTCGTCGCGCTGCTCGGCTTCTGCCAGCGCGGACATCCCGTTGCGTTCGAGTATTTCGCCGTTGTCGCCATGCTGCGGCGCGATGGCGACGCCGCCCTGCGGGTTGATGTAGATCTCTTCGCCGTAGATCGTGAAAGCCTGGTTCTCGAACCTGCGCAGCTGCGCGTGAAGACGCTCTATCTCCGCGCTGAGTCGGTCGGTGATGGGGTAGGCGAGCAGAAAGGTGCAGCCCTCGGGGTGAGCCACGAAACCGGTAGCGGCGAATATGCGGCGCAGGCGTATGCCGACCTGTTCCAGGCAGTGGTCGCCGAACGCGCGGCCGCGCGAGTCGTTGATGTAGGCGAAGCGCCGGATATCGAGCACGCAGACGATCACCGGGCCGCAGGCCAGCATCGATTGCACGTGTTCGCGAAACGCACTGCGGTTGGGCAAGCCGGTCACCGGGTTGTGGTAGGCGAGATACTCCAGTCGCTCGCTCTTGGCGATGAAATCACCGGCGTGATCGATTTCTTCCGCCAGCCGCTCGAGCAGGCCGATTTCCTCGTCGTCGTAGTCGCGCACGGATTCCGAGAACAGTGTCAGCACGCCCCAGGGTTCGGCGCCCCCCAGGGGCAAGGCCACCTCCGACATGACGCCGGCCCGTTTCATTTCCTCGCGAAGCTCGGCGGGAACATCCGCCACGGCGAAATCGCAAATGACGATCTTGTGCTTTTCCCGGAATGCCCGAATGCCGGGGTGCTGGTGATAGCGGCCAGGTGCGTTGACGGGCATGGGATCGTCCGGCGCGACCGATT
>Ga0209674_100674_pt1 | contig 12162 bp, 8 predicted proteins | sample AraplaCvi_mMS_r2_FD_184279 | JGI IMG/M metagenome (GOLD analysis project Ga0209674, IMG submission 184279) | Arabidopsis root microbial communities from North Carolina, USA - plate scrape CL_Cvi_mMS_r2 (SPAdes) (version 2) | ecosystem: Host-associated > Plants > Roots > Endosphere | place: USA... | reverse complement strand
CCACCTCCACCAATCAAGCAGCGGATCAACGGTAAAACGTTGATCCGTTTTGCTTTCTGGGTGCTGGAAACCTCGCTGATCGGTCCCTTCAAAGGTACTGTTTGAGGTACTGGTATGCCGAAAGCGTTCCTGCAAACCCGGTCGAGCGGCTGACCTGCTCCCACTGAGCCGTACCACATGAAGCTGTAAAGTCCGTCAACCACGACGACGGATATGAAGAAGAGTCGTTTCACCACAGAGCAGATCATTGGCTTCATCTGAAGCCAGAGCAATCCCTTGCGAGCGCTCCGGATGCTTGGGCGACTGAATACTGCGCCCCCAAAGGCAGCGGCCAACTGTTACAGCATAGACGGCATGAGCCCGTCCAGCCTCACCGCTGTGCCGAAGTCACGTCCCCACACCGGTCCAACTCGATGATGCTGCCGTCCGCTCCGCCGTAGGTCATCCCCTCTAACGCAACGGCGTCTCCCAAATGCAAAGCGCCGTTCGCCAGGCTCAGCACTATCTCGTCCCCGCCGATCGTTTTGATGGTTACCGGGTGCGATGCGTCAACGATCTGCCGAGCGCCCACTTGGCCCATCGGGAAGTAGGACGCGAGCGTCACCTTGTTTCCGCTTTTCAGAATCGTCAGGTCACCTTTGACTGCATGATTGAGCACGTAGCTTCGGGCCTCCTCGACGTGGGAAAGGTGCGTCATTCGGCTGTGCTGTTCGGGTGTACAGCGTGAGTCACGTGCCACAAGAAAGGTGGTTGTGCCTTGCCCAAAGTCTGCCGATGTCAGGCCACTCATCCTGAATACCTCCGCAAAGCCGGCCGTTCGATCGCCGGTCCGAATCATGTCAAACACCGACGGTGGCATGGGTGCATTGGCATGGCAGACCGCCGTAACACCGAGCACCATTCCGAAGACCACTAGAGAATTCATTTTACTCAGCATGTCCGTTCGCCCTAGAGTTGAAAAAAAGGAGCGGAAAGCCGCCCCTTTTCGGTTAACGCGTTCCGCCACCGGAATGGTAGTTGTCGAGGAAGACTTGTTGGTATGTCCGACCGGCGCCTTGGTTAAACAACCGGATGGTCTGACTACCCCTCACCGACTCCATGAATGCTGTTTGTTGCTTCGCATTGACGACGATTTGACTGAGATTGGCTTCTTTGAGCGTGGCGAAATAAAGGCAACGAAGAATGCCGTAAACGACCACCCCGCAGGCGATGATCAAGGCCAGCTTTACGCTATAGAAAAAGAGCAAGGCAAGGGTAATGGCTGCCATCAGACCATCAATCAGGCCGCACACGAATTGCGTGGTCAATGTTTCCGGCCCTGAGTGTGGATCAGTCAAATGGATGATGTTTTTATACGACTCGAAGCACTTGGCGAGCGCATCTGCATCGTCGGTCCATCCAATAGTGGCAAGTCGACGCTTGCCGATGCGATCGGCCGCGTTCGCCAGTTGCCGGTGATACACCTGGATCAGCTCCACCATCTTCCTGGAACCGCGTGGCAGCCCCGTCCGAACGACGAGTTCCAGCAGCTTCACGACCAAGCCATTGCTTCTGAGCGATGGGTCATCGATGGCAATTACTCCGCGTGCTTGCCGGAGCGACTGGCTCGATCGACCGGATTGGTGCTGCTGGATGTTTCCACGCTCACCAGTCTTGGCCGTTACTTGCGACGGGCGCGCGGTGACCGGACACGGATCGGCGGTTTGCCTGGAGCGAGCGACAACGTCACGCTGTCGATGCTGCACCATATCGCCATCGTCTCGCCGCGAAACCGGAAGAGATATCGTGTGCTCTTCGATTCCGCAGACGTGCCCAAGGTGTTTCTTGGTTCGGTCAATGCCATTGCACGTGCATACGCGGACTGGCAACTTGTTTTGCATGACGCGCCGCGCGCGGGCTAGCAACAGGACAGTAGGAACACGGCAGCAGCCGTCAAGCAATGTGGTAATCCGCTGCCTTTGAATCAATGCACCGGCTGCAAAGCATGACGCCCGGCCAAGGGCCGGGCGTCTGCATATTCACTTAGCGATCGCAGCTGCCGTGAGCTTCTCCGCTTCGACGTGGGGCGATGTGTCGCTCCACGTCGGGCTACCCAAAGCCAATCCCCTCAGAACTCGCGCCACTGCCCCGAGGCGAGAGCGGGCTGGGCCGAGGGCGCCATCGCCATCAGCGGCTCGCGGGGCACAGACACCGGAGCTGCCTTCACGGGCTGCGGCGACGGCTTCGACGACGCACGGGCTGCGGCAGCCGCCGAGTCCGCGAGTTTGAAGAAGGCCACCTGACGCGTCAGTTCCTGGGCAAGCTCCAGTGCCTGGCGGCTGGCGGCGCTGGCTTCTTCTACCAACGCAGCGTTCTGCTGGGTCACGTCGTCGAGGGAGGCTACGGCGACGTTGACCTGCTCGACACCTGCCGACTGTTCCTGCGACGCGGCCGAGATTTCGCTGACGATGTCGGCGACCTTGGTCGCGCTGTTGCCGATGGTAACCAGCGCCTGCCCGGTGCGATTGACCAGATCCGAGCCGGTGCTCACCCGCTGCACCGTGGTACCGATCAGGCTCTTGATGTCCTTGGCGGCGGCCGCGCTGCGCTGCGCGAGGTTGCGGACCTCGGCCGCCACGACCGCAAAGCCGCGACCCTGCTCACCCGCACGCGCCGCTTCCACGGCCGCGTTCAAGGCCAGCAGGTTGGTCTGGAAGGCGATTTCGTCGATCAACACCGCGATCTCGCCAATGTTCCGGCTGGCCTCGGAGATCTGCTTCATCGCTTCCACGGCCTCGTCGGCTACCGCGCCACCGTTCTTGGCGTCGGTGCGCAGGCCCTGGGAGATCTGCTGGGCAAGCGCCGCACCCGATGCATTCTGTTTGACCGCGGACGACATCTCTTCCATCGATGCCGCGGTTTCCTCCAGCGAGGACGCCTGCTCCTGGGTGCGGTTGGAAAGATCGTCGTTACCCGCCGAGATATCGCGTGCTGCGTGCTCAACCTGCACCGCGTTCTCGCGCACCGCGCCGACGATGCGAGCGAGATTCTCGTCCATGGCGTGGAGCGCATTGAGCATGCGTCCCAGGTCGTCGTTGCGCGTGACCGACACCGACTCGCCCAGGTGACCCGCTGCGATGCGTGCCGTCACGGCCGAGGCATGTTCCAGCGGTGCGAGGATACTGCGCACGAGCGCGGTCGCCACGCCGAGGATCGCAAGCAGGGCGAGCAGACCGCCGCCCAGGAGGATACCGTCGGTACGCGCACGCGTCGTGGCGGCCTGAGCCGAACGCTCGTCAAGTAGCGCCGTCTCGGCACCGACGAACTTTCCCAGCAGTTCACGCATCTCGTCCATCCGGGCCTTGCCCTTGCCCTCGCGCTCGTACGCCAGTGCTTCCGCGCTCGATCCGCTGTTCTCCGGCTGCTTCTTCTGCAGGGCGACGACCGGATCGATCGCATCGGTCGTCCAACTGCGATAGACCGCATCGATATCCGCGAGGCGTTTCTGCTGCTCAGCATTGTCGATCGTGAGTTGGCGCAGCTTGGAAAGGGCATCCGCATAGGCGGCCTGTCCAGCGATCATCGGCGCCAGCGAGGCCTCCTTGCCCGTGATCAGGTAGCCGCGCTCACCGGTTTCGATGTTGACCAGGGCGCCCAGGAGCGTTCCCTCTACCCGCAGCACCTCGTTCGAGTGCAGGTCCATGCGGGTGCTCCGCTCCATGGTCTGCAGTGCAGCGTAGACGAGTCCGACGAGCACGATTACTACCATGGCGATGGCGGCGAAACCGCCGAAGATCAGCTTGTTGCGTGAAGCCAGTTTGATGAATTGCATGGTGCCTCCTGGGCAGAGAAGGCGCGAGCTGCCGCCGTTTTCAGGAGCGGGCGCTTTTGCCGAAATGCCGGGAAGCACGGGTCGTGATGACCGTAGGATCACCTGAGGACGGATGTACTGACCGGTTACCTACACATTTTCGGCAAATTCAGTCAAAACTTGAGTTCGGCGAATAATGTCCCCCTCTTCGGCTATTTATGCTGCAAGGCGCAGACAACGAAGGTCGGGCAGTTGAAGACCGACCATGGAACGCGCCGGGTCGAAAAGCCGACAGCGGACGTGGGAACCGATAGCCGCGCCATCCGTTGACCTCAGCGGGAGGCGACCCACGCCACCTCCCGCTGAGCCCCGCCCCTTATTGCTTGCTACGGCGGGTTGGCTCCACCACCGGCAGGCTGTCTTTCACCGACAACAACTGATCCCGCGGCAGGGTGATGCTGGCCGTCCCGGCAATGGCATCCGACGCACCGCCCACGGAGACCGTATAGCTGCCGCGGTCGATACGCCACGTATTGACCGATGTATCGAACCAGGCGAAAGCACGCGCGTTCAACGGCACCGCGACCTGACGGGTTTCGCCCGGCTTCAAGGTAACGCGCGCGAAGCCCTTCAATTCCTTCTTCGGGCGGGAAACGGGCGGCGCGTCCTCGCCCACATAAACCTGCGCCACCTCGGTACCTTCGCGCTGGCTCGTGTTGGTGATCGTGAACTGAGCCCGGGCCACGATCTGGCGGTCGTCCAGATAGGGCACGTTCCCGAAAGTCACATGCACCGCGCCATAGGTAAACGAGGAGTACGACAACCCGTGACCGAACGCGAATTCAGGAGTAATGCCCTTTGCCTCGAAGCCGCGATACCCATTAAGCAGGCCCTCGGAATAAACGATTTCCTTGTTCGCCGTGCTGTTCTGCGGGAACGGGTAGTTGGCGTACGTCGGATTGTCCTTCTCGTCGCGCTCGATCGTGATCGGCAGCTTGCCCGAAGGATTCACCTTGCCGAACAGGATTTCACCGATCGCCGCACCACCCTCCTCGCCCGCGTACCAGGGGTAAAGCACACTGGCCACCTTATCGACCCAAGCCCGCATGCTGACACCACCTCCCGCATGCATCACGACCGTGGTGCGAGGGTTCGCCGCGGCAACGTTGGCGATCAGCTCGTCCTGGGCCTCGGGGAGGATGAACGGTCGATCGAAACCCTCGCCTTCGTATTCGGAACCCAGACCACCGACCACGACAACGGCATCGTACTGGCCCAGATCCGTCGTCGGGACGAGCGATGCCCAACTGAACTGCACACCCTGAAATCCGCCCAGCGTGCCGAAGTAGTTTGGCTTGCGCTCGTACTGGATGCTCACATCGTAGGTTTGGCCCGCCTGAAGGCGAATTGTGCCGTACGAGGGGATGGTCGGTGGAATCGACGGCGTGATGACGGTGCCTGCGCCGTTGTTGACGATCTCCTGCCCGTTGATCTGGACGCGCACTGCACCGTCGGCCCTCACCTTGAAGACATGATCGCCCGTCGTCGTCGGAGTGATCTTTCCAGACCAAACGGCCGCATCCGGCATGGAGCTACCGAAGGGTGAGCCACCATTGTTCCAGTCGAGATTGATCAGACGGTCGTCGCGGGTGACGGTCTGGCCGTTCGACGAATAAGCACCGGTGAAGCCACCCACGCTCGGAGTCAATCCAGGATCGAGGGACATCCGGTCGATGTAATCGACCTGACTTCCCTGGGGTGCAGCCGCGCGAATGCCGTCGATGTCATTGACGTATTCATTCGGGTTGATGTTGGCGCTGCCAAACCCGGACGGCGGTGCTGTGACCGAGCGGTAACCGATGACCGCCACTTTCAGCGGATGATCGCTGGCCAGGGGCAGATTGTTGTGGTCGTTCTTCAGCAATACGGTGCCTTCACGCGCGATGTCTCGTGCCATCGCCTGACTCTGCGCGCGCTGCTCGGGCGTCTGCGTGTTGTCCGTGGAAACCGTGTTATCCGTGAAGCCAAACAACGCAATCTGCCGCACGATGCGGCGCACCTTGTCGTCAATGACCGACTGGGGAATCGTGCCGTTGGCGATAAGCGGCTGGAGCGTCGTCGCATTCATGAACTTCCCGTTGGGCATGTCCAGATCGGTACCACCCAGCGCGCCCTTGGTGCCATCCTGCAACGCGTTGTAATCGGACTCGATGAAGCCCTTGAAGCCCCACTGCTGTTTGACGATCTCGTTGTTGAGATGCGCGTTCTCGCAGGCGAGCGGACCGTTGACACCATTGAAAGCGCACATGATGTTTGCGGGCTTGCCAGCCTTGACCGCCGACTCGAAGGGAACGAGGTATAGCTCGCGCAACGTCCGCTCATCGACCGAGATGTTCACCGCAAGGCGATTGTTTTCCTCGTCATTGGCGACCAGGTGCTTCAGCGTGGCCCAGACGCCCTGGTCCTGGATACCGTCGATGACCTGCGGAACCAACGCGGCGCCCAGATAGGGATCCTCACCGGACATGTATTCGAACGCACGTCCTGCGTACGGCGTCCGGTACATGTTCACGCCCGGGCCGAGGACGTTCTGGAAGCCGAGCTGGCGTGCGTCGCGCCCAAGCGAGGAGCCGAACTGCTTTGCGAGATGGGTGTCCCACGACGACGCGAGTGCTTGCCCCGCCGGGTAACTCACGCCTGCCGGCGACGAAAGTCGCACGCCCAGCGACGCGTCGGTCGCGTAGATCTGTGGCAGTCCAAGCCTCGTAAGCGGTTTGATGTCCCAGGCACCGGTGCCGCCGATATAGTCCAGCTTTTCCTGCAACGTCATCTTTCTGACGATGCGGTCGGCGATCTGGTCGGCCAGCCAGTCCTGGAGAAAGTCCGGAGCGTGCCCGCGCACGGCGGGAATGCCCTGTAGCGAGCGCTGAGCCGGATGCAACGCTGGCGCAGCACCGCGGGTCTGTTGGGCTGACACCGGGGCGGCCACTGTCGAGGTCAAGGCGGCCGTGAGGCACGTGGCCAAGGTCAGTTTTTTCATTAAGCGTCTCCGAAAGCGCTTTCCACGGATTCCCCCCGTTATCGAAGCGTTGTCGGTTGACGCTCACCATTATGCTGCACAGCAGCATGCCATGGCTGTGATGGGATTCTCACAACGGTTGGATGGCTCAGAGTTGCAGAGCATTGAGCCACGCTGCGCATCGCATGTGCTTGAGAGCAAGTGCCGTCGATCACATCGCAACATCACATGTTGATACGATCCGAACGATACCGATCACCCCTAGACCTCCCCCATGCCCCGCGATCGATCCGAAGGCTGGAACGACATTGCCGACCAGTACCTCGCGGCGCGGTCCAGTATTGGCGCAGACCTGGTGCGCGCATGGGCGCGGGAAAACCTGCCACCATCGGCGTCGGTGCTAGATGTGGGCTGCGGGTCGGGCGTACCCATCGCGCAGGTGCTGATTGAAGATGGATTCAACGTCTTCGGGATCGATGCCTCACCCAACTTGGTCGCTGCGTTTCATGCGCGCTTTCCCGATACGCCCGTGGCCTGCGAAGCCGCGCAGGAGAGCGTGTTCTTCCGCCGATCATTCGGCGGCGCTGTTTCCATCGGCCTGATCTTTCTTCTTGGAGAAGACGACCAGCGGGAGGTACTGCGCCGCATTGGAGATGCACTGGAACCCGGCGGTCGTCTTCTTTTCAGTGCACCGCGGGAAATCTGCCAATGGGATGACCTGCTGACGTGCCGGCCTTCACGTTCGCTGGGCGAGGACGCGTATGTCGCCCATCTGCAAATGTTGGGTCTTCGCGTTGTCGGATGCCTGAACGACGAGGGTGGCAACAATTACTTCGACGTGGTGAAGAACGCCCTGCGCGTCGGGCCGCTCTGAGGCGACGGTCCTCGCGGAGGGATGACGTCGCCCTTAGGCCGCGCCCAAACCGCAAGCTCTTTCGATTCGCCTGCTGATGCCCGCAGGATGGCATCGTCAATCGCGCCGACAGATTCATGAGAGGTCCATTCGATCCGCGACTCAATACCGCTCCGAAAGATGCTTATGATGAGAAGAAAGCTGTAGTACCTACCAGGCACCGCCTCTCTGAAGCCCCGAGGTCACAATGACTCCGCCTCTCGCCACCACCGCACCGTCGAACCAGCCCCCATCCGGTCTGATTCGCCATCAGCTCGCCCTGGTACGAACGGTCACCTGGCTGGTCCTCATCATCAACGTTTGCCTGGGCACCTACAGCTTCCACTACAACATCACTGTCGATCCCCCGTTCGCCTACACCCACCTCGTTCGAGACGTCGGGCTTGGCATCGCATGCATCGCGGCGCTGGTCTTTCTGCCGCGTAACTTCGGCTATGCCTGCCGTGCTCTGTTGGCGGGGCTGATCTTCTATCTGGCGTGGCATTACATATCGAATGACATGCGCGATCTGCCGAGCGCACTCCTGCCTCTGCTGATCATGATCATTGCCGCGTATACGATGGGGCGGCGCGCGCTTTGGTGGGTGACGGGCATGATCGTCGCCGCGGTGCTGGGCTCGGTGGTCAATCAGTTCTTGTTCGATGGGCTCGAGTCGATACGCGAGCCGACCTATATCGTCGCCCTATGCAAGCAGTTGTTCCAGGTGCCTCTCGCCGCTTGCCTGGTCGATCGGACGATCGTGGTGCTGCATAACGCGATGGAAGCGGCCGACCTTCGGCGAGCGGAATCCGAAGCGTTACATCGGCAACTTGCCGACCAGATGAATCACACCATGGACTTGCAGCAGCGCTTGAACCGGACTGCGGCACACGATGCTGCCGTATCGGTATCGGCCGCCATTTCCCATGATTTCGGCAATCTGCTCAATGCCATCGAAGGTTACGCAAACCTCGCGTGGGAGTCCGTCGTGACCATGGACACGCCACTGACCCGGGCCTTGGATGGCATCGAGCGTGCCGTGGAAAAGGCGCTTCGACTGAATCGCCAGGTGATGGACATGATGCGCAACGAAGCGCGAGAGCCTTATCCGATCAACCTCGACGCGGCCATGGTGGAAATCGCGCCGCTCCTGAAGGTCACGGTCGGAAAACAGATCAATGTCGAGGTGGATATGGATAACGTGCCACCGGTCCTTTTCGACGAGCCCCAACTGGCGCTGATTCTCCTGAATCTCGCCGCCAATGCGCGCGACGCCATGGAAGGCCGCGGTACGCTTTCATTGCGCGCACAAGAACGGGACGATGCCGTGGTCGTGACCATTTCGGATACAGGCCCCGGTATGGACACCGACAAAGCCAAGCACGCATTTCAGCCGTTCTGGACCACGAAGCAACAAGGTAAAGGCACGGGGCTCGGGTTATTCAGCGCAAGGCAGATGGCTGAATCGATGCAAGCACGCCTGGCCCTCTGTGAGCATGCAGGCAACGGCGCGCAATTCGAACTGGCTTTGCGGCGTGCCTGACGAATCACCCGAGAAGCGCCGCGTCACGACTCCACCAGGACGTATCCGGCGCCGCGGACCGTGACGATCTCCAGGTGAGGACGCTCGCTACGGGTCAGCTTTCGACGAAGGCGGTGAATGAGCACCTCGATCCGATGCGGATCGAAATCCTCCACGTCGGTAGTGAGTGATTCAATGAGTAACTCCCGGTCAACGGGGTTGCCCTGCCCTTGCCGCAGCCGCTGAACGACGATGCGTTCCGCTTGAGTCAAGGCAAGCACTTCTCCCATGGGACCAGAGACATACCAGCCGTCCGTCGCCGGAGCCGCCATCGCCGCTGGACCGGCCGATGCTGCGCGAGGTGTCCAGCTTCGACGGAGCACGGCGTGCAATGCCGAGGCCAGCAAGCCGACAGTGACGGGCTTCATCAGATAAAGATCGGTGCCCAACTGATACGCCGAGAGGCCAGCGGACTCGATCGGCATGGCGCTCAACGCGATGATTCCCGCCTGTGAGCCTTCGCTACGCAGCCCTTGGATGATACGCAGACCGCTATCGTCGGGCAGATTGATATCGACAACCAGCAGGTCGAACGCCTGGCTGGCTCGTTTGAAATGAAACTCTTCGGCTGTCGCGCACGTGGTGACCTCGAAGCCGTAGCACGCCAGACCGGGCCCGAGAATCTCCTTACGCAGATCGTCGTCGTCCTCGACCAAGGCAACTCGCGCCAACACTGGTAACCCCCACCACGTCCCCTGCACACGGGGCCTACCGTAGCGCGGATTTGCCGATTATGCGAGTCGTACCGGGCTGTGCTCCGCCCTGCCTGCCAGCCTGCGATAACGGCCCGTCGGAGCCATGCACCGACGGGCCGCTTGAGTTACTGCACCGTCATGGCCACGACCGAGAACGAGGTCGTGGGACCGATACCCGTGACCCGCATGTAGTAAGTTCCTGCGGCGGGCGCGGAAATCGTCACCGACTCGTTGTTCCCCACGTGTGCTGAGCTGTAGGGTCCGGTAGTCGTGACGGGAACCGTGTCCTTGCCGACGACCAGGGAGACATCCCCGCTCCCCCCCATGGTCCGGAAAGTCGCCACGCGTGTTTTGGCGGGTACGACGAACTTGTAGACAATCTCGCTGGCGTTATACCCCACGTCCCTGCGTACCACGACACCGTTTACCAGCGGAATGGCACTCTGCGCCGGGCTGCTGTTGGGATCGAGTGCCTTGGTGACTGCGGCAAAGGTATCGAGGATGCCGATGCCGTAGGACTGCCCGTTCGACTGCGGGAAGCCACGGGTCGTCGAGGTCAGATAGTCCTTGACCAGGTTCGGCGTGAGCACGGGCAGACCGGCTTTCTTGCGCGCCGCGATCATGAGCGCCGCTGCACCGGCCACCTCGGGCGTGGCCTGCGAGGTTCCGGCCATGGAACCGTACGTCGGCCCCTCCGGAACAGTCGTACCTGCATTGATGGCCGACCAGGCAAAGCCCGCCGCTACGGGCGTACCCGTCGAGGCATCGTTCGGATACACGCCGCCACCGGGCGCCGACAACGACACGTTGGCGCCGTAGTTGGAGTAAAAGGCGGGCTTGCCGGTGATGCCGTTCGACGCGACGGTGACCACACCAGGGCAGTTGGCCGGGCTGGTGGTGCTCGCATCCTGAGCGCTGTTACCCGCGGCCACGATCACCGTGGCGCCGAGGCTCATCGCTGTATTGATGGCTTTTCCGAGGTCGGTGGACGCGCTGCACGCTCCCTCGCCACCCAGGCTCATGTTGATGACCTGCGCAGGGAACGCATTGTCATCCAACCCGTCGACGTGGCCACCCGCCGCCCAGACGATGGCATCCGCGATATCGGAGGTCGAGCCGCCACAGTGACCCAGGGCGCGGATCGGCAACACCCTTGCCTTGCCGGCGACGCCAGCCATGCCCACGCCGTTGTCGGTCAGCTCGGCGATATTGCCCATCACATGCGTGCCATGCCATGAACTGGGTTCGGGCAGGATCGCCACGTTGTCGACGCAGCCTCCGTTGCTGGCCAGGTATTTGCTGTCGGTGGTCCAATCACCTAAATCCCAGGCGCCTTTCGCTCGACCGTCCGTCGCACGCCCGGAGACGAGCGCGTCGGAAATAAAGTCGTAGCTCTGATCCGTCAGCGAGGTATCGAGGTCGGGGTGAGACGTGGCGCCTGTGTCGATCACCGCCACCACGACGCCCTCACCCTGCGACAGGCTCCATGCCTTGGCGGCGTTCGAGCCGCCCTTGTTCGCGAAGGCCTGGGTATCGCGGCCGATCGTCTCCGGCGTGCCGTCGCCAGCGCGGAAATGCCATTGGTAGGAAAAATTCGGGTCGTTGGGCGTACCCGTCGATACGTCTTCCAGACGGTAATCGCGGAACGGATAAAGCCGCACATCCGGCTCAATGGACTCCACCGCCGGATTGGCCGCCGCTTCGCGCATCAGTGCCATCGCAGACGGGCCATCCAATGCCTTGCTGGCACGCACGACATAACCGCCCACCGATGTCTTCCGCTTGAACGAGAAACCCGCGGTGCGCAGCGCATTGGTCTGAATGGCGGACATGGCCGTCGACGAACGCATGAGCGATGAACTCGCCGCATAGATGTCCTGCGCCGCGGCGGCTCCATTCGGCGCCATGCCCGGTTTGTAATGCACGATGAAGCCATCGATGCGCTGCCCGGAGGACAGCGCCATGCTGGCAACTTTTGCGTCGATGCTCTGCGCCAGCGCGCAAGGCGCTGCGCAAGCCAGCAGCGCGCCGACGATCCACATCTTGTTAGCTGGGTACTTCATGTCTAGCCCCTTTGGAATTGATGTTGTGCAAGCGATGCGTATCAGGCCCGTCACCAGCCGAAGCTGACGCCCACGGTGCCGCTGCTTTCGCCGCCACCTGCCAATGCACCACCGACGATGA
>Ga0209674_100669_pt1 | contig 12224 bp, 13 predicted proteins | sample AraplaCvi_mMS_r2_FD_184279 | JGI IMG/M metagenome (GOLD analysis project Ga0209674, IMG submission 184279) | Arabidopsis root microbial communities from North Carolina, USA - plate scrape CL_Cvi_mMS_r2 (SPAdes) (version 2) | ecosystem: Host-associated > Plants > Roots > Endosphere | place: USA... | reverse complement strand
ATCGGTGTCGAACGCCTTGCCGGGGCCGATCATCTCGTTCCACCAGCCGGGCGTCGGGTCTTGCTCGTTCGCGGCAGCATGCGCGCTCGGCGAGAGGCCGGTGAGGATCAGGATGGCGTTGTCCCGGTTCGGCGACAGCGTGCCCCAGGTCTCGTAGGCCACGCGTGCGCCATGCAGTTCGCCGCCGCGTTTCATGCGAAACGGCGAGGACAGCAGGTGGTATTGGCGTGCATCGCCCATGTCGTGCTCCTCAGCGACCGCCGTCGATGGTGCCACGGGCCGGCGCGTCGGTGCTGCCGTTCGCGCGCTTTTCGGCCAGGGCAATCTGCTGCGCCACGGCGCGTGCCACGTTGGAATCCGGGTCGAGCAGCGGTTGCAGCGTGCGCCACGTTTTGGCGGCGTCGGCGTAACGTTCCTGCTGGAACTGCGCGATGCCGAGCAGCCACAGCGCACGCTGGCTCTGCGGTTCGATGGCGATCGCCTGGTTGAGCAGATCGAATGCGTGGCCTTGGATGCGGTGATCCTCGCGCACCAGGGAGTCCGCCTCGGCCCAGCCGACCATGGCGGCCACGTTCTTCGGATCGGCCTTGAGCGCGCTGTCGTAGGCGGCCCGTGCATCGACGGACTGCTTGAGCATCGCGTAGGTCTGGCCGAGCAGCACCCAGCCCTGGGCATCGTCCGGGTTTTCCTTCAACCGCGCGCGCAGCGTGTCGATGGCTTCGCCGACGGTCATGTCCTTGGCCGGCTCGACGCCGCCGAGCGTGGACGGCGTGCCCACCAGTACGTAGAGCCCCGCGCTACTCAGCGGGACAAGCACGGCGATGCAGACCACAAGCACGAAGACGCCCCGAGGACGTCCGGCGCGGCGCCCTTGGCGCACGAGGGGAACGAGCAGCAGGGCGAGCGCGAGGACGAGCATCGCCCCCGCGACGAGATAGAACGCGACAGTCACCAGTCGTCCTCGGTGTCGTTGGCCGGCGGAGCGGCGGGAGCCTGGCGAGCACGGCGGCGCACTTGCACGGCCACGACCAGCGCGCCCGCGGCGAGCAGTGCGGCGGGGCCGAACCAGAGCAGCCAGGTCGACGGTTCCACCGGCGGCTTGTAGAGCACGAACTGCGAATAGCGATCCACGAGATACGCTTTGATCTCGTCGTCGCTCTTGCCCGCCTGGATCATCTCGAACACCTGCCGGCGCAGGTCGTGCGCGATCGGTGCGTTCGAGTCGGCCAAGGTTTCGTTCTGGCACATCGGGCAGCGCAACTCGGCGCTGAGCCTCTGGAAGCGCACTTCCTCGGCACGATCACGGAACGGCAACGGCTGGATGGCCTGGGCCGCCGCAAGCGCTGGCAACAGGCACAGCGCCAGCCAGAGCAGAACGCGGCGCGTCATGGCGTTTCCTTCGCCAGCGCGGCGAGGGCAGGGCGGATCTCGTTCTGCACCACGTCAGGCGTGATGGGGCCGATGCGCTTGTAGCGAATGACACCCTTCGCGTCGATCAGGAACGTTTCCGGCGCGGCATACACACCGAAGTCGATGCCGGCACGGCCGTCGCGATCGGCCACGATCACGTCGAACGGATTGCCGTGCTCGGCCAGCCATGCGGTCGCTGCCTGCGGCTCGTCCTTGTAATTGAAGCCCACGAGCGGAAGGCCGAGCTGCTTCACCTCGGTCATCAGGATCGGGTGCTCATGCACGCACTCGATGCACCAGCTGGCGAACACGTTGAGGAGATACGGCTTACCCAGTAGCGATGCCTTGTCGACCGTGCGCGATGGTTCGCCCAGGACGGGCAAGGAGAACGCAGGCGCCGGCTTGTCGATCAATGGCGAGACGATCTCGTGTTGATCGTGCTGCGTGTTCCACCAGATGCCGAAGCCGAACAGGCCGACCAGTGCGAGAAACGCGACGAGGGGCAGGAGGCGGCTCATGCCAGCGACTCCTTCGGCGTTGCCTCGACAACGGCCGGGCGTGCCTCCGCAGCGGTCTTCTTTGCGCGGAACCGGCGCTCGCAAGCGGCGAGGAAACCGCCAGCCATCATGAACAGGCCGCCGAGCCAGATCCAGCGCACGAACGGCTTGTGATACAGCCGCAGCGCCCAGGCGCCGTGCACATCGTTCGCGTCCATCGGCTCGCCGAGCGCCACGTAGATATCGCGGAACAGGCCGGCATCGATGGCGGATTCCGTCTGCACCTGCCCGCGCGAATAGGTGCGCTTCTGCGGATGCATGGTGCCGATGGTGTTGCCGTCGCGCAGGATGGTGACGATGCCTTCGTCTGCACGCCAGTTGGGGCCTTCGGTTTCTTCGACGCCATCGAAGCGGAACGCGTAGCCGCCGATGGTTTCGGTCTGTCCCGGCGTCATGCGCACGTCGCGTTCGACGCTCAGCGATTCGGACAGCATCACACCGATGAGGAAGATCGCCACGCCCGCATGCGCGAGCAGCATGCCGGCCATTTCCGCGGGATAACGGCGTCCGCGGGGCATCTCGCGCCAGCGCTTCACCACATAGGCGAGCGTGCCCGCGCCGACCCAGACCGCACCGGCCACGCCGGCAATTGCGCGCAGATGACCCTGGGCGAAGAACGCAGCGGCGATGGCACAGACGACGGCGGCCACGCTTGCGCGCAGCGCCATCGCCGTGAGCTGGCGACCTTCGGCACGTCCCCAGCGCAGGTACGGACCGAACGGCAGCAACAGCACGGCAGGCGCCATCAGCAGCACGAAGAGGAAACCGAAGTAGGGCGGGCCGACAGATACGCGACCCAGATTCAATGCATCGCCGATCAGCGGGAACAGCGTGCCCAGCAGCACCATTGCGGCGGCCGTGGTGAACAGCAGATTGGCGATCATGATGCCGGTCTCGCGCGACAACGCGGCGAACGGCTTGCCCGTGGCGACCTTGGGCGCGCGGATGGCGTAGAGCAGCAACGAGCCGCCGATGACCACAACCAGGAAGCCGAGGATGTACAGGCCGCGACGTGGATCGGAGGCAAACGCATGCACCGAGGTCAGCACGCCCGAGCGCACGAGGAAGGTGCCGAGCAGGGAAAGCGAGAAAGCGAACAACGACAGCAGCACGGTCCAGGCCGGAAGCGATCCGCGTTTCTCCGTGACCGCTTGCGCGTGGATCAGCGCCACGCCTACGAGCCACGGCATGAACGATGCGTTTTCCACCGGATCCCAGAACCACCAGCCGCCCCAGCCGAGTTCCGCATAGGCCCACCAGCTACCGGCGACGATGCCGAGGGTGAGGAACGCCCAGGCTACGTTCGTCCATGGGCGTGCCCAGCGCACCCAGGCCTGCTCCATGCCACCGCCTAGCAGTGCGGCGATCGAGAACGCAAAGGCGACCGAGAAGCCCACGTAGCCCATGTACAGCACGGGCGGGTGGAAGGTCATGCCCGGGTCCTGCAGCACCGGATTCAGATCGCCGCCGTCGGCCGGCATCGGCAGCTCGCGCACGAAAGGATTGGACGTAAACAGGATAAAGGCGAGGAAGCCGACACCGATGAGGCCCAGCACGCCGAGCACGCGCGCCACGAAGGCGTCGGGCAGGTGACGACTGAAGGCGGCCAGCGCCAGCGACCAGACGTTGAGAATGAACACCCACAGCAGCATCGAGCCCTCGTGCGCGCCCCATACCGCGGTGATGCGGTAGTACCAGGGCAGCGCCAGGTTCGAGTTGTCGGCCACATAAGCGACCGAGAAGTCGTAGCTCAGAAAGGCATAGATGAGCACCGCCATCGCGGCGAACACGAACACGCCCTGACCCGCAGCAGCCGGTCGCGCCACCGCCATCAGCGCGCTGTTGCCCCGCCATGCGCCGACGATCGGCAGTACGCCCTGCGCCAGGGCAAGCAACAGCGCGAGGACGAGCGCGAACTGACCAAGCTCGGGGATCATTGCGTGCGGTCCTTCATGGCCTTGTCGTCCATGGCCTTGTCGTCGATCTTGCGGTTCTCGTGTGCCTTGGCCATGGCGTCCTTGAGTTCCTTCGGCATGTAGTTCTCGTCGTGCTTGGCGAGCACCTCGCTGGCGATGAAGCGGCCACTGTCCATGCGCCCCGTGGCGATCACCGACTGGTTGTCGCGAAACAGGTCCGGAAGGATGCCGGTGTATTCCACGGGCATGGCGCCCGCATCGTCCACGACGATGAAGCTCACCTTGAGCGAATCGCCGGCACGCTGGATCGAGCCTGCCTTGACCATGCCACCGAGCCGGAACGTCGGATACTGCGTGGCCTGGCCTGCCTGCACCTGGCTCGGGGTGAAGAGGTAATTCATGTTCCTCTGCAGCGCGAACACGACGAGGCCCACCGCCACGACAGCGGCGACGAGCACGGAGATCACGATGGCGAGGCGGCGTTTACGCGTCGGATTCATTTTGGGGCGGGGTTCCCGGCCGGCGACGGTTTTCCTGGCGCGCGATGCGTGCGCGCAAGGCGCGCAGGTTGCGGCGGCGCCTGGCCAACGGGGCCAGCGTGTCGATCAAGAGGACGATGAAGAAAACGGCGACGGCGGACCAGACATAGAACCCGTACGCACCCATCGAGAGTGACGGGCTCATGGCGTGCCGCGCCCCGGAAGGCCGAGCAGTTCGCGCACCCAGGCCTTGCCGCCTTCGGCGGCGACCAGTTCGGCGCGCACGCGCGCGAACAGGCTGGCGATGTAATACAGCTTGGTGGCGGCCATCATGGTCAGCAACGGCCAGAGCATGCTCGCCTCGATGTGCGAAGGGCCGAGCAGGCGCACGGTGGAACCTTGGTGCAGGGTGTTCCACCAGTTGACCGAGAAATGCACGATCGGCACGTTCACCGCGCCGACCAGCACAAGGAACGACGCTGCGCGCGCGCCTTGGCGGCGGTCTTCGAACGAGTGATGCAGCCCGATCACGCCAAGGTAGATGAACAGCAGCACCAGTTCGGAGGTGAGCCGCGCGTCCCAGGTCCACCAGGTGCCCCACATCGGTTTGCCCCACAGCGAACCGGTGACAAGGGTGATGAAGGTGAATGCGGCACCGATGGGCGCCGATTCCATGGCGACGACTTCGGCGATCTTGATGCGCCAGACCAGCGCCATGAAAGCCGCGACGCTCATCGCGGCGTACACGAACAGGCTCATCCATGCGCTGGGCACGTGAATGAAGATGATTCGGTATGCATCGCCCTGCTGATAATCCGCGGGGGCGACGAACAGGCCGCCGTAGAGCGCGACCATGCCGAGCGCTAGCGCAAGACCAAGCGCCCAGGGCTGCACGGCCCCGGCGAAACGGTAGAACACCGGCGGCGAGCCGAGGCGGTGAAGCCAGAGCGGAACCCAGTTAGCCATCGATCCTCGTCGCGATTCGTTCAAGCACCGTGAGTCCCTGGCTCGGGGCGCGCGGTTGCGTGTTCATGAGTCCATGGCGATGCGCAGCGCGGCCGCGCAAGCCAGCGGCGCGAGAACCAAAGCCATGACGAGCCCAGCTCCCAGCCAGGCGATCGGCGCGGCCCATGGCAGCCCTTCCTGCGCAGCGGCCACGGCTCCGGCGGCGAAGATCACGACCGGCACGCACAACGGCAGCAACATTAGCGCCAGAAGCATACCAGAGCGCCTCGATCCCGCCGTCAGCGCGACCAGTACGGCGCCAAGCAGGCTGAGCAGCGGCGTGGCGATAAGCAGTGCCAGGATCAGCACGGGCGTCGCCTGGCCCGGCAGTTTCAGCATGCCCGCCAGTAGCGGTGCCACCACGATCAGCGGAAGCGCGGAGGTGATCCAGTGCGCGAGCACCTTCATGCCCACCAGCAGTGCCAGCGGCTGCGGTGCGAGCATCAACTGCTCCATCGAGCCGTCCTCGATGTCCCCACGGAACAGGTGATCCAGCGACAGCAGCACGGCCAGCAGCACCGTCACGAACACCACGCCGCCGGCAATGCGCGCGAGCAGGGCCGGTTCCGGTCCGAGCGCGAAAGGGAACAACGTGGCGACGATGAGCGCGTACAGCACCGGCATGGCGATGTCGCCGCGGCGGCGCCAGGCGAGGACGAGATCGCGTCGCAGCAGCACGGCGCAGGCGGCGGGCGTGCTTCCGGGCGTCATGCGTGCAGCCGGATCCGCCGCGGTTCGCCACCGGCAAAGCGCACCGCGCCGTGGCTGGTAACCAGGGCGGCGCCGCCTCGTTGAGCATGGCCTTCCAGCAGGCGGTTCACCAGCGCGATGCCTTCGCGGTCGAGGTTGGCGTACGGCTCGTCGAGCAGCCATACCCGCGCGGGCACGATCAGCAGCCGTGCCAGCGCGGCGCGCTTCTTCTGCCCTGCCGAAAGCCGCCGGACCGGTTCGTCCTCGAAGCCGGCAAGGCCGACCTCGGCCAGCGCGAGGTCGGCGTCCACGCCTTCGCGCTGGCCATAGAGACCGCTGCTGACCCGCAGGTTCTCGCGTGGCGAGAGGTCGAGTTTCAGGCCCAGCTGGTGGCCGAGAAAAACGACGGCACCCGCCATCGTGTCCAGTGAAAAAGTGGCGCCATCCAGCCGCACCTCGCCTTCGCCCGGGCGAAGCATGCCGGTGAGCACGCGCATGAGGGTGGTCTTGCCGCTGCCGTTGTCGCCCTCGACGAGGGCAATTTCACCCGCGCACAAGGCAAAGTCGAGCGGGCCGAACACCGGCTCGTCCTCGCGCAGGAAGCACAGGCCGCGGGCTTCGAGGATGATGGCGGAGGGGTCGGCGGAAGGCATCCGGCGATTGTTGCGGGCGAAGACGCCATTGTCCACGCATGCCTAACGGTACGAGCCGCTATATCGGCGAGAAGCCAACGATGTGGCATGGGGATGTGGCATGGGAACGAGGCAAGCACCCATCGCCAGCAGGCTGGCTCCCACCGGCAGGTTGGGATTGCCATCTGGGCGCAAAAGTTCTGGTGGTAGCCACTCTAGTAGCGATAAGCCAACGAAGCAGTGTAGCGATGAGGCAAGCACCCATCGCCAGCAGGCTGGCTCCCACCGGCAGGTTCGGATTGCCACCTGGGCGCAAAAGTTCTGGTGGGAGCCACTCTAGTGGCGATAAGCCAACGAAGCGGTGTAGCGGTGAGGCAAGTCTCCATCGCCACGGGGGCTCCCACCTTGCTTCGGTTCCTCTCGCCGTTACAGCGGCTTTGGCAAGGGCGGCAGGGTCGCTTCGAGCGTGCGTACGGCGGCGTCGAGGTCCACGCTGGCGACCGAGGTGTGCCCCTTCAACAACTGTTCCACCAGCATGTCCTGCGCTCTGCCGCGCTCCAGCGCGTATGCGTAGGGCAGGTGGGTGAAGGTGACCATGCGGTAGCGGGGCAGGTAATGCGTGGGCGAGCGCTCTGCCAGCAGCGCACCCAGCTCGCGCTTGCGCAGGTAATGCGGATCGGCCACTGAGTCGCGCATTTCCACGTAGTTTTCCAGCGCCATCTGCGCGATGGCGTCGGCGTTGGGCTTCCGTCGCGCCTCGAATTCGGCGAACACGGCGGCGCTGTCGTCGGGCTGCGCCGCGAACAGCTCGGCAAGCTCCGCGGCATCTTCGAAACCGCAGTTCATGCCTTGTCCATGGAAAGGCACCATCGCGTGCGCGGCGTCGCCGATCAGCAGGGCACGGCCATCGATATGCCAGCGATCGAGATAGAGCGTGCCGAGCGTTCCGACCGGATGGGCCGCCCAATCGGCGGCGAAATCCGGCATCAGCGCCAGGGCGTCCGGGAATTCCGTCCGGAAGAACGCTTCGGCTGCGCCGGCCCCGGCAATACTGCGGAAGCTCGGATGCTCGCCATCGTTCGGCAGGAACAGCGTGACGGTGAAGCTGCCCTCGCGATTGGGCAGCGCGATGCACATGTAGTGACCGCGCGGCCAGATGTGCAGGGCATGGCGTTCGATGGCGAACGGCGCGGACGGATCGGACCCCGGCGGGATCTCGAGTTCCTTGTAGCCGTGGCCAAGTTCCTCCACGCGCTCGCCCAGTGGCGAATACAGATGCATCGCCGCGCGCAGGGCGGAACCCGCGCCGTCGGCGCCGATGACCACGGGCGCTTCCACGCGACGTTCCTCGCCATGGACATCGCGCAGCGTCAACGTGCCCTTGTCGAAGTCGGCGCCGATGAGGCTTTGATCGAAATGGACCGTGGCGCCCGCTGCTTCGGCGGCGTCCAGCATCAGCGCATTGAGGCCGCCGCGCGACACCGACCAGATCACCTCAGAGTCGTCCACGCCGTAGCGCTGCAGACCGCTGTGGCCGGCCGGGTCGTGCACCATCCGCCCGCGCATCATCACGGCCTGTTCGAGCACGCGGTCGGCGAGACCCGTGGCGCGCAAGGCGTGCAGGCCGCGTTCGGCGAGGGCGAGGTTGATCGAGCGGCCGCCGTGGAATCCCGCTTGCCGCGGATCGGGGCGCTTTTCATAGACGGTGACGCGGAAACCGCGCTGGATGAGCAAGGTGGCAATCAGGGCGCCGACCAGTCCGGCGCCGACCACGGCGATGTCGTTGCGAGGCATCGGATCACTCATCCGGAAGGCAGGATATTGCGGGGCAGCGCATCGTGCGCCGCAGCGCCGCCGGGGGCAAGCCCCGGGCGGCTATACCTCAGCCGGCCTTCTTGCCCGTGCGCGGGGCAGGCCGGACCGGTTCGGCCGGCTTGGCCGTGGCGGCATCGAGAAAACCGCGCTGCATCGACTTCCACACGTCGAGGTTGCGCTCGGTCATCTCGTTGAGCATGGACCAGGGGGTCTGACCCATCAGGCTGTTCAACTGGTTGCGGAATTGCTGCTGCTGGTCGAGGAAGACCTGCAGGCTGCGTTCCAGATACGGGCCCATGAAGCCCTGCAACGAATCGCCGTAGAAGCGAATGATGTGGGAGAGCAACTGGGGCGAGAGCATCGGCTGGCCGTGTTCCTCGTGCTCCGCGATGATCTGCAGCAGCACGGAACGGGTCAGGTCCTCGCCGGACTTGGCGTCGCGAACCTCGAAAGTTTCCCCGTCGAGGACCAGCTGGCGGACTTCCTCCAGCGTGATGTAGCTCGAAATCTCCGTGTCATACAGACGACGGTTCGGATACTTCTTAATGATGCGTAGGGTTTGTGCCATGCGGCGAAAGCTACCACGAGGTATTGCGCCGCACCAGTTGCCGTCCATGGCTGTAATCGTTTTCCATTTCACATATCGGCTTTGGATCGATTTAGGTCAGCCCCGGATTTAATGCGCCGCCGCACCGCCCGCGTTCCCGAAGGGAGGCTTCGCCAGCCAGAGGATCGGAATCAGTGCCAGGAACAGCAGCGCACAGCCCCAGAAGACGTCGTTCACCGCCAGAGTCGCCGCTTCGCGCGTGACCAGCTGATCCACCACGGCGAGGCCAGGCTTGCCGGGGATGCCCATCGAGGTGAGTTTCTGTGTGAAGGCCGTGGTCGACGGCGACGCCTGCGTCACGTATTCCGTGAGCGAGGCGTGGTGCGAATCGGTACGGTGCTGCCACAGGGTGACGGTAATGGCCGTGGAAACGCTCGACGCCAGGGTGCGGCAGAAGTTGGCGAGGCCCGAGGCACCGGCGATCTGGTCGGGATTGAGCCCCGACAGGAAGATCTGGTTGAGCGGGATGAAGAAGCAGGCGATGGCGATGCCCATGATGAAACGCGGCAACACCAGCGTCGCGTACGACGCACCGCTGTTGAATCCGGCGAACCAGAACGACGTGAACGCGAAGACGATGAAAGCGAACGTCACCACCGCGCGCAATTCGAGCCGCTGGATGTTCGCGCCGATGAAGGGTGACACCACGAAGGCGAGGATGCCGACCGGCGCGGTCGCGAGGCCCGCCCACGTCGCCGTGTAGCCCAGTGTGGTCTGCAGCCACAGGGGGAAGACCACGTTGATGCCGAAGAAGGCCAGCATGCCCAGCGACAACGCCGTGACACCGACGGCGAAATTGCGCCGTCCGAACAGCGACAGATCCACCACCGGATGTTTCGCGGTGAGTTCCCAGATCACCAGGAACACGAGTGCGACCAGGGCGATGAGGCCGAGGGTGAGAATCATCGGCGAGGCGAACCAGTCGTGGTCGTTGCCGTTGTCGAGCATGAACTGCAGGCTGCCGACGCCAAGCACCAGCAACACGAGACCTACGCTGTCGATCGGCGCACGGGAGATCTTCGTCTCGCGGCGACGCAGGATGGCCCAGGTCACGATACCGGCGGCCGCACCCACCGGCACGTTGATGTAGAAGATCCACGGCCACGAGAAATTGTCCGTGAGATAGCCGCCGAGGATGGGACCGAAGATCGGCGCGACCACGACCGTCATCGCCCACATCGCCAATGCAATGCCTTGCTTGGTCTTGGGATAGCTCGCCAAAAGCAGTGAGAGCGACAACGCCACCATCGGTCCCGAGCCGGCGCCTTGCATCAGGCGGAAGATCACCAGCATGGGCATGTTGGTGGCGAGTCCGCACAGCATCGAGAACGCGACGAACAGGCCGACCGACACGCAGAAGGTGCGGACCTCGCCGAAACGCTTCGCCAGCCACCCCGTGAGCGGCTGCATGATCGCGCTCGCCAGCGCGTAAGAGCTGATCGCCCAGGTGCCTTCGCTCGAGCTCACGCCCAGGCTGCCGGCGATGTGCGGTACCGCGACGTTGACGATGGTCATGTCGAGGATCTCCATGAAGGTGGAGAACGCGACGGCGATCGTCAGCAGGACCAGGGGCCCGCCGCTCAGCGGCTTGGGGCCGTTCTCGGCAGGGGCGTCGGAAAGGGCGGCGTCGTCGCTCAAGGCACGCCGGCTCCGAGGTTGGCGCGCACGATGACGTCGGCCGCGGCATCGGCCTTGGCGGCCACGTCGTCATAGACGCGGGTCTGCGCCACGGGCACGGTGGACGGCTGGCGGGCGAGCACATCGCCCTTGTCGTCGGTGATGTCGACGGTCACGGCGGTGGACAGGCCGATGCGCAGGGGATGCTTGTCTAGGTCGTTGGGATCGAGCGCGATACGCACCGGCACGCGCTGGACCACCTTGATCCAGTTGCCGGTCGCGTTCTGCGCAGGCAGCAGCGAAAACGCGCTGCCGGTGCCTGCGCCGAGACCCATCACCTTGCCGTGGTATTCGACGCCGCCGCCGTAGATGTCCGCCTCGATCTTCGCGGGTTGCCCGATGCGCACATGGCGAAGCTGGCTTTCCTTGAAGTTGGCATCGACCCAGAGGTCATGCAGTGGTACCACGGTCATGAGTTGTTGGCCGGGTTGCACGCTGTTGCCGACCTGCACGCCGCGCTGCGCGACGTAGCCGTCGATGGGCGCGACGATCGCATTGCGCTGCGAGGCGACCCATGCCTGACGGAAGTTCGCGCGCGCCTGTTCCACAGCGGGATTCGTTTCGACATCGCTTCCATCGACCAGCGCACGAGCTGCGTCGGCCTGTCGTTGCGCTGCATCCAACGCGGACTGCGCGCTGGTGACCGCATCGCGCGCATGCTGCACTTCCTCGGGCGCCACAGCTTTCTCGGCGAGCAGCGGCAGGCGGCGCTTCAAGTCGTCCTGGGCTCGCTTGAGATCCTGGCGACGCGCGATGAGCCCCGCATCCGCACTGGCGGCAGACTGGGTCTGCTGGCGGACCTGGCGCACTGCCTGGGCAAGCGCGCTACTGGCCTTGCGCAGGGCGACGTCGGCATCGGTGGGATCGAGCCGCACGAGCACCTGGCCGGCGGTCACACGCTGCGTGTCGTCTGCATAGACGCCGACAACGATGCCGGGTACCTGCGCGGAAATGCCCACCTGGTTGCCACCGACATACGCGTCGTCCGTGGTTTCCCGCGTGGAGAAAACGAACAGCCAGAGCAGGAACCACGCGGCCGCGGCGACCACGAAGACCAGCAGCGCGATCAGCAGGGCGCGCTTGCGCTTGCGTGGATCCTTGGGCGCATTGCCGCTGTCGTCCTGGGCGCGCGGCGTGTCGTTGGGGGTGGCGCTCATGGGCTCGTGGCTCCGTTCGTGCGAGGCGTGGATGAGGATGCGACGGGCTCGGCGCGGTAACCGCCGCCGAGCGCCTTGATGAGGGAAACGTCGGTGGACAGGGCCTGGCCATGCAGCTCGGCGTCCATGTCCTGTTGCTGGATGAGTGCGGCTTCGGTGGCCAGCGACTCGCGATCGTCGCGGACGCCGCGGGCGGCACGGGCGCGGGCCGCGGCGAGCATGGTCTGCACGGAATCGACCTGCACGGTCTGCTGCGCGCGACGATCGGCGAGCTGTTTG
>Ga0209674_100668_pt1 | contig 12229 bp, 9 predicted proteins | sample AraplaCvi_mMS_r2_FD_184279 | JGI IMG/M metagenome (GOLD analysis project Ga0209674, IMG submission 184279) | Arabidopsis root microbial communities from North Carolina, USA - plate scrape CL_Cvi_mMS_r2 (SPAdes) (version 2) | ecosystem: Host-associated > Plants > Roots > Endosphere | place: USA... | reverse complement strand
GCATCGCCATCAGCATGCCGTGGTGGGACAAGCGCGCTGAGGAAGTCGCGCAAAACTATCCCGACGTCACGCTCGACAAGCAGCACATCGACATCCTGACCGCGCGCTTCGTGCTGCAGCCGGGCCGCTTCGACGTGGTGGCCGCCACCAACCTGTTCGGCGACATCTTGTCCGACCTTGGCCCGGCGACGACCGGCACGATCGGCCTGGCGCCTTCGGCCAACCTGAACCCCGATCGCACGTTCCCGTCGCTGTTCGAGCCGGTGCACGGCTCGGCGCCGGACATCTACGGCAAGAACATCGCCAACCCGATTGCGATGATCTGGTCGGGTGCGCTGATGCTCGATTTTCTGACGCAGGGGCAGGGTGCCGGACGCGCCGCGCACGACGCCATTGTCGCGGCCATCGAGACCGTGTTGAAGGAAGGCCCCCGCACGCCAGACCTGGGCGGCACGGCCAACACCACGCAAGTGGGCGAGGCAATTGCCTCTTTGGTTGCTGCTGCCTGATCGCCGACATTCCATCTATCTGAACCATGTCTCTCACACTGACCCGCACCGACCTGATCCGCAATGCCAACTACATCGCCGGCGAATGGACCGCTGCAGCCGGGCCGCTGCTGGATGTGACCGATCCCGCCACGGGCAACGTCATCGCCCGCGTGCCAGATTCGGGAGCAACCGAGGCGCGTGCTGCATTGGATGCAGCGCATGCTGCTTTTCCGGCCTGGCGCAAAGTACCCGCCAAACAGCGCGCGCAGATCATCAAGCGATGGAACGATCTGGTGCTCGCGCATCAGGATGATCTCGGCAAGCTGATCTCGCTGGAGCAGGGCAAGCCGCTTGCCGAAAGCAAGGGCGAAGTGGCCTACGCCGCGAGCTACATCGAATGGTTTGGCGAAGAAGCCACGCGCATGAATGGCGAGATCATTCCTGCGCCGGTGCCGGGCCGGCGCATGTTTGCGCTCAAGGAGCCGGTGGGCGTGGTGGCGGCCATCACGCCGTGGAATTTCCCGGCGGCGATGATCGCGCGCAAGATCGCCCCGGCGCTCGCGGTGGGTTGCGCCGTCGTCTGTAAGCCCGCCGAAGACACGCCGCTGACATCGCTCGCCCTCGTGCGTCTGGCACAGGAAGCCGGCGTTCCGCCGGGCGTGCTCAATATCGTGACCGCCTCGCGCGAGCGGACGCCTGAGGTGGTAGACGTTTGGCTGGACGATGCCCGCGTGCGCAAGATCACGTTCACGGGTTCCACGCCGGTCGGTAAGCATCTGGCGCGCCGCAGTGCTGACACGCTCAAGAAGCTGTCGCTGGAACTCGGTGGCAATGCGCCCTTTATCGTGTTCGAAGATGCTGACATCGATGCCGCTGTCGAAGGCTTCATGGCGGCCAAGTTCCGCAACGGCGGGCAGACCTGCGTGTCCCCCAACCGCGTGTTCGTGCACGACGCCGTGCACGATGCGTTTGCCGCCAAGTTGGCCGCACGCGTTGCAGCGCTCAGCGTCGGGCCGGCCACAGACCCGACTTCGCAAATCGGCCCGATGATCAACGCGCGGGCAGTCGAGAAGATCGACCGGCACGTGCAGGACGCCGTCGCCAGGGGGGCCAAGGTCCTGACCGGCGGCGCACGCCTGAGCCAGCTCGGTGCCAACTATTACGCACCGACGGTGCTGATCGACGCCGATGCCACCATGGCCTGTGCATGCGAAGAAACCTTTGGCCCCGTCGCGCCCCTTACGCGATTCACCACCGAGGATGAGGTGATTGCCGCTGCCAACGACACGCCGTTTGGGCTGGCCGCTTATTTCTATAGCCAGAACGTGCGTCGCATCTGGCGCGTGGCTGAAGCGCTGCAGACCGGCATCGTCGGCATCAACGAAGGCGCGCTGGCCGCGGAGGCCGCACCGTTTGGCGGCGTGAAGGAATCTGGCTACGGCCGGGAAGGCTCCGTTCACGGGCTGGACGATTACCTTCACACCAAGTACGTCTGCCAGGGCCAGCTCGACTGAGCTGAGCGGGGCGCGTTGCAGGCCACCACGATTGGCGGTACGTTCACGCGTATCCCAATCGCGCTCCGGAGGCCCCATGGCCGACAACATGGCCCCATCCTCATCTTCAACGCCGGAAAGTCCCGCTGAAGGCACCGTGAACGCCTGCCCGTCCACACGCGCACTCGAACTGGTTGCCGGCAAATGGGCGCTGCGCATTTTTCCGGCGCTGGAAAACGGCCCCGTGCGCAACAACGAACTCCTGCGCCGCGTGGGCGACGGCGTCTCGCAAAAAATGCTCACGCAGACGCTGCGCGAGCTGGAAGCCAACGGCCTCATCCTGCGCACCATCTACGACAGCGCCCCCCCGCACGTCGAATATCGTCTCAGCCCGCTCGGGGAATCGCTTAACCGCACGCTCGTCGGCCTGGACGACTGGGTGCGCGTGCATTGGCCTGAAATGGAACGGATTCGCAAAAGTCAGGTCGATTCCGATTGACATTCTGGCGATCTGCCCGACGTTGTGTGCAGATGCAGCATTTTTCCGATAGTATTCGGGGCCCATGTTTGTGACGAATCTTTCCTCCGCCTTGCCGACGTTGTCTCGCGCCACCGCGCGGGGCGTGCTGTCGCGTGCGCGCGGCGTGCGGTGGATCGTCACGATCTGGTGCCTGTTGTTCACCGTTTCGGTGTTCTCGGCCACGCATTTTCCCGATGGCCAGGCTGCCGACGACGCGCTGGAAGCCATCGAAGCCGTGGTCGACGACATGCCCGGTGATGCTCCGCCGGTTGCCAAGCCGAGCAAGGGTTTCGAGCGCGCCATCAAGGTTGCGCTCGGCAAGGCGGTCAAGCAGCCCGGCCAGTGTTTCAGCGTCGAACATTGGGTTGCGCACGCGCCCGATGCGCCCGACGCGCCCACGACCAGCGCCGCCGCCCCCGATCACCCCAGCGACGCGCCGGAACTCTGGCTACCGCCGCCTCCCATGGCGCTGACGCCCGGCCTGCGTGTCGCGCGTGTCCGTGTTTCGCTTCCTCCGTTCCAGGCTGGCCCCACGCCGGCCCCCATGCTGCGCCCGCCCGCACGCGCCTGATCTCCGGCGTTCGCCGGAAACCATCCCCTTGAGTTGCTAGTGCTGCGCCAACCGGCCCGTTGACCGGCTGGGCGTTCGCGCTTGCCTGTTCTTCTTTTTCAGGATGATTTCGGATGTTGTCCAATCAGGATGCGGCCAACCCGCGCCCCGCAGCAGGCGCGCGCGCGTCGCGGCGTGCTGTTCTTTCCGCTGTGCTGGCCGCGATGGCTGTCCATGCCAATGCAGCGCCCCCGACACCGTCGCCACGTGGTGCCCAGACCGCCACCGCCCGGGCCGACGAGGCGCTCCCGCAGCCGCGCTACACCTTGCAGCAGTTGCTGGAACTGGCCCGCGCCAACCACCCGGCGCTCGCCGCTTCACAGGCGCAGGTGCAGGCTGCGCAGGCGGGCATCGTCACCGCACGCGCCTGGCCCAACCCCGAGGTGGAAGCCATGGCCGGCCGCCAGCGTGCCCGCATGCCGGGTGCGGCGGAAGGCCGCACCAATAGCGTGTCGATCACGCAAAAGCTCGATTTGCCGTGGCAGCGCGCCGCCCGTACGCAAGCCGCCGATGCCGCGTACGAAGCGTCGCAGGCCACTGCCCGATCGCAGGCACGCGACGTGGAAGCCGATCTCAAGCTGCGCTTTTACGACGTGGTGCGCCGCGAGGCCGAGCAGCGCAACGCGCGCGAAGACGTGACGCTGGTCGAGCAGATCCGCCGTGGCGTGGCCGTGCGGGTGGAAACCGGCGAGGCCCCGCGCTACGAACTCATCCGTGGCGACGCGGAGTTGCTCAACGCGCAGCGCAACGAGCAGGCCGCCGCACTGCGCGTGCAGCAGGCGCTGGCCGAACTGCGCCGCGCCGTGGGCGCCGATCTGCCGCTGACGTTCGATGTCGATGCCGGAGCGGAGACGCCTTCTGTCGCGCATTTGCCGCCCTTGGCCGATCTGGTCAGCACGGTCCTCGCCACGCATCCGGAGCTGGAAGCCGACCGCGCCGCCGTGCGCGAGGCCGAAGCGCGTCTCGCACACGAGCGCAGCCAGCGTTGGCCGTCGCTCGCGTTGCGCGGGTCGGTCGACCGCCAACCCGATCTGCAGGACAGCCGCGTGGGCCTGGTGATGTCGATTCCGCTGTTCGACCGCCGCGATGGTCCCGTCGGTGAAGCCGTCGCTGCCCGCGAACGTGCCCGCGCCCTGTTGCGCGACCGCGAACTGCGCACGCGCCAGGCGGTGGAATCCGCCTATCGCCAATACGAGATTGCGGAGTCGCAAGTCAGCGCGCTCGAATCCGGTGTCATCAAACAAGCCGAATCGGCGCTGCGCGTGGCCGAAGCCGCATACCGCCACGGCGAGCGCGGGATTCTCGACTACCTCGATGCCCAGCGCGTCTTCCGCCAGGCACGCAATGACCTGATTGCCGCACGCGCAGACCTGCGCACCGCTGCCGTTGAACTCGACCGCCTGCGCCCGGAGGCCCAATGAACCGGCCCAGCCATCGCGTTGCCTCCCGAACTCACGAATCCAGCCAGACCATGACCGCACCTTCTTCTTTCTCTTCTTCGATCCGGCTGGCCGGCGTTGCCCTGGCGGCGATGCTGTTGCTGGGCGCATGCGGCAAAGATGCCGCTAACGATGCCAAGGCCGCGCAACAGGCCGTCGACCCAAACCTCGTCGTTGCCCAGCCCACGCTGGTGCAGCGTCTGAAAGTGGCGCCGGTGGGCAAACAGCCGATTGCCGAGCGCCTGCGGGTGCCGGGGCAGATTGCGTTTGACGAACAGCGCGTTGCCCGCATCGGCGCCACCGTCACGGGTCGTGTGACGGAGCTGGTTGCCACGCCGGGCCAGAGCGTCAAGGCAGGCGACATCCTGGCGCAACTGCACAGCACCGAGCTGGGCGCCGCGCAGCTCGCCTATCAGAAGGCCGCCGCGCAGCGAGACTTGCAGGCACGTGCGCTGGAACGCGCCAAGCTGCTCCTGGCCGCCGACGTGATCGGCTCGGCCGAACTCCAGAAGCGCCAGAGCGAACTGGCAATGGCGGACGCCGAAGTGCGCGCAGCCGTCGACCAATTGCGCGTGATGGGTGTGTCGCCGGGGACGCTGGCGAAGATGCGCACAGGCGGCATGTCGTCGATCTCGCCCGTGGTGGCCAGCATCAGCGGCACGGTGGTGGAGCGCAAGGTGACGCGCGGCCAAGTGGTGCAGCCGGCCGACGAGCTGTTCACCGTGGCCGATCTGTCGCGCGTGTGGGTGGTGGGTGAAGTGCCCGAGAACGCCGCTGCCGGCGTGCGGGCAGGCCAGGCCGTCGAGATCGACACCGGCGCGGGCGAGCGCATTGTCGGCAAGCTGATCTGGGTGTCGGACATTGTTGACCCGCAAACGCGTACGGTCACGGTGCGTACTGAAGTCGACAACGCAGAGCGCGCGCTCAAACCGTCGATGCTGGCCACGCTGATCATCCAGTCGCGCCCGGAAGAACGCGTGGTGGTGCCGACCTCCGCCGTGGTGCGCGAAGACAACCGCGACTACGTGTTCGTGCGCACCAGCGATACGAACTACCAGCTCACGCCGGTCAAGCTGGGCGATGAGTCGAACGGCGTGCGTCCGGTCTTTTCCGGCGTGCAGGCCGGCCAGCCCATCGTCGTTGAAGGGGGCTTCCATCTGAACAACGAGCGCAAGCGCGCCGAGATGGAGGGCGCATGATCGACGCATTGATTCGCGGCGCGCTCAAGCAGCGGCTCGTGGTGGCGGTGATCGCTGCCGTGCTGCTGTTCTTCGGGTTGGACGCCGCACGCAAGCTGTCGCTTGACGCGTTTCCGGACGTGACCAATGTGCAGGTGCAGATCGCCACGGAAGCGCCGGGGCGCTCGCCAGAGGAGGTCGAGCGCTTTGTGACTGTGCCGGTGGAAATGGCGATGACGGGTCTGCCGGCGCTGACAGAGATGCGCTCGCTCAACAAGCCGGGCCTGTCGCTCATCACGCTCGTTTTTACCGATGAGACCGACGTGTACTTCGCGCGCCAGCTTGTGATGGAGCGGCTGATCGAGGTGCAGTCGCGCATGCCCGCAGGCGTGACGCCGGTACTCGGCCCCGTGTCTACGGGCCTGGGCGAGGTGTATCAGTACACGCTCGACAAACCGGATGACGGCGACAAGGAGCTTTCGGTGGAGGAACTCACCCAGCGCCGCATCGCCCAGGACTGGGTGGTGCGCCCGCTGCTGCGCTCCATTCCGGGCGTGGCCGAGATCAACTCGCAGGGCGGTTACGAGAAGCAGTATCAGGTGCTCGTCAACCCGGAGCGCCTGCGCCACCACAACGTGACGGTCAAGCAGGTGTTCGAGGCGCTGGCCGCCAACAACGCCAACTCGGGTGGCGGTGTGCTGCCGCACTTCGCGGAGCAATACCTGATCCGCGGTGTGGGCCTCGTGCGTGACACCAACGATATCGGCGCGATCGTGCTCAAGGAGGTTAACGGCACGCCGCTGACGATCCGCGATGTGGCCGAGGTGAAGATCGGTACGGCGGTGCGCGCGGGGGCGGTGGTCAAGAACGGAGTGACGGAATCCGTCGGCGGCGTCGTGATGATGATGCGCGGGGGCAACGCCAAGGAAGTCGTCGCCCGCATCCAGGAGCGCGTCAAGGCCATCAACAACGACGGCATGCTGCCTGACGGCCTGAAGATCGTGCCGTACTACGAGCGTTCCGATCTGGTGGATTCGGCCTTGCAGACCGTCATCAAGGTGCTGGCCGAAGGCGTGGTGCTGGTGGTGATCGTGCTGCTGCTGTTCCTCGGCGACATACGTTCATCGCTCATCGTGGTCGGCACGCTGATCCTCACGCCGTTGCTGACCTTTATGGCGATGAACAAGCTCGGCATCTCGGCCAATTTGATGTCACTCGGCGGGTTGGCGATCGCCATCGGCTTGATGGTCGATGGCTCCGTGGTGGTGGTGGAAAACGCGTTTGCGCACCTGGCCAAGCCGCGCGACCCGAACGAGAGCCGCGCGCGCATCATCCTGCATGCCGTGACGGAAGTGGCGACGCCCGTGATCTTTGGCGTGGGCATCATCATCCTGGTGTTCCTGCCGCTGATGACGCTGGAGGGCATGGAAGGCAAGATGTTTGCGCCGCTGGCCTTCACGATTGCCATTGCGCTGTTCTTCTCGCTGGTGCTGTCGCTGACGCTGACGCCGGTGCTGTCGTCGTATCTGCTCAAGCCCAAGGCGCACAAGCATGTGGAAAGCGAACACAGTGACGACCCACACGCCGAGCACGATGCACACGATACGTGGCTGATTCGGAAGATGAAGAAGCCGTATCTGCGCTTGCTGGAGCTGAGCCTGAACAACGGGCGGAAGACCGTCATCGTGGCTGTGGCGGTGTTTCTCGCCACCGGTGCGCTGATGCCATTCCTGGGCACGGCGTTCATTCCGGAGATGAAGGAAGGCTCGGTGGTGCCCGGCATCAATCGCGCGCCGAACATCTCGCTGGAAGAGTCGATCCGCATGGAGATGGAAGCCATGCGCCTGGTGATGCAGGTGCCGGGTGTGAAGTCGGCGGTTTCGGGTGTGGGCCGTGGTGAATCGCCGGCCGATCCGCAGGGCCAGAATGAATCGACGCCGATCGTGTCATTGAAACCTCGCGACGAGTGGCCCAAGGGCTGGAACCAGGACGACATTGCCGAGGCGATGCGCAAGGCGCTGCAGGTGCTGCCCGGCGTGCAGATCGTCATGGCGCAGCCGATCTCCGACCGCGTGGACGAGATGGTGACCGGCGTGCGTTCGGACGTGGCCATCAAGGTGTTTGGCGACGACCTGAACACGCTGCGCGAAAAGGCCGAGGCGATCGCCAAGGTGGCACAGGGCATCCAGGGCGCGCAGGACATGCGCGTGGAGCGGATCACCGGTCAGCAGTATCTGCAGATCGCGATCGACCGCCAGGCCATTGCGCGTCATGGCCTGAATGCGGCGGACGTGCACAACGTGATCGAAACCGCCATCGGCGGCAAGGAAGCCACGGAAATCTTCGAAGGCGAGCGCCGCTTCAGCGCGGTGGTGCGTCTGCCGGACGCATATCGCGGCAGCGTGGAGGCCATCCGCAACCTGATCGTGGCCGCACCCAACGGCGCACAAGTGCCGTTGGAAAGCATCGCCCGCATCGATGTGACCGACGGCCCCGCGCAGATCAGCCGCGAGCTGGGCAAGCGCCGGGTGGTGGTTGGCGTGAATGTGCGTGACCGCGATCTGGGCGGCTTCGTGGCCGAGTTGCAGGCCGCCGTGGCGCAGAAGGTCAAGCTGCCCGAGGGCTATTACCTGGAGTGGGGCGGCCAGTTCCAGAACATGGAACGCGCCATGGGCCACCTGAAGGTGATCGTGCCGATTACGGTGGCCGCCATCTTCTTCCTGCTGTTCTTGTTGTTCAACTCGGTGCGCTACGCCACGCTGATCATCCTGGTGCTGCCGTTTGCCTCGGTGGGCGGAATCATCGGGCTGTTCGTCACGGGTGAATACCTGTCCGTTCCGGCATCGGTCGGCTTCGTGGCGCTATGGGGCATCGCGGTGCTCAACGGCGTGGTGCTGGTCAGCACGATCCGCAGCTTGCGCGAGCAGGGCATGTCGGTGGAGGAATCCGTGCGGCTGGGCTCGCGCATGCGCTTCCGCCCTGTGATGATGACGGCCACGGTGGCCATGCTGGGTTTGATCCCGTTCCTGTTTGCCACAGGGCCGGGCTCGGAAGTGCAACGGCCGCTGGCCATCGTGGTGATCGGCGGTCTGCTGACTTGCACGCTGCTTACGCTGGTGATGCTGCCCACGCTGTACAAATGGTTTGATGAGGAGTCGAAGGCATGAAGGAAATCCGCATCGTAGTGCGCCCGCAACTGCTGGAACGCATGCATGAAGCGCTGCGTAGTTGCCCGGGCTTTCCGGGCATGACGGTGGGCGAGGTGAGCGCCTATCCTCCGGCGGCTTCCCAGGCCGGCGCGCATTCAATCAAGGAAGACTTGACGGAGTTCGTGCCGCGCGTGCGCATCGAGATCATCGTTTCCGATGCGCTGGCCAGCGTGCTGTTTGAGAGTGCCGTCAAGGTGCTGGAGCATGGCCAGACCGGCGAAAGCGCTATCTGGATGACTGACGTAATTCAGGCCACCTTCCTGCATCGGACCGGTTGAGGATCGTCTGACGCGCGCATGAAAAACGGCGGACCGTGTCCGCCGAAAATCAGGAGCCAACCTCGCAGCGGGCCGCATCGTAAGACGCGGCCCGTTTGCTTTGGCGCTTACCGCTTGATGTCGGTCAGATGCTTCATGAGACCTTCGTAGCGGAACTTGTGGATCGGGCGATCCATCGACTGCATTTGCTGCAGCTGCACCGCTTGCGGACGCAGCGAGCCCGTCGGCGTCACAGCCTGTGCACGCAGCGTCGCGACGGCCGGCTGCATGTTCTGGATGCCGACGATCTGGTCATACAGCGCTTTGTCGATGATCTGCGCGTTGTACAACTGCGTCGCATCGCCGGCGATGTTGGTCGTCGTCGCCTTGTTGGTGATGGTACCGGCCTGCGCCAGCAGCGCGCTCCACAGCGTCGGGCTGTAGTTGGTCACGTAGTAGTCCAGGCCCGTCGGGTTCGCCAGCACGGCCGAGCACGTCGGCAGGGTGACCTGTGCGGTCTGCTGGTCCAGCACCACCGTTTGCGTCTGCGCCAACCCATCGCCGTAGGCGATCGTGAGCGGCACATTCCACTGATAGCCGGAATAGACGTTCTTGTTCGGGAACGCCTTCTGCGTGATCGTCAGCACGTTCTGGTTGGTGGCCGGGTTGCACTGCGCATCGATGCTGACCAGCGGCACGCCGGTCTGGCGCACAAAGCTGTCGCCCACCTTGCCGACTGGCTTGCCGCTTGCCGCTTCCAGCTCCGCCCACAGGCGCGGCGGCGTGCCATTGCCGAACTTGTACTTGTTCAGGTAGCTCTGCAGCCCCTTGCGCATGGCGTCCTTGCCGACGTAATTCTCGAGCATCTGCAGCACATGGCCGCCCTTGTTGTAGGCAAAGCGGTCGAGGAAGTCCATCGAGCCGGCATCGCTCAGGTTGTGCTGCACCGGTACGGCGGTCGGCTGCAGGTCGAGCGTGAAGACGCGCTGCTTGACGGCCGCATAGTCGGCCCAGGTGTTGCCCTGGAACTCGGGATGCAGCGCGATCTTGGTGACGTTCTCGAACCAGTTGGCGAAGGACTCGTTCAACCAGATGTCGTCCCACCAGTCCAGCGTGACGAGGTCACCAAACCATTGGTGTGCCAGTTCATGCGACACCACAACGAACGAGCGCGCCTTGCCCATCGAGTGGACGGTGGTCGGTGCGCCATCGGGCGGCACCAGCACCTGGTCGGCAAACTCGAAGATGGCGCCCCAGTTCTCCATGCCGCCAAAGCCGGCATTCTTGTTGTCGTAGCTGTCGTTGGCGACGATGGTGTCCATCTTGTCGAACGGCAGCGGGATCTGGAAGTAGTTGTAGTAGTGGTTCAGCGCTTCCTTCGTGAACTGCATGCCGGCCACCGCAGAGTGCGCCTCGCCAGGCGGCACCCACCAGCGCAGGCGCATGCTGCTGCCATCGAGCGGGTTGGTGAACTGGTCTTCCAGGATGTCGAACTTACCGCCGCCGAAGAACAGCAGGTATGCCGGCATCGACGGCGTCTTGGCAAACGACACCTGCTGATAGCCATCCGGCAGTTTGGTCGCGCCGGTCTGCCGGCCGTTGGCCACGGCCTTCCAGTCGCCCGGAATTTCCGCCGTCACCTCGAAGGTGTTGCGGAAGGCTGGCTCATCCCAGCTCGGGAACCATTCGCGCGCGAAGTTGGATTCGCCTTGCGTGACGATGGCGTCAGAGCTCTCACCCGTTGCGGCCTGCAAGCCCAGCTTGAAGATGCCCTCGGCCTTGGTGAAGTTGATCGTGCCCGTCCATTCCATGTGCAGCACGTAGTTGCCGGGCTTGATGTCTCCGGTCGGGTCGCGCAGGTCATAGAAGGCGCCTTGCGATTGCGGAATCGGTACCAGCACGCGCGATGCGCCGTTGCCCGAGGTGGGCGTGAGCGTCAGGCGCGAGGCGTCGAGCTTCAGGTCACGCACGGCCAGCGTGACGGCGCCGGTCTGCTTGGTGACCTTGATCTCCACATCGGCGCGGCCCGAGAAGCTGTTCAGGTCTGCGCTCGGGCGGAACCACAGTTTGTAGTTGACCGGCCTGATGTAGTCCGGAAGTTCCACCGGCGGCACCGTTGCGTCGACGGCCGGTGCCTGCGCGTTGGTGTTGCCGGTATTGGTATTGCCCTGCTGCTGCGAGCCGTTTGCGTCCAGCTTGCCGCCGGCCGGGGTAAGCCCGTCATCTCCGCTGCCGCCGCACGCGGCCAGAATCAGCGCGGCCGCAGCTTGTGCCACGAGTGCCAGCTTGAACGAGCGACGTGTCCGGGCGCTGTAGGCGCGTCCGGTGTGTGTCGTGGCCGTACGACGGTGGGTTGTCGAATCCCGCATTGCATTTCTCCTGAGATGGAAACGAATCGGCGGCCCAGGGCTCAAAAGAAAATGGGGGGCAGGCCGCAGAATCGGGACAAGGAATTACCCGCTTCTTGCGCGGTGCAAATCACAGCCCGCGCACGGGATGCACGGATTCTGGAGGAAACGGCTTGCGAATCGAGACGAAGTTTTTTAAATCACGTGCGAGGGAACATGTCGCGGAATTTGCAGTTTTTGGTATGCGCATCCGCAAAGCTGCGGGCGACTTCCCGGGCAACGGGCGACTTCTGCAAAGGGCGTTGAAAAAATGAAATGCGTATCCCGCTTCGTGAAAATATCTTAAAAATCGAAGCGGCTATTTTTACAACGCCAGATAAAGAAAAACTAAATACGGCGCGGCGTCGGAAAATCCCGCCGGGGGAACTTTCCAGGCATTCGACGAGGTATTGCGCTGCAGTAGCTGACCGCGCATCGTCTGCATGGGGGTAATCCTTCCGGATGAGCGAGGCGCTGTGCGCGGTCTTACACAAAACCGGTACGCTCGCAACGTTTGCGAAGTGTTTTTGTTCCCGTAGAGCGATTCATGCAATCCGCGTCCGATAGCGTCAGCAGCCCGGCGGCTGTGGGTGTCAACCTGATCGACTTCTTCGATGTCACCCCCACGTCATTGTGGCTGGAGGA
>Ga0209674_100665_pt1 | contig 12237 bp, 15 predicted proteins | sample AraplaCvi_mMS_r2_FD_184279 | JGI IMG/M metagenome (GOLD analysis project Ga0209674, IMG submission 184279) | Arabidopsis root microbial communities from North Carolina, USA - plate scrape CL_Cvi_mMS_r2 (SPAdes) (version 2) | ecosystem: Host-associated > Plants > Roots > Endosphere | place: USA... | reverse complement strand
TACGAACTGACTAATGGCTATGTGGATGCCTCTCGCGCACCCACGGTACGGCCTGGGACGGTTCTGGACACGACGCTGCCGGCAGGAACCAAGGGACTGTGCGCTTTCGCAGGAAAGCTGCACGTCTTCGCGGCCGAGCCGATCGACTCGGGAAATCTGGCGTACGTCGTCAACGTCCTGATCCACCCGGATCCGACCTATGTCGGCGGCATCTACAAGATCCACTTCGCCAAGCCGTTCCTAGGACTTCTTTACGTTGTAGCCGAGTTCGACGATGGCGGCGTTTACCACTACTGGCTACAGGTGCCGGAAGTCTGGAAGCCGAACACGATCTACGGCCTTAACACGATCGTCAGTCCTACCGTTCCCCGCGGCTTCGTCTACCAGACAGCCACAAAGAGCAATGCGCCGGCCTGGGCGCCCAATCAAGCGAAAGCACTTGGCGATGTCGTGCAACCAACCACTCCCAATGGGTGGGAGTACGTGGTCACCGACGTTACCGGCACGCCAACCACGGGCGACACTGAGCCGGCGTGGCCCACAGCGGAGGGGGCTCAGGTCTTTGAGGGGATCGACACGACTTCCGTCCCGTCTACATCTTCCGATGCGGGCGATGCCGCACAAGCGGCTTACGACCAGTTAATCAGGGATCGCTACGGCAAGGGGAATAGCGCATGACCGCCGTATGGGAGGCAGGGCATACCTACGTCCCTGGCTCGCTTGTTCGTCCCGTTACCGCTCCTGCGGTGGCGTCGGGCCAGCCGACGAATCCATCGTTTGAAGATGGCTCGACGGGATGGACGCTTGGGACAGGGTTCAGTGTTACTGGGAATGCCCACTACGAGGGCAACTTCTCCCTGCAATACGACGGCACTGGTCAGGCATCCACGGCGAGCACCGATCAGCGGCCTGTCTTCCCGGGTCAGAGCATTACGGCGAGTTGTCTCGTACAGCAGGGCGCCTCGCCGTCAGGAAAGGCTGGTGGTCAGGTTCTTCTGCTTTGGTTCGACGATAGCCACGCACAGATTCACTACGACGCCGGCAACAACGTATCGAGCGGAAGCGGTGGCAAGTGGAGCATGTCGTCGGTGACGGCGACGGCGCCTGACGGTGCAGCCTATGTTGCCATCGGTGTGAGCTGCGCAAAAAACAGCGGCTACTCAATGTGGGTGGATGCTTTCAGTTGGAGCTATGCGTACGCAGTTCCTGCGGGTGGATTGGTCTACAAGGCAGTTCAGCCCAATGCCGGTAAGAGCGCGGCCAATGAGCCCGTGTGGCCCCCCGTCCTAGGTGAGCAGGTCATAGACAACGAGGTCATCTGGGAGGCGGTGCTTGCTTCTCAGATCGTCTGGACGGCACGCCCGATCAACCGAAGCGGCGCCTTTGAGCCCGACTGGCCGCAGAAAGCCGGAGATTTCGTTCATGACGGAACGATCGACTGGACGGCGGTCACGCCTCAGATCAAGGACGTGAATTGCCCGAATAGCAAGATCGTCGCTATTGCCGCGAGCAAGGTCTACGCGGCTGACAAGGACATCATTCGATATTGCGCCACCGTAAATCCCCTGGACTGGACTACAGAGGACGATGCTGGCTATCTGCCCTACGGCTTGCAAACCTATGGCTCGAATCCGGTGGAGGCGATGAATCTCTATCGCTCCAATATCGTCGCGTTCAATGCCGAAGGTATGCAGCTATGGCAGGTCGATGAAGATCCGTCTCAGACGGCGCTTCTTGATGCCCTGCCTGTGGGAAGTACTCAGAACCAGGCCCTCTCACCTGTCGCTAACGATCTGATCTTCCTTTCGTCTCAGGGTGTCCGGTCCATCGGGGTCACGTCCAGTTCGACCAACTTGCAAGCGGGTGACATCGGTATGCCGATTGATCCCCTTGTGAAGCAGGCCGTACAGGACGCACCTAGCGCGCCTCTCGCAACCTACGTTCCTAGCCTGGGGCAATACTGGCTTGCGATTCCGGAGCCTCTTGCACCCGGCCCGACCATTGCCGGAGCGCTGGGAAATGGCTATGTCGGCGATGTGGTCGATTTCCAGTACACCATCACGGCGGTAGGCCCCTATACCGTCACCCTCATATCGGGAAGTTTCCCCGATGGCTTGACAATGGATGCTCTCGGACACGTCACTGGCACAAGAGCGTCAGATGGCACAGCCGTTCCCGTTATCCGCGTGACCGACGCTAACGGACGTCTTGTGACGAAGACTGACCCGTCAACCACGTTCGAAGCGCCTCCGGTCTACACCGGAACATTCAACATCAGCGCGGTCATGGGCGCGCAGGTAGATTCCGGCAACCAGATCGTTCCCAAGGGCCAGTGGAAGTTCGTGATCGCCGACATGGATCTCGCGAATGGCGTCGTCTCGCTGTACGTGGACAACGTGCTTGCCGAGACCAAGAACGTTGACGCGATCTCCCGGCCGGAACTGGACCTCACGGTCGCCGGCATCCACCGGACCACGGACTACACGTTCAACAGCTTCCGCGGCTTGCTGTGGGGAGCTGGCGTCTACAACGGCGCCATGTCACAGAGCGACCGGGATGCGCTGTGGAACGGCGGCGATGGCATCAGCTTCAACGAACTTGCTGCCACGAACCCGACATTCTTCGCAGCACTCGCCTATGGGTGGCAGTTGAACGATACGGCTGGGGCGCTAACGCTTGTTGAGGCGCATGGCGCTACGCCACTCACCGTTGAGCCATCTGACGCACGAACCACGCTGCAAGATCCCAAATTCGGCACGGTCAGCGCCTTCAACCATGCGGGACGGGCCCGAGCCATCGGGACGTCAACGGGCTCAAGAGAAGCCGCAGATCACGTGGCCTACTTCTGCTGGGTCTATTCCGGCGTGCAGGAAGGCGATTCATTCCCATCGGTGCTAAGCCGGTATTCCGGCGTTGGCGACTACATGGGCCTGCGCAGCTTCTGGATATCGGACTGATGAGCACGACAACGGTCTTCGTTTACACCATGAATAAGGTGGGTGATGTCGGGGCATGGTCCCGCTACATATTCCCATTCCCTATCGACGACTTCGCCCAGCTTGGCGACTTCCTTTACATCCGATCGGGTGATGACGTCCTCCGCGTTGACCCGGACTCGCTCGTGGATTTCCAGGGGGATCTGAGGCAGAGCACGTTCGAAGGCATCATCCAGTGGCCCTGGTTGGACTTCGGCGCGCCAGGTGTCACCAAGCAGCTCATCGGATTCGATATTGTCGGGAAGGGCACGGCGAGCATCCAGATCGGTTACGACCAATCCAATCAGGGCACGTATACCGCGGCTTTCGATGTGCCGGCTGACTCGGTTCCCGGGATGCTGATTCCGCTCCCTGTGATGGCCCCCAGCATGAGCGTCAAGCTCACCTATGCGGGCGGACAGAGGTGGCAATTCAACGCCTTGAACGTAACCCTTCAGGACATGAGGCTAGGCGCATGATTTCTCCGTCGCGCCCTGGTTCGAATGTCATTCCCTGCACACTCTTGCACTTGCTCTATCTGTGCGAGCGCATGCGGGAAGACGAGCGCGCGCAGTATATGGCGCTCACCGGTACAACGGAGTTCAATCCGGAGACAGCCGCGGTCGGGTTCTTTAATACCCCTGGCTTGAAGTTCACAGTCATTGGATCAGACAAGTACCCAGCCGCCTGCGGCGGTGCCGAGGAAGTCTCGCCTGGCGTGTGGCAGACATGGATGGTCGGAAGTGCGGATGGGTGGTCATCGACCTGGCGCTCTCTCACACGGGCGGCAAGATGGCTTGTCAGCGGCCTCTTGGAACAAGATGACGTTCGCCGGGTGCAAGCCACCTGCCTTTGTGCGAGGGCGTCGGCCGCCATGTGGTTTGAGCGTTCCTTGGGCATGCAGCCCGAAGGAGTCTGGCGGAAATACGGCCGAAATGGTGAGGATATCGCCATGTTCGCCCGTGTGGTGGAGGGCTGACGATGGGCGGCGGAGGCAATGACGCAGCAAAGCAGGCGCAGCGTGCCGAGGAACAGCGTCAGCGCAACATTCAGGATTCCACGGCCAAAGTTAACGCGGTCTTCAATGATCCTAGCCGAACCGCACAGTATGACCAGCTAGCGCGCGATACCACCGCGTTCTACCGCACCGATCTTGATCGGCAAAAAGCCCAGACCGATAGGAGCCTTAAGTTTGCGCTAGCCCGATCGGGTCAGATCGGAGGCAGCGTCCAGGCGGATCAGAACCGGAAAGTAGGTGAGGATTATCTCAAGGGCGTCATCGAGGCGACTCGCCGCGGATCAGCCGCGGGCGCCGATCTGCGCGCACAGGACGAGACGTCCAGGGCGAACCTCATCGGAATGGCCCAGAACGGATTGGATGCGACGACAGCAGCTAGTAACGCCGCGGCAGCGCTGAGAAGCAACCTTCAGTCAGGTCAGGCCACCGCGACCGCCAACTCGTTTGGTGACGCCTTCGGCGACTTCGCGAATATCTACCGGCAGAGCCAGGATGCCGCAGCGCTGCGAAACGGTCAGAAATACGCCTATCAGACGCTTTATCAGCCTGGATTCGGATATGGAGGCCGGCCATGACCGAGCTGACAGCTATCGACCTTCCGCTCAAGCCGACGCTGGAACAGATCCAGCGATTTGAGCAAGTCCTCGCCAGAGCCCCGCAGGCCGAGCACTTCACTGGACACTACTTCGCCGATGGCGTGTATGGCCGAGCCCTACTTATTCAGGCCGGTACCGCGCTTACCGGGAAGATGCATCGTCAGAGGCACCTTAACTTCCTCATGCAAGGAACCATCCGCGTATGGACCGAGGAAGGGATGAAGACGCTGGAAGCGCCGCAGATCATCGTGTCCGAGCCAGGAACGAAACGTGTCGGCTATGCCATCACGGACGTTATTTGGGTGACAGTCCACGCCACCGATAAGACCGACCTCGGCGAGATTGAGGCAGAGGTCATCATGCCGGAACTGCCGCTAGTGGTCGAATACGGGGTGCCTAATGAAGACCGTTGATCTTGGGAAGGCTGTCGCCTTGGTAGACGACGATGACTTCGAGCTAATCAACTCTAGGCATTGGCATGTGACAGCTCGTGGATATGCTGGCCGGACTGAGCGCCGAGGCGGAAAGAAATTCCATGTGATGATGCATCGTGTGATCGCTAAACTTTCTCACTACGATGAGCGAGTTGTAGATCATATAAACGGCGATAAACTCGACAACCGACGTGAAAATCTCCGCGTCTGCACGCACGCGCAGAATCTTTGCAACTCGAAGCTATACACCACGAATAAGTCGGGAATGAAGGGCGTCTACCAGCGTCGCGGATCGGTACGGTGGACTGCTTATATATACAAGGATCGTAAGTGTTATCAGCTCGGAACATTTGACTCTGCCGAGGAAGCGCATAAAGCTCGTCTGAGCGCCGAAAAGCAGTTCCATGGACAATTCGCACGAAGCAGTGACTTGCTGCGGGAGGCTGCTTAAATGTCGTGGTGGGCGGTAGGCACGCTAGTCGTCACGACGGCTGCAAAGGTCACGCAGGACCAGAAGGTTGCAAGGCGGCAGGACAGGCAGCTCGCGCAACAGATTCAAACGCAGTCGGCGCACCAACAGGACGCTGACAAGGCGGTCTCTGACCTCATCAGTAAGACGGCTGCGTCGAATGACCAGGGCGCAAGGCAGTCGCTTCTCGGCGATTTCATGCAGCAGGTGCAGGACGCCAAGGGCAACGCCACGGGTGGGCTTAACCAAGTTGGCAACGTCAGTGATGCCTATAAGGCATCGGGTGCCGACGCCGCGCTAGGCATCACTGACTACGGCAAGCGAGTAGCCGATCTGACCAGCCGTATCGACGCCCCTGGATTGCAGCGCCAGAACGAGCAGACCGATCGTCTTCGCTTCACGTCAGACCTGGGAGGGATCAGCCGCGCTGCGGCGGGTGACGACTTCCTGGCGCAGATGCGGCTTAGGAACATTCGGGCTAACCCGTGGCTGTCGGCCGGCATCCAGGCGGGACAGGCATACGCGGGATCGCGCCTCGCCAACGGTTACGGATCCACATACACGCCAAACAATGGAAGCGTGGCGTTTGATCAGGGCTACGGCACCAACCTACCTTTTGGGTGATAGACGATGGCAAGCGGATGGAGTGAACTTGGGGCCGCGCTCGCCGGAAACGGTGCGAGACAGCGCGCCCTTTACGAACAGGGAGCCACGGGCGTGGCGCGCCTGGAAGGCTTGCTGTCGGAAGCACGGCGACGCCGGGATGAGGAAGCGGGATTCGCTGGTATCACCCCAGACACGGTGGCCGCCGCAAATGGTGGCGATCCGACGGCACAGGCATCGCTTGTTTCGGCGATGTTTCACGCGAACCGCAATCCAGAGCAGCTAAGCGGCTACCAGCGCGAGTCGCTAGGAACGGCCATCCAGCAAGACGCTTATGACCGCGTGCGCAATGGCGCAGCGGTGGCGGACGTCAATCCGCTACTTGCGGTCTTCAACGGAAAGCCGGTCGAAGTATCCTCAGTGAAGGACGGTGTCTCGTACAATGCCTATGCGACGCCCGATCAGAACACCTTTACGCCAACGCAGGTCGGTATGGCTGAGATCATGCAGCGCGGCGCAGAAGCCGATGCGGCTAAGGCTCGTGCGGCAAGTAGTTATGCCACCGCAGCAAAAACGCGAGGCGAAATGGGTAGCGGTGGCCCTGTCGTCGGTGGTGGCCGCGCGGCTGACTGGTCGATCCAGCAAGACCGGGACGGGAACGTTCTACGTGTGAACAAGATCACTGGGCAAGCCCTTCCGGTCATGGTCGGCGATGAGCAGCTTCGTCGCGGAACGACCGCAGGCAAGGCCCCAAACAATGAGCAGTCGAATGCTGCTGGCTTTGCGCAGCGCATGGTCGCTGCTTCCAAGGAACTTGATGATCTCGTCTCGCAGGGCTATGACCCTGCCAGTTTGCTAGATCGATCTGCCGCGGCGATTGGTGGCGTCACCGGAAATACGCTGATGAGCGGGCAAGGTCAGCAGTACCAGCAGGCCGCCCAGAACTGGGTACGTGCCAACCTGCGCAAAGAGTCTGGCGCGGCAATTGGCAAGGATGAGATGGAACAGGAGGTCCGCAACTACTTCCCGGTGGCCGGCGACACGTCCGATACCATCGCGCAGAAAGCCCGGACTCGCGCGATTGTGGAACAAAACATGATCCGCACCGCTGGCCCAGCTTGGCCTGGGAATACATCGGCCGGTGCGGCATCTCCGTCGCCAGCCAGCAACGTTTCCCGCAGCGGCACCGGAGGGGTAGGTCACGCGGTAGGTGACATCATCAACGTGGGCGGCAAGCAGTTCCGCGTTGTCGGTGGCAGTCCTGAAGATCCCGACGTGGAGCCGCTGTAATGCCGAAGCTATCGGAAGTCATCGCAGCGCAGAGCCAAGGGGATGCTTCCAACCCACAGGCGGCTCCGCGACGCATGAAGCTCTCTGAGGTCATCGACGCTACGCCACTAGCCACGTACACCGCGGCGGACCTGATGCCAGCGGCCATGGCGCCAGAACGCGATCATTCGATCGGCGAACGTGCTGCGCAGGTGGGCGATGAAATCGGCCGTGGTACGGCATTGGCGGCACGATCCGGGCTAAAGGGCTTGGCGTCGGTGGCTGACCTGGCTGTCGTTCCGGGCACGGCGCTTCTAAATCGGGGGCTTGAGGCCATTGGGGTCAATCCTGGCACTGCCACGAGCTTGAATGACTACATCGACGCCGGATGGAACAAGGCTGGCTTGCCTGTCCCGGCAACGACGGGTGAGCGCGTCGTTGATCGGATCGGGCAGAACCTCTACGGGTCGGTTGGTGCGGGCGGGGTAGGCCGCGTCCTCCAGGGCGCAGAGAGCGCCGTTGCCCAAGGTGTGGGGCGTGATCTCGCATCCAACCTTGGCACACAGGCGGTCGGTGCCGCGACGAGCGGTGCCGCGGCACAGGGCGCGCATGAGGCTGGCGCTGGACCGGTAGGCGAGGCGATCGCCGGAGTGCTTGGCGCCGCAGCGCCGTCTATCCCTGCTGCATCTGCTGCCGCGCTACGTGGCGCATTTCGAGGTGGCGAGCAGGGGCGGAGGAACGTCGAACAAGCGATCAATGACTTTGCCGTTGCCGGAACAACGCCGACCGTAGCGCAGGCCACTGGATCCAATGCGAGGCTCGCCGCCGAGTCTGCTCTAGCGAAGGCACCAGGTGCTGCCGGTGTTATGGCTGACAAGGCCGCTCAGCAGGGCGTTGGCAATCTAGCCTCTCGGCTTTCGCCGGCCTCCGAGCCAGCGCAGGCGGGGCTTGCCATTGAGAGAGGCATCACCGGGCAAGGTGGATTCGTCGATCGCTTCAAGGACAATTCCAAGCGGCTCTATGACGAACTGGACAAATACCTTCCGCAAGGCACGCGTGTGCCGGCGACCAATACCCAGGCGGCGGCTAGCGAACTTGTAGAGCCTATTCCTGGAGCGCCGGCACTGTCTCGGTTCTTTATCAACAGCAAGGTGTCAGGCATCAAGAATGCGCTTGATGAGGACACGGCCGGTCCCATGGCGGCACTGAATCGCGATGACATCCTTTCGGAGGCCCAGCGTCGGCAATTCGCCGCGGCTGACCAGAATGCCGCGATTGATCGGCAGAACAGCCTGCGCGCGTCCCTCGGCATGAAGCCGAAGCCGAACGTTGACCCGAACAACGACATTGCGAGCCTGCTCGATAGCGCCCAGGATGGCCGTCTCCCCTACGAAGCGCTGAAAAAGCTGCGTACCCTCGTGGGGGAGGAAATCTCCAACCCGTCGCTTGCGAGCGACGTGAAGACGTCCGCCTGGCGCAAGCTCTATGCCGGCATCAGTGCGGATATGGAGGGCGCTGCCAACCAGGCTGGACCGGAGGCGCAGCAGGCATGGAGTCGGGCCAACAACTACTTCAGGGCTGGGCAGAGTCGCATTGAGGCGTTGGATCGCATCGTCGAAAAGGCGGGTGGACCTGAGGCCGTATTCAATGCTGCCACAAGTGGGACGAAGGACGGTGCTTTCACCATCAGGAGCGTCATGCAGTCCCTTCAGCCTGACCAGCAGAAGGTCTTGTCAGCAGCGGTCTTACGCCGTCTTGGTGCGGCCACTCCGGGTACTGCAACGGAGCAGGGCGAGTTCAGCATCAACTCCTTCCTGACCAACTGGAACAAGCTCAGCCCACAAGCCAAGAGCGTGCTTTTCAATCGCTACGGTCCTGGCTTCCGTGAAGATCTTGATTCCGTTGCCAAAGTAGCCGGAACCCTTCGTGGCGCGGCCAAGATCGGGGCCAATCCCTCTGGCTCGGCAGCGGCGGGTATTCGACAGGCAGCGTTGAGCGGATTCGCGCTGGCTGCTGTCACTGGTCACTATCTTCCAGCCGCCGCCATTGCTACCACCGCGGCGGGATCTAACTTGGTAGCTAGGAGCATGACGAGCCCAACATTCGTCAAGTTTCTGGCCCGAAGCACTGACATCCCGCGCTCTCAGTGGGCCGGCGCGATCGCGTCGCTTATCCAAGACTCAAGGGACAAGGGCGACGAAACGGGTGTGCAGGCAGGACAGCTACTTCAGCAGTCCCTTAAGGAAGATTATCGCCAGCGCAATAAGGGATCCGAATAGCAGGACAAACCCCAAGATGACCTTCCAGACCATAAGATGAGTGCGCCATGTGTCTTTCTGCGCATGCAGCTCATCCACCGCAGGACTCATGGTGAAGGACTTCTTAGGCTGGCTGTCCGGGTCTTGGTCGGTCATGGCGGCAGCATAGCACCACGCCTTGAACGTTGCGCGCCATGGCCTACAACGGGGCAATGAATATGCGCCCCTCACTCGCCGCCATTCGGCTCGCCAAGTCCAGCGAGGGGCTAAGCCTCATCGCTTACCCAGACCCCGGAACAGGGGGTGAGCCCTACACCATCGGCTATGGATCGACAGTCGGCGTTCTTAAGGGCGACGTTATAAGCCTGGACCAAGCAGAGGCAAGGCTTGATCGGGATCTCGCCAATGCTGCCAGCATCGTGAATCAGGCGGTGAAGGTTCCACTCTCCCAAAACCAGTTTGATGCGCTGTGTGACTTCGTTTTCAACGTTGGTCCAGGCCGTAAGAGCGTCAAAGATGGCTTCGTCGTTCTCAAGAGCGGCCAGCCATCAACCATGTTGCGTAAGCTCAATGCCAGCGACTACGCAGGAGCCGCGGCAGAGTTCCCTAAGTGGACGAGGGCGGCTGGCAGAGTTATGCCCGGTCTGGTTACCCGCCGCGCAAACGAACGCGCCTTGTTCGAGGGCGGGGCATGACGGTGGCGACCAAGCGGGTACTCCTTCAGCATCCTGCCTATCGATCGCTCCGTGAGGCAGCTAAGAACATCCAGTGCGCAGCGGACGTCAAGGATGTCCCCGAAAAGGCCATCGAGCTTTTGCAGAACGCGAGAGCGAACGTCACCGGCGCGATCGATGTGCTTATGGAGCGCGACCCTCTGAAGCATCGTCTAGGCATGATCTGCCTGATGCTTCAGGAATCGACCTCATACAAAGTCGATAAGATCGACGGCCAAATGGTTGAGGTGGTGGACGTCACTGATGACTACATGTTCAGTTGGGCGATCCGTGAGCTGCACCAGCTTCCCGTGAAGTTTCGCTCATGATCAGCATCACCAAGGGCTCCGTAAGCTCCTTGCGCGGTGGCCTAGCCATCATCGTTGTGACCATGTTCGTAGTCACGCTTACCATGCTGTTTAGCCACGAGGTGCCCGATAAAAGCCGGGAAATGGTGAGCATGTTCGTCGGCGCCCAGATCGGCTACGTCAAAGACATCCTGTCCTACTACTTCCCAAGCCTGAACAGCGCTCGGGCCGGGACGAAGGCGATCGAGCCATGACGCGGGCAATTATCTACGCGGCTCTCGTCGCCTTGATCTTCGGATCGGGATTCTATGTAGCGCACCTACAAGGGGAGCGAAATCTGTCACAAGCCACAAGTGCATGGGACAAATCGCGTGCCGACCTTGAGTCCAAGCGTGCCGAGGCCGAGGCAGCACAGCGTAGGGCAGAGCACAACCAGGCCGAAGCGCTTTCGAAGGCCGCTGACAGTTACCAGAAGGGCAAAGACGATGCGAAGCATTCCGCTGACCAAGCTGTGGCCGATCTCGCTGCTGGCAATCGCCGGCTGCGCGACCAGTGGGCAACCTGCCAAGCCACTACCGCCGCAGTGTCATCTGCCGCCAGTGGACAGCGCCCTGATGGAGAAGACCGACTACGTGAAGCAAGTGTCGGACGAATTCTTCGTGCCGTTGGACAGTGCCAAGCCCAGCGGGACGCCCTACAGCAAGCCCTGATGGGTGAGCGCGAGGGGCAGTAGGATGAAATCCCGCGTCCAGCTCTACGGCATCACGGGAAAATACGTGGTGATCGATACAGAGGCGACCAAGGGCGCAGTCGTTGGTTCCACGCTGTTATGGCCTGACGGCACCGTGGTTACTGTCGAAGACCTGACCAAGGGTCCGTCCTCATCGTCTGGCCCAGGCACCACTGACGAACTCGAAGAAGGCCAGTTCAACAAGTACTTCTCCGCAAAGCTCGCGCAGGATGCGGTGGGAGCAATCCTCGAAGACTCTGCGAGCATTGCATTCACCTATGACGTAGATGCACCGTCAATCAGTGCGGACCTTAAGCCTACTGGCGTCGAAGCCGGCACCTATGGCGATGGCGTGAAGCTTCTCCTTGTGGCTGTGGACGCCGACGGCCGCCTGACCGCTGTGTCCGAGAAGGCTCTCATCGCCGGCAACGGCATCAGCTTCGACATCGACCCCGATACCGGGGCTATCACGATCTCCGTCAACAGCTTCGTGGCAACGAGCCGCATCACGCGCGACGGCAACACACGCGTCACCCGAAACGGCGACATCCGCGTCACTCGATAGGAATCCCATGGCAAACGAAACCATCAACGACCTTCCGGTAAAGAGTGGCACACTCGCCGGCACCGAGAAGGTCGAGATAGACGACGGATCGAGCAAGTCGGTTACCGTCCAGCAGATCGCCGACCTAGCCGCCGCGGGAAGCTTGGGATCGGACGTCACGGTGCTTTCGATCGCCTCGGGCGTCGTGAACATCGATTGCTCGCTCGGCGACTATTTCACGCTGGCTCTAACAGCAAACGTCACCAGCATCACGTTCAGCAATCTCCCGGCCGCTGGCGTTGGCCGCACGCTCATGATCC
>Ga0209674_100662_pt1 | contig 12274 bp, 8 predicted proteins | sample AraplaCvi_mMS_r2_FD_184279 | JGI IMG/M metagenome (GOLD analysis project Ga0209674, IMG submission 184279) | Arabidopsis root microbial communities from North Carolina, USA - plate scrape CL_Cvi_mMS_r2 (SPAdes) (version 2) | ecosystem: Host-associated > Plants > Roots > Endosphere | place: USA... | reverse complement strand
GAGGATGCCGTTGCGGTCGGCAAGATCGTAGAAGCGTTCGTTCTCCAGCTTGCCTTCGCTGCGTATGGTATTGAGGCCGAGATTCACCACGTAGCTGAACTCGGCCTCCATGCGCGCTGGATCGTCGCGCAGAAACATATCGGGTGCCCAACCGCCGCCGCGTATCAACAACGGCTGACCATTGACGATGAACTGGCGATAGCCCTGGCGGGTGAGCGTGGACTCGACGCGGCGCACGCCGAAGTTCGTCGCTGCGCGGTCCGAGGGCGCGCCGTCGACCGTCGCGGTCACCGCCATTCGATACAACGGATGTTCGCCCATGCCGATGGGCCACCACACCTTGGGATGATCCAACGTCACGACCGGCGCGGAGCCGGAAGCGAGCGACACGACCTTCGCCTCCCCCGGGCTGAGACGGATCGTCTGTTGCACCGGCTTGTCGGCGACGGTGCCCGAGACGGTGACGTCGTGCGCCACCGCATCGAGGTTCGTCGCCGTGACGGTCACGGCCAGGGTCGCCTGAGCCAGGTCTGTCGACAAGGTCGGAGCGACGTGTGGCGCGCTCAGCGCCACGGGGCCCGTTTGAACGATGTCCACGCCACGCCATGGGCCCATGTTGTTGTCAGGCGGCGTGGGATTCCAATCGACCCAGCCGATGGACAGACTCATCCGCGGATCGCCGGGGTACACCTTCAAGGCCACGACGTTGGAACCAGCATGCACCCATCGCGTCACATCGATGTCGTGCTCGGGATATGCCCCGGCGAGATCCGCATGGTCGGCCACCTTCTGCCCGTTCACCCACGCGTCCGCGGCGGCGATAATGCCGTGGGTGCGCAGCAAGGTGTGTCGCGTCCCCTCCGCCTTCGCCAGTTCGAAGCCCGCGCGGTACCACCACGGCGTCACGAACAGGTTGCCGCTGGCGTCGGGCACCTGCACGGCGCGAAGGTTGTCGCTATGGAAGACGTCGAACTTGAAGACGTCGTTCTCCAACAACCCTGCCATGACCGTGGCGCGGCCGGTGACCGGATACCAGTCCTTCGTGGCAAAGCCATGCTTGGAAATCGTCGCGCCGTCGCTCTGCGCTTTTGCGGTGTCCTGAATCTGCCAATGGCCGATCGGGCTGGCTGTGCCGGTGTCCGCGGCAACGCGCGTGTCGGTGTAGGTAGTACCTGCCATCGCCACGGAGGCGGATGCCAGGCTCGTTGCGATGACTGCTGCAAGGACGATCCTCGCTGAAACTGGCATGACGTCAAAGCTCCGGGGCGGCGGTGGAGGGCATCTCGGTCGGCGCGAAGGGCCATGCTGCGTTCACCCGGGCCCACAGCGTGAACACCACGAGGCCTGCGACGATCCATGCGCCCGACAGCATCAGCGAAAGCGGTGACGCGGATACGTACACGTACACCCAGCCCACGAGGGCAATGATGCAAGGCACCGGGTAAAGCCATTGCCTATAGGGCCGGTGAAGCCCAGGTTCGCGGCGACGCAGGACGATGAGGGCCACGATCTGTGCGATCGACTGCACCAGGATCGTCGCCGTCAGCAGCATGTTGATGACGTCGGTCAGATCGAAGAAGGTGCCGATGGCCGTGACCGTGCCCATCGTCAGCAAGGCGATGTGCGGAAAGCCGTGCTTCGCATGAAGCCTGCCAAAGGTCGCAATGAAAACCTTGTCACGCGCCGCCTCGAATGGCACGCGCGAGCCGCCGAGCAAGCCTGTGAACACCGAGGCCAATGCGGTGATGATGATGAGAGCCGTCATCACCGCGGCCGCCGTATGGCCCCAGCTCCGCTCCACCACCAGCGATGCCACGGATTTGGACGCGGCGATCTCCTGCCACGGCGCCACACCCAGCACGCTGATGTTGAGGAGGAGATAAATCACCATCATGGCGACGATCGAGATAATGATGGTGCGCGGCATGGTGCGCCCCGGGTCGCGCAGTTCGTCGCCAATATAGGCTGTGGTGTTGTAGCCGAGGTAGTCGTATACACCGATGATGAGACCCGCCCCGAGCCCGACGAAGAAACGCGGGCTGAATGCACCCGCCGGAAAGTCGAATGCCAGTCGGGGATCGAAATGGGAGAACCCGGCCGCCGCCACACCGACGATCGAGACGAGCATGATCACCCACAAAGCGATGGTGATGACTCGCACCGATTCGATACGGCGGTAAAGCAGCCACGTCACGAGTGCCGTCGCTGCCACGCCGACGATGCGTGCGGTCCACCAGCCCATGTTCGGGAAGAAGAACTGCAGGTATTCGACCATGCCGATGATGCCCGTGGACATCAGCAGGGGTATGGCGAGCAGCATCGTCCAGATGAAGAGGAACGGCATGAGCTTGCCGCTACGTGCCTGGAACGCCCGCCGGAGGTACACATAGGTACCGCCGGAACCCGGCATGGCCGCGCCCAGTTCCGCCCACACCAGTCCATCGGCGATGGCGAGCAGTGCGCCCACGATCCACCCGACGATGGCCTGCGGCCCGCCCATGGCCGCCACCATCAGCGGGATGGTGATGAACGGACCGATCCCGCACATCTGCGTCATGTTGATGGCGGTGCCGGAGAAGACACCGATAGACCGATGGAACTGACGCTCGCTCATGGGTTCCCCTACCACTGGCCACGGATGCCGAACATGAACATGCGCTCGGAGAATGTCGAGTGCCCGGGCTGATCCTTCCACGTCAGGTAATAGCGCTGGTATTCGTTGGTCAGGTTCGTGCCGTTGAGGAACACTTCGAGCTGCTTGGCGAACTTGTACGAGATGGATGCGTCGATGTATTCCTGCGGCGCTTCGTACAGCTCCAGCCCGGTGATGCCGCCGACGCTGTCGGACACCGCGCGCCGCGAGCGATAGTTGTATGCCACGCGTGCCTGGAAGCGGTCGTCCTGGTACCAGAGGATGACGTTGCCCGACTTCGTCGAATTGTCCTGGAACGGGATTTTCTTGCCGGCAAGATCCTTCTCGCCGGAATTGCTTGGCGCGTAGGTGGCATTGAACTCCACGCCTGTCTTCGAGAAGATGCCTGGCAGGAAGGTGAAGCCCTGGCGGTAATCGAACTCCGCGCCCTTGATGCTGTTGCCTGTGCCTTGCACAGGCTCGGTGATCACGATGCAGTGGTTGCGCACCACACCGTCCTCATCGGGCAGCGTGCAGTTGGTGACGCTGCCGTTTTTGATGAAGCTGTCCACGTTGATGCGGAACAGCGCGAGGCTGACCATGCTGGTGGGGTTGATGTACCACTCCGCCGAGGCGCCGAAGTTGGTCGAACGCCAAGGGTCCAGTTTAGGGTTGCCCGACGACGTGCCGTTGGCCACACGGAACACGGGCCCGTCCGGCGTCTCGGACAACGAGTAGTTCAACTGCAGACCGCCGCCCCAGGTGCTCAGGTCCAGCGGCATCATGTTCTTCGAGTACGCCAGGCGAAACTTGAGGCTGTCCGTCACGTCCAGGGAGAAGTTGGCCGACGGCAATACGTCCTGGTACGAGCGCTTCGTGATGTCCCTGCCCACATCCTCCGGCTCGTCGCCGTACGCGCCCGGATCGCCGCTAAGATGCTGCGTCACGTCGAGGTTGCTGCGGATGAGACGTACGCCGACGTTGCCGCTGTAAGGCATGTCGCCGATCATGCCGTTGAAGTCGCCCTGCAGGTAGCTCGACAGTTCCTTGAGCCGCACGCCCCAGGTGGTGCCGGGTTCGGCCACCCGCACCGTATCCGGGTATAGCGACTTCCAGTAAGCCTCGGGATTCTTCATGGCATCCGGGTCGATCGCCCAGAAGTCGATGCCGGAGCCGAGCAGGTTGTGATACGCCTTGAAGTTGTTCGCCAGCGGTGCCGCGGTGTTCGGCATGGAAATGGCCGACAGTGGACCGGCGCGGAAATAGCCCTGGTCGTTGCCCGCCGTGCACGACCCGCTGTTCAACACCACATCGGCGCCGACGTAACGCACCAGACACCCGCCAGGATCGCTCGCACCCATGCCGGCGTAGACCGGCGTCTCGAACGTCCAGCCCTTGTTACCGGCGTTGCGGATGCTGTTGCGCACGCCGAACTCGAGCTTGAAGCCGTCGTTGAACTCGAACTTGCCGTCGAATCGCAAGGCGTTGAGGGCCACCTTGCGATCGTAGTTGCCGGACGATTCGAGCGTCTTCATGGTCCAGGCGGCGGGATTGGCGAACGCTGCCGCCAGCTCGGCCGGTGTGCTGATCTTTAGGTATCGGCCACGGAAGTCCGCGACGATGGGAAGCGTGTTCTGCGGGATGCCCGTGGGATTGAAGACACGATTGCCGCCCAGTTCGGCGGGATAGACCATCGTCCCGGGCGGGACCGCATCATCGGACACGCCGTCCTTCAGCACGTTGGGCCAGAGGGCGCCGTCCGAATCGGAAATATTGACGTCGGTTTCCTGCACGGATTGCGACGCCGTGTCGTGGATGCCGCGAAGCGATCCGGTGAAGGGGCCGCCGTCATCGTAGTCGAGCTGCAGATTCAGGTTCTTCGCTACGGAAAACTTGCGGATCATCTGTGAATACGACTCCACGTCGCCCGGCCACTTCTTGTAGACCTGCGTCGTGTAGATGTTCGATCCCTCCCAACCCGGTTCCGGCGTGCCGTATGAACCGAGTGCCGGCCGGCCGGTATCGCGCGACTGCAGCGGCACGTACGTCGCGCCCTGCCAGTTGGTGGAGTTGAACTGGACGCCTACGTTTCGATCGAACTGGTGCTGCTGCGAATAGAAGTAATCGCTCGTCAGGCTGAAGCCGTTACCGATGTCGAACTGGAACGACGCATTACCCGACTTCCGCTGGCGCTGGGTAGTGATCTGGTTGATGCCGAAATTCTGGCTGCCCATGAAGACGCCGTTCGACTTGCCGTCCCCGTTCACGTCCACGCTGCCATCGGCGTTCTGCACGATCTGCGAGGGGATGGGCGCACCGTTCCACGGCGTGAGGAAGCCGTTGTAGCCACCGGCGCTGGTGGCGTTCTCGCCGTTGAGCACCGCGCCATACTGATCGAGGCCTTCGGTGGAGTTCATGCGCCGCGTATCGGAGTAATCGCCCGAGATGAGGAATCCCCAGCGACCGTGGTCGTTGTAGGAAAAGAGGCCGTTAGCCTCCGGCCCCGTATGCTTCGTGGTCGAGCCGCGCTCGCCATTGGCCGAATAGCTGTACGTGAAGCCCGAAGGCAGATCCCAGGGCCGATAGGTGTGCAGGTCGATCGCGCCGCTGATACCCGCATCGGTTTCGTTGGCGGTGGACGATTTGACCACGTCCGCGCCGTGGAACAGCGTCGATGGCAGCATGCTGAAGTCGGGCTGCTGGGAATCGATCTGGTCCGCGGTGATGAATACCTCACCGTTGAGCATGGTGCCCACCTGCGGGAGGCCGCGCACGTCCACCGAGGTACCCACACCCGCATCGCGATTGATCTGCACACCGGTGATGCGCTGGAGCGAGTCGGTGATCGTCGTGTCGGGCAGTGCGCCGATGTTTTCGGCAGTGATGCTGTCCTGGATCTTGTCGGCGTCGCGCTTCACGTCTATCGCCTTCATCTGCGATGCGCGAACGCCCGTGACCGTGACGCCGGATAGATCGACGGCACCCTTCGCCGCGTCGCCTTGCTTGTCCTTGTCGTCCCCTTTTTTGGCGGCGACCGTGGGCGGCTTGGCTTGCGGGGTAGCCGGCGGCGCGGCCTGCCCGTCCTGGGCGACCACTGCCGTCGAAGCGACGGCCAGCAGGGTCACCGCGATGGCGAACGACAAGGGATGCTTGCGAAGTGCTGTGGACATGAGCCGTGACCTCGTGACTGTTGCCTGTCGGGAACGCGTACTGCCCGGCCGTGCCCGGAGGCGTGCCGTCTTACTTCAAGAACGAAAGCTTTCCGATCGCCCACTGCCCTTGGCGTGGGTCGCCCGTTGCGAAGACACACAAGGCATGCACATCCGCAGCAATACGTGCCGGGAGGTTCGTCTCCCGTCGCACCAACCCGCCCGCCGGCAAGACGCTGCCAAGCGGCAGCATCGCCAGTCGCGGGCCGTCGCAACGGTTGGCATGGATTTCGATGGCGTCGCCCGTATCGTTGCCACTGTGCATCACGGCACCACGGGCTTCGTCGCCGTAGCGCCAGGGCAGCTTTTCGGCCGTCACGGCCACACGGGTCGCGCCCTGCAGGCTTACTGCCGGCCAGATCCAGCAGGCGTTTCCGATCTCGACCGCGTAGACGGGACTCGGGCCATGTGCCGGTGCCGAACCCTGCAGACGCGACGGTGGCTCCCCCGAGCAGGTCTCCAGCGCAGAGCTGTCGCGGCTCCACAACGTGGCCCCGTCCAGCGAGGTCGAACGGGCCGTGGCAAGGACGCTGCCGTCGGTCGCAAATGTGGCTGCCCGCAAGGTGGCTCCCACCGGCAGCGAAAGGGGCTGCGTGTAGGTCGGGCAGTTCGCGGCAGGCTCGGTGCCATCGATGGTGTAACGGATGTCGCCAGCGTGAATCTGGTTCGCGAGCACGGCGCGAAATGCTCCTTCGGCCGGATGCGATATCTCGAACGTCGGCGCAAACGCGCTATCCGCGCTGGCGATACCTAGTGCGCGGTAACGCGCCAACTCACCGGGGAGACGCGCAAGGAATCCATCCCAGTCATGGGCAGCCGGCGGCGACCAGCCCAGCTCGGCCAGCGCGGCGATGCGCGGGAAGGCGGCATGCTGCACATGCGCGAACGTCAGCAACTGCTCGGACCAGAGGCCGGCCTGCACGCCGACGATATGTTTCGCTTCGTCCGCACGGGTGCCCGGGGGTACGAGCTGCGTGTCGTAGGCGTCGCGCAGCGTGACCTCGGGCGGCGGGCCAGCCCATTCGTCCGCATGTCCGGATTGCCGGTGGTCGAAGTACAACGATTCCTGCGGCGTCATCACCACGTCGTGGCCCTGGCGAAGCGCCGCAAGCGCCACGCGCTCATCGTGATCGCCGTGCCAGGACATCACCACCTGCCCCCGCGGAAGTGCGACGCCCGCGGCGACTTCGTCGTCCCAGCCCACCGGCGTTCGACCGTGCTCGACGAGATACGTGGCCACCTGTTGCATGAACCAGCCCTGCAGCTCGTCCATGTTGGCGAGCTTCAGCGCCTTCATCTGCGCGTTGACCTCGGGCGACGCGCTCCACTGCTGCTTGTCCGCTTCGTCGCCGCCGATGGAGATATAGCGCGACGGGAACAGCCGCATCGCTTCGTCCATCACGTCAGTCACGAAGCGCAGCGTCTTCGCATTCGGATTGAGCAACCAGGGGCTCACACCCCAATCGGTCCACACGGGTGGGCGCTTGCCCGTCACACCGAGCCACGGATAAGCGGCGATGGCGGCTTGCGAATGCCCCGGAAGATCGATCTCCGGCACGATCTCGACATAGCGTGCGGCGGCATAACGCACGATGTCGCCGATCTCGGCGGTCGTGTAGACCTTGCAATACGGTTTGGTCGGAGCACCGGTTACTTCACTGTCGTTGCCCACCGCGTCACGACAGGCGCCTGTCGTGGACAGCTCGGGGTAGCTCGGTACCGGCAGGCGCCAGCCCTGGTCATCGGTGAGGTGCCAGACGAGCACGTTGAGCTTGTCGAGCGACATCACGTCGATCAGTCGCTTGATCTCGTCCGCGCCCTGGTAATGCCGGCTCGAGTCGAGCAACACGGCGCGCCATGCGAAGCGCGGATGGTCCTCGATGTTGCCGTAAGGCACGCGCGCGGGTTCGCCACGCGTCCAACCCGGCTGCGTCATCAACTGCCATACCGTCACGCTTCCGTAGAACGCGCCGCGCGGCGTGCGCGCCGTGACGACGATGCCCTGTTCGCCCACGGCTATCGCATAGCCTTCCTCGCCCACGACGGGTGCGTCCGAGCGAACGTCGAATGTCACCATCGCCGGCTCGCCGCCAGCGACCTTGCGCATCGTCAGACCACGCACGGTCGCGAGTCGCTGCACGAAGTTGTCGACGACAGTCGCCATGGCGGCGTCGGAGACTCCGCGCACGGCGACGCCTGCGCCGTCGCGGATGTCGACCGTGCCCGCAGCGGCCGGCCTCACGACGGCGGGCATGGGGAGTAGCGACCAGCCCGAGGCGGATCCGGCGAACGCGCTCGTCGCCAGCACACACGCGGTCATTGCCGCGCACGCCGCGGCGACACGTCGGATCGCTGTTCCCGATCCGCGCAGCCTCACGGCGATGCACCCGTAGTGGGTGCGACACCGGACAACGCACGGTGGTGCATGTACCAGCGGGCGGCGCCCTGCACGCCGTGGCTACCGTGTTCGGTGACCCATACCGGCACCTCGGCAAGGAGGGCCCGCACGCTGCGCCCATGCAGAAAGCGTTCTTCGAAGGCGCTGCGTGCGAGCAGGTCGAACATGGAGGACAGGAAGCCGCCCGCCAGGAAAATCCCGCCGGTAGGCATGGTCGTCATGGCGAGATTGCCCGTGAAACTACCGAGCGCCGCGCAGAACACGTCGACCGCTTCCATCGCGTAAGGGTCGGCTTGCGCCGCGGCCGCGGTGGTGACCGCTCTCGGTGTCGCCAACGTCGGCAGCTCGCCGTCGATGCTGCACAGCGCCTCGTAGAGGGTCAGCAGTCCCGGTCCCGATACGATACGTTCGACCGGTACGTAGCCACCCTCAGGCGCGAGCCACGCCAGCACCGCGCGCTCGCGCAGCGAGTGAGGCGCAAAATCCATCTGACCGGCTTCCGTCGCGAAGACCGCCGCATGGGGCGATCCGGGCACATAGACCGCCGCGCCCAGGCCGGTGCCCGGACCGACCACCAGCGACGGTCCCAGGCCGCGTACGGAAGGACCGCAAAGGTGCCTACCGCTCGCCGCCAACGGTCCCTCGATGGCATAGGCCAAGGCTTCGAAATCGTTGAGAAGCGCGACCTCGGCCAAACCGAGCGTGGCGCGCAGGATGTCGGACCGAACGGGCCAGGCGAGATTGTCGTTCACCACCTCGTCGCCCATCGCCTGGCCGGCGCACGCCAGCACACAGTGCGAGACCGGTTCACGAACCTCGGCCACGATGAATGTCTGGAGCATGGCGGTGAGCGAGGGAAAGTCGGCGCAGGTGAACACCCGATAGGCGAGCGTCTCGATGCCGTCCGGTCGCCCGTCGGTGGCGGCACGCACAAGCGCGACGTGGCCGTTCGTGCCGCCGATATCGCCCGCAAGAAAGTTCATCCCCCGATGTCCCCCACCCTTTTGGTCCCCTGGGTGAATCACCCCATCCAAGTGCCCCCGCACCGGATTGGTCATCAGGGTGTAACGGGACTGACACCGGTGTCAAGGCATGGCGCAACAGGGGCAGCAGGGGCAGCAGATCGCTCGCGAGCCGTGGCCGGCGAGAAAAGCGGTGTTCGTGAAAATCCTTCTATGCGAGCTGCGCGAGGCAGAGGCGGAGTCCGCTTCCGCCGGCCGAGCCCGATATCGGGGGACCGATCGTGAAGCGGACACCGCTAACGCAGGTGCTTACTCTTCGCTGGCCAGACGCTGGCGCAGCAGCCGCACCTTATCCAGCTTCAAGGACGCCGCGGCGTTCGTGTCGACACGGCTGACGGTGATGGCAAGAGTGGTCGATGACGACGGCACCTGGTCGAGGACGAACCCGCCGGACGGGGTGCTCCACTCACCGTCCACGACGTAGTCCCTGGAAAAAACGACGGGGCTTTCCGGTCCGTCGAGCACCTGCACCTTGAGACGGACCGTGGCCTCACCGCCCTCGCTTCGCACGCGCAACTGCGGAACGAAGTTCATGGCGTGGTTGTCGGCCGTGGCGGGAGCATGGACCATCTGGAAAATCATCTGATCCGGTGCGAAGGAAAGCTGACCGTCGGCATCCCCAAGCTTCTCCCATGCGGGCGACGTGACCGAGGGAAAGCCCGAGCCCCAGGAAAATCGTGACGAGGCTTGTTCGAAATGCGCGTTCTCGATAGACACGCGGCATTCGGCGGTCGCCGATGACGGCGAGCAGAACGGGACGCTGGCAGCGGCCGCCGTTGCAGAGAGCGACAGCGCGAGGGCGAGGCAGGCGGTTGTGAAACGGGGGATGGACATTGACTAGACTCCCTGTCAGTCGTTGGGGGGAAAAGCCGGCGGTGCACCGGCCGACCGATTACACCCGAGTCCGGCCTCATCCAGGGCACCCGCTACATCGGGCGAGCCCAACCCTGACTGCCGGCGACGGCATCGGCCTACGGGCCGGCCCAGGCCCGAAAGCCCCTGGAACCGTCCATACCGGTGCGCACGCCACCCGCCCCATCCCCCGGTTATAATCACGGGTCTTGTCCGGAATATCCGAATCCATGAATCCCAACTTCCTCGATTTCGAACAGCCCATCGCCGAACTGGAAGCGAAGATCGAAGAACTGCGCCATGCCAGTAGCGGGCAAGCGTTCAACATCGACGAGGAAGTGGGCCGGCTTCGCGAGAAGTTGAAGGTCAAGACCGCCGAGATCTTCCGCAACCTCACGCCGTGGCAGATCAGCCAGGTGTCCCGCCACCCGGCGCGGCCGTACACGCTCGACTACATCCAGGGCATGTGCGAGGAATTCCACGAGTTGAAGGGCGACCGCATGTTCGCGGACGACCAGGCCATCGTCGGCGGCCTCGGTCGCATCAACGGTCGCTCGATCATGATCGTCGGCCACCAGAAAGGCCGCGATACCAAGTCCAAGGTCAAGCGCAACTTCGGCATGCCGCGCCCCGAGGGGTATCGCAAGGCGCTGCGTCTGTTCAAGCTCGCCGAGCGGTTCCAGATTCCGGTGTTCACCTTCATCGACACCGCGGGCGCATGGCCCGGCATCAATGCGGAAGAGCGCGGGCAGTCCGAAGCCATCGCGCGCAACCTGCTGGAAATGGCAGAGTTGCGCGTGCCGATCGTCTGCACTGTCACGGGCGAGGGCGGCTCGGGCGGCGCGCTGGCTATCGGCGTGGGCGACCGTACGCTGATGCTGCAGTACTCCACGTACTCGGTCATCACACCCGAGGGTTGCGCGTCGATCCTGTGGAAGAGCGCCGACAAGGCGAAGGACGCCGCGGAGGTCATGGGCCTCACCGCGCCGCGCCTGCTCGAAAACGGCCTCATCGACAAGATCGTGCGCGAGCCGCTCGGTGGCGCACACCGCAACCCGCAGTCGATGGCCGTCCGTCTCAAGGCCGTGCTGCTGAACCAGCTCGACGAACTGGAAAGCCTGCCGATCGACGAACTGCTGGAGAAGCGCTACCAGCGCCTGCGCGGCTACGGCGCCTTCAACGAGGGCTGATGTCACCGGGCGGTCGCCCGGGTCCGTGTACCATCGGTGCACCGTCAACCCTGGATACCGCCATGGCTAACGACGCCAACAAGCTGGCCGTGCTCATCGATGCCGACAACGCACGGCCGGCCATCGTGGACGGCCTGCTCGCCGAAGTCGCCAAATACGGCACGGCACACGTCAAACGTATTTACGGCGACTGGACAGGACCCAACCTCAACGGCTGGAAAACGGCTCTGCTCGATCACTCGATCCAGCCCATCCAGCAGTTCGCCTATACCTCGGGCAAGAACGCCACCGACTCGGCGATGATCATCGACGCCATGGACCTGCTCTATTCGGAGCGCTTCGACGGCTTCTGCATCGTCTCCAGCGACAGCGATTTCACCCGTCTTGCCTCGCGCATCCGCGAGGCTGGCCTCATCGTCTACGGGTTCGGCGAACAGAAAACGCCCAAGGCGTTCGTTTCGGCGTGCGACAAGTTCATCTACACCGAGGTGCTCGTCGGCACGGAGCAAAGCGAAGCCGAAGTGGCCGCCGCGCCGAAGAGCGGGAACGAACTGCGTGGCGACACGAAACTGATGAACCTGCTGCGCAACGCGATCGACGCGGCATCCGATGAGAACGGATGGGCCGCGCTAGGGGGTATCGGCAGCATCCTCAGCAAGCGCTCGCCCGACTTCGACTCGCGCAACTACGGGTATTCGAAACTGAGCGGGCTCATCAACGGCATCGGCTTGTTCGACGTCGAGGAACGCCAGTTCGGCAACGCGAAGCATCTCTACGTGCGCATGCGTGGCAAGGGGAAATGAGCGCCACGCTCGCCGATCATCTTGCAAGTGAGCTCGAGGCCGCCGGGGAGGCGCCGCTCGTGGTGGGCTACAGCGGCGGCCCGGATTCCACCGCCCTGCTCCACGCGCTCGCGATACGCACCCCACGCCCCGCACTGCGCGCGCTTCACGTCGACCACGGCCTGCATG
>Ga0209674_100661_pt1 | contig 12308 bp, 8 predicted proteins | sample AraplaCvi_mMS_r2_FD_184279 | JGI IMG/M metagenome (GOLD analysis project Ga0209674, IMG submission 184279) | Arabidopsis root microbial communities from North Carolina, USA - plate scrape CL_Cvi_mMS_r2 (SPAdes) (version 2) | ecosystem: Host-associated > Plants > Roots > Endosphere | place: USA... | reverse complement strand
GGGATCGACTTCGCGCAGCAGAACAGGCTGTTCAAGCCGTTCTCGCAGGTCGACGCATCGATCACGCGGCGCTACGGCGGCACGGGGCTCGGGCTCGCGCTGTGCGACCGGCTGGTCGCGGCGATGGGCGGCACGATTTCGGTCGACAGCGCGCCGCGCGTCGGCAGCCTGTTTACCGTGCGCTTGCCGCTGCGCGCGGGCATTGCGCCGAAATCCCCGGCCGGCGCGGGCGCCGGCCAGACGCTGATCGTCGTGTCGCCGGAGGACGCGTGGCGTGCGTTTGCATTTCCCCATCTGCGGGCATGGGGTTTCGACGTCGCGATGCATCCGAGTCCGATCGGGATTGCCGCCGGGTGCCTCGCGCGTGCACACGCGATCGTGCTCTTCGGCGACTCCGACCAATGGCGGCGCGAAGAGCTCGACAGTCTCGGCGGGGAGACGCCGGTCGTGCTGGCTACGCCGGACGGCCCGCTGCAGCCGGATGTCGCGGGCCGGACGATCCGCGTGTCGAGTTATTCGCTGAACGGGCTGTGCATGGCGATCGCGCAGGCGCGAGTCGCTACCGCCGAGTCGCCGCGCGGGCCGGGGCGCGCGACCGATTTCTGGCAGCCGTTGTTGCCGGCCTCCAGTGCGCGTGTGCCGCGTGTGCTGGTGGCCGACGATGCGGCGGTCAACGGGTCGATTTTCCGCGAGCAGCTGGATGTGCTCGGTTGCACGGTCCGGTGCGTGTCGTCCGGCGGCGCGGCGCTCGACACGCTCGCGAACGGCACGTGGGACGTGCTGCTGCTCGGTGCCGACCTGCCCGACATGTCGGCCCGGGAACTGGCGGAAGCCGTACATGCGCGCGCCTTGCCGTGCGACATGATCATCGTGGCATCGCATCTGGCGCCCGACGATGCCCGGCGCTACGCGGCATCGAACGTCGCGTGCGTGTTGACCAAGCCGGTGACGCTGGCCGACCTGCGCCGCGGCCTCGTACGCATCGCGCGGCGGCGCGGGATCGTGTTGCCCGCGGGCGCGGCGGACGGGCGGCCTGCTTCGGGCGTAATGGCCGCTGCGGCGGCACACTGGCCGGGACGATAGAAATGGTGGCGCATCGGCGACGTAGATCGCCTGCGTCAGAACAGGGAAGGCAGACACGCCGCATTGCTTCGATGCCGCGTGAATTCGACTGAAGAAGGAAGGGTAAGGCAGTGCGCTATATGGGAAAGGTGTTCGGGCTGCTGCTTGGATTCGCGACGTTGCCGGAGAAATCCCGACGGGATTTCCTGACGAAGCTGAACGAATTCATGATGATGTCGCCGTCGCAGAAGCGGCGGGCCATCACCGAGTGGCAGCACGCCGCGGATGACAGGTCTGGTGAGCAGGACAAAACCGCGGTCAAGCATTAGGGCGCGGCTTCGGCCGCCTTGCGGGACGGGATGGATCGACGGCGTGGGGGCGCCGCCGATCGGACGTGCATGGGCGGCGGACTCTCGACGGTTCGGCCCGTAACGTCACGCCGGGCGCGTCTGCCTGCGTGATGGCATGTGCGTCGGATCATGGCGGGTACAGGCCGGCACGCCGGATCGCAGAGCCGCCGCGGAACCCGTCTATTATCTTAAAATTACGCTGCGCACCGCCGGGTTCGCCGAACGCCGCGACGCGACCGTGTTGCGGGACCGATTCAAGTCCCGGCGCGTCGCACAACATGGCACGTCAGGCCGCGTGTATCGGGAGAAGAAGATAAATGGATGAATTTTTTGTGCGAGTGATGGTGGCGGACGATCATCCTTCGTCCGCACTCGGAATGTCGCAGGCGCTCGCGGGCAGCAGCACGATCAAGCTGCTCGGCACTGTCTCGAATTCGACCGATCTCGTGGCGATGCTCGACGAGCAGCAAAGCGACGTGCTCGTCGTCGACTACGTCATGCCCGGCGGCAAGTATGGCGACGGTCTTTCACTGCTGTCCTTCCTCCAGCGTCGCTACCCGGCACTTCGCCTCGTGACGATCACGATGATCGACAACCCGAGCGTGCTGCTCGCGATCCAGAAGCAGGGTGTCGGGTGCATCCTGAGCAAGTCCGATGCGATTTCGCATCTGGTCGGCGCGGTGCATGCGGCTTTCGTCGGTGCCAATTATCTGTCTCCGTTCGTCAAGAAGCTGCTGGAGGATTGCCAGCCGTCGGCGGGTGTCCGCACGCTGACCGCCCGCGAGATCGAAGTCGTGCGGCTTTACGGGGCCGGCCTGACGGTCGGCGAGATCGCCGTCCAGCTTCATCGCAGCAAGCAGACGATTAGTTCGCAGAAATCGAGCGCGATGAAGAAGCTCGGTATCGTTCGCGATGCCGATCTGATTCGCTACGCGAGCGAGGGCCATCTGCCCGACTTGCCCGAGGCCGGTGCATGAACGGCGCCCGGCGGACAGTACCGAGTGACCCGGACAACGCATGACGCGGTGCCGGTGCCGAGACGACTTCGACGACACCTATGCCCACCAAACTGAAAACGCTGATCGCGCATGCCGCGGCCGCGGGCCGCAAGCCGTTCGAGCCGGGGCGCGTGCGACGCCAGCAGCAATGGTTGCTGTACGGAAGCGGTGTGGCGATCACGGTGTTCGTGCTGGTCTGCGCGGCACTGGTCGCGCAGCTCGACCTGCAGGAGTCGGTTGCGCGTGACCGTTCCGAGTTCCTGCTACGCAAGGCCGACCTGCTCGCGGAGATGGAGGTGGTCAGGGCGCTCCAGAATCGCTATGTCGAAAACCTCGAGTTGATGGCCCGGCAATTGCCGACCGCGCCGTCCGATGCACTCAAGCGGTTTGCCGACGATCGCGGCAGGCTGGCCGTTCTCGGACACACGGGACGCGTGGCGGTGGCCGCGTTCGCGGCCGATCCGTCGCCCCGGCCAGGGGGGGCCTACGCGCCGTTTCTCGCGGCGTTTCTCGAGCCGGTCGAGAAGACGGGTGTCATGCCGCCGAGGCAGCCCGGCGACCCGGGCATGGGCGGATATCTGATCGATCCGGACGGCGACTTCGTCATCGTGGCCGGGTATCCGCTGGTGAAGGCGACGCTCGCGCTGCCGGCCGGTTTCGACGTGAAGGCGTTGATCCGGCAGTTGCAGCCGCCGGCCGAGTTTGTATCGGCGGCTGCCGCGCCCGGCAATCGGCAGATTTTTCTGGACCGGCGGCAGGATCCGCTGCTCGGGCGGTCCGTGCTGCGGTTCGCGCAGGCGGTGCGGGACAGCCAGGGCAAGCCGGTCGCATGGTTTGTCGTCGTCGCGCGGCCGGAGATCGACGACATCCTGCGCGCCTCGTCCTCCGGCCATGACTATGCACTGGTCGATTCGAACACGAATGTCCTGACCGGCCGGCAGGCTGCCCCCGCGCTGACCGCCCGCGCGCTCGATTATGCGCGCTCGATCGGTGGCGAGCGGGCCGCCGCACACCGTGTCGGCACGAGTATCGTCATCGGCGACCGCATGCCGGGGTTCCGCGAGGTGCTGACCGCGACGTATTCGTGGCGCGGCCTGTTCGACGACGTGGCCGTCCGCTTGGGTATCGCAACCGGTCTCGCGTTGCTCGCGATCGGAACGGTGTGGTTCGCGATCGTCATGTTCGACCGGCGCGCGCTGCGCCCTGCCAACCGCCGCGCGATCCGGCTGATCGAAAGCGAGGCGCTGAACCGCACGCTGATTCGCACGGCGCCGGCCGGCATCATGCTGCTGGCGCTGGCCAACGGCGACACGATGGCGCGCAACGAGGCCGCACAGGCTTATGGCGGCACCGGCATGGCGCCGTCGCTCGGCAAGCGCATCTGGCAGGCATACCGCGACAGTATCGCGGGCGGTCGGAAGCCGCGCGTCGTCACGCACGAGTTGTCGGTCGACCGCGCCGATGGCGGGGCGGCCTACCTTGCCGCGCACATCGTCCGTACCCGCTATCGCGGCGTCGATGTACTGCTCTGTACGCTGACCGACATCACCGCGCGCAAGCAGGCCGAGGACAAGCTGCGCGAGGCACGCGAAGCCGCGGACGACGCGAACAAGGCGAAGTCGACCTTCCTGGCGACGATGAGCCACGAGATTCGCACGCCGCTGAACGCGATCGTCGGCAATCTCGAATTGATGGCGCGTGCGGCATTGCCATCGACCGAACAGCGTCGGCTGCAGACGGTCATGTCGTCGTCCGACGCACTGCTGCGCGTGATCAACGACGTGCTCGACCTGTCGAAGGCCGAATCCAACAGATGGTGCTGGAAGCCGTGCCGTTCGATCTGCGAGCCGTGCTGCTCGACGTCGCGGCGATCTTTCGTCCGCTCGCCGAAGCGAAACGGCTCGTACTCGAATGCCGTGTCGCGCCGGGGCTGGCCGACGGTTACGTCGGCGATCCGACCCGCCTGCGCCAGATCGTGTCGAACCTTGTCAGTAATGCGATCAAGTTCACCGAGCATGGCAGCGTGACGATCGACGCGCTGCCGGCCGTCGCTTCCGGCAGGCAGCACGGCGTCGAAATCTCGGTGCGCGACACGGGCATCGGCATTCCTGCGGAAGCGCTACCGGCGCTGTTCGATGTGTACGTGCAGACCGATCCGTCGATTTACCGGCGCTTCGGCGGCACGGGGCTGGGGCTGCCACTTTGCGGACGTCTCGCGCGCCTGATGAGCGGTGCGCTGACGGTCGACAGCCAACCGGGTGCGGGGACGACCTTCACCGCATCGCTGCCGCTGGCGAGGGCGCCGTCCGGATGGCGCGTCGCGTTCGACGACGAACCCGCCACGACGCCAGCGTGGCCGACGCGCCCGGACGGCGGCGTGCCGCTGCGCGTGCTCGTCGCGGAAGATCACCCGGCGAGCCGCGTGTTGTTGCGGGATCAGCTCGATGCGCTGAGCTACGATGCGACGATCGTCACGAACGGTGTCGAGGCGATGCGTGCGTACTTTTCGCAGTCGTTCGATGTCGTGCTGACCGATCTAGGCATGCCCGAACTCGACGGCTTCGCGCTGGCGAACTTCCTGCGCGAGCAGGGGGCGACGGTACCCGTGATCGCGATGACCGCGCACGCGACCGAAGAGGATCGTCGGCGGTGCGCGCAGGTTGGCGTCGCGGAGGTCGTGCTCAAGCCGCTGTCGATCGATGCACTCGATGCGGTGTTGCGGCGCCACGGGGGGCGCGGCGCGACGGCGTTGCACGCGGTCGATCGCGACGACCGGCAGGTGCCGCTGATGACGGAAGAGATGCGCGAACAATTGCGTGCCGCGACGCTGCGCTCGCTGGCGACGATCGACGCCGCATTGCTGCGCGGCGACGACGATTGCCTCAAGGGCGAGCTGCATTCGATGCGAGGCGGCTTCGCGCTGGCCGGCGACGCAGACGCGAGCGATGCGTGCGCGAGAGGCGAGCGTGCGCTGGCCGCGGGCGGTGTCGATGCGCTCAAGCCGGAATGGCCGGCGATGCGCGTGGAGGTGGAGGCTGCGCTGTCGAGATTGCCCGGCGACTGAACGGAACGACGCCGTGCTTGCCGGCGCGACGGCGGGAGAGGCTTGCGACGTGGACGGCCGACGACCGCGGACGCTGCGCAGTCGTGCGCACTGGATCGTCGAGAGGTACGCGCTCGCCGGTCGATCGTATTCATGGACTGACGCGCGAACGCCATGATGGGCGCGGCGATGGTCCGACAAGCCGCCGCGCCGACACGCCGCCGTGCCGCAAGCGAGGCGACACGCGGGCACCGCACGCCGCCGCGCAGAACGGCACGGCGCTCGACAACCGGTTATCCGGCATGACTGCGCCTCCGGCGGATGCCGGAGGCGGCTGCATCATTGCGTGGAATTGGCCCATCGCGCGCCGGATCGACTTCGGATACCCATCAGCCGTTGCGGAAGATCTCCGCATAAGCACTCAACGCCGGCACCCCGCCAAGGTGCGCATACAGCACCTTCGACCCCGGCTCGAATTCCCCGCGCCGCACCTTGTCGATCATCCCGTGCATCGATTTCCCTTCATAGACGGGATCGGTCAGCATGCCTTCCAGCCGCGCGCACAGACGAATCGCCTCCAGCGTGCCATCGTTCGGGAGTCCGTATTCCGGACCGGCATAGCGCGTGTCGAGCACCACGTCCTTCGCTTCGATATCGCGCCCCAGCCCGACCAGCTCGGCCGTGTGCCGTGCGATCCGCGTGATCTGCTCGTGCGTGCGCTCGGGCGTCGCCGACGCGTCGATGCCGATCACGCGATCCGCGCGTCCGTCGGCCGCAAAGCCGACGACCATCCCCGCCTGCGTGCTGCCCGTGACCGAGCAGACCACGATGTAATCGAACTTGAAGCCGAGCTGCGCTTCCTGTTCCCGCACTTCTTCCGCGAAGCCCACGAAGCCGAGCCCGCCGAGCGGATGCTCGGAACACCCGGCCGGTATCGGGTAAGGCTTGCCGCCCGCCTGCCGCACGCTTTCCATTGCTTCTTCCCAGCTGCGGCGAATGCCGATGTCGAAACCGTCGGCGACGAGCCGCACGTCGGCACCCATCATCCGCGACAGCTGGATGTTGCCGACGCGGTCGTACACGGGGTCTTCATAGTTGACCCAGTGCTCCTGCACGAGCACGCACTTCATCCCGAGATGCGCGGCGACGGCCGCGACCTGGCGCGTCTGGTTCGACTGCACGCCGCCGATCGACACGAGCGTGTCGGCACCTTGCGAGAGCGCGTCGGGGACGAGGTATTCGAGCTTGCGCGTCTTGTTGCCGCCGAATGCGAGGCCGCTGTTGCAGTCCTCGCGCTTCGCATACAGCTCGACCTTGCCGCCGAGATGCGCGCTCAGGCGCTTGAGCGGCTGGATCGGGGTCGGGCCGAACGTGAGCGGATAACGGGGGAAACGTTGCAGGTTCATCGACAAGCTCCGAGGGAAGATGGGCAGGAAACCGGATCGGTCGGGTGCTGCTCGCACGCCGTGTCCCGATGGAAAAATGATAGGCAGGACGGCGCGAAATGAGCTTGCGAAATAAATGGTGAGGACCTACGTTATCGATGAGATATGGATAGTCGAGATAATTTTGATTCGCAAAATGGATGGGAGACGCAATGAAATTAGATCGCGGTAGCACATCCCCGGCCGACGCCGCGCCGGCGCTCGATCGCATCGACCGAGCGATCCTGCGGCAGTTGCAGCAGGATGCGTCGATTTCGAACGTGAGTCTCGCCGCGAAGGTGAAGCTGAGCGCGCCGGCGTGTCTGCGGCGCGTCGAGCGGTTGAAGGAGATGGGATTGATTCGCGGCATCGTCGCGTTGCTTGACCCGAAGCCGCTGGGTGCCGGGATGCTGGTCGTGATCGGCTTCGTGCTGGATCGCTCGACGCCGGAGGCGTTCGCCGAATTCGAGAAGGCCGCGCAGAAAGTGTCGGGGTGTGTCGAGTGTCACGTGGTGACGGGCGAATTCGACTACTTCATGCTGGTCCGCACGCGCGACAACGAGAGCTTCAACCGGTTGCATGCCGAACAGTTGCTGTACCTGCCCGGCGTGCGGCAGGTGCGCTCGTTCATGGTGCTCAAGGAGATTCTGTCGACGCACGCGTTGCCGGTGTAGCGAGGAGCGCCGTCGATTCCCGTTGGTGACGGATATGCCGTTTGGTCGATTGAAAACTCCCGATTGGGAGTATCAAATGGGAATGTGAATCAACCCATTTGGGAGTCGCCATGGCAGCAACCACACGTTTGCCCGACCGATTTCGACTTGCTGCTGAACCCGCTGCATGCGGATTTTGCTTCAAGTGTGAAAGTGATCGGCAAAGAAGCGTTCGTGCCGGATCCCCGCCCGTTTGGTTGACCAAAGAATTGCTTTGGTCGACGAATCGTCGTCGGCTGCTGCCCGGTCGCGTCACTCGGTCAGCGCTGCCACGGCGCGACGCCTGGAGGCGAGGTCTTGCCGAGACGCTCGCGTGCGTCTCGCACGACCGCCGCATCGAGTTCCCCGTCATCGGCCAGCGCCTTCAGCGCGGCGAGCACGATGCTCGCGCGATCGACCTCGAAGAACGCGCGCAGCGCATCGCGCGTGTCGCTGCGCCCGAACCCGTCGGTGCCGAGCGTCACGTAGCGGCGCGGCACGTAGGCGCGGATCAGCTCGGGCACCGCGCGCACGTAGTCGGTCGCGGCGACCACCGGGCCGTGCGTGCCTTCGAGCATCCGCGTGACATACGACGATGCCGGGCCGTCGCCGAGCCGTGACAGCCGTTCGGCCTCCATCCCGTCGCGCTGCAATTCGCTGAAGCTCGTGACGCTCCAGACAGCCGCATCGATCCCCCAGTCGTCCTTCAGGATCCGCTGCGCGGCGAGCACTTCGCCGAGAATCGCGCCCGCGCCGAGCAACTGCACGCGCGCGGTCGCGTTCGACTCGGCCGGCAGCCGGTGCATGCCCTTCAGGATGCCTTCGCGACGCGCGGCCGGATCGTCGCCGGGCATCGACGGCTGCGCGTAGTTCTCGTTCATGACGGTCACGTAATAGAACACGTCGCGCTGCTGCTCGACCATCTCGCGCATGCCGGCATCGACGATCGTCGCGACTTCGTACGCGAACGCCGGGTCGTACGCGCGGCAGTTCGGAATCGTCGACGCCGCGAGATGGCTGCTGCCGTCCTGGTGCTGCAGGCCCTCGCCGCCGAGCGTCGTGCGGCCCGACGTCGCGCCGACGAGGAAGCCGCGCGAGCGCTGGTCGGCAGCCGCCCAGATCAGGTCGCCGATGCGCTGGAAACCGAACATCGAGTAGTAGATGTAGAACGGCAGCATCGGCAGGTCGTGCACGCTGTACGACGTCGCCGCGGCGATCCACGACGACACCGCGCCGGCTTCCGAAATCCCTTCCTCGAGAATCTGGCCGCGCGTGTCCTCGCGGTAGTAGAGCATCGAGCCGAGATCCTCGGGTTCATAGCGCTGGCCGAGCGGCGAGTAGATGCCGACCTGCCGGAACAGGCTCGCCATGCCAAACGTGCGTGCTTCGTCGGCCACGATCGGCACGATGCGCGGGCCGAGCTCGCGATCCTTGATCAACGCGGCAAGCATGCGCACGAGTGCCATCGTCGTCGACATCTCGCGGCCGGCCGCATCCAGCGCGAACGCACCCCAGGCCGGCATCGAAGGGACGGTCAGCCCCTTCGATGCCGCCATCCGCCTTCTGGGCAGATAGCCTCCCAGGGCAGCCCGGCGGGCATGCAGGTAACGCATTTCCGGGCTGTCTTCCGCTGGCTTGTAAAACTTCAGCTGCTCGACGTCGCCGTCCGACAGCGGCAACCGGAAGCGGTCGCGGAACGCCTTCAGATCGTCGACGTCGAGTTTCTTCTGCTGGTGGGTCGTCATCCGGCCCTGGCCGGCCGCACCCATCCCGTAACCTTTCATCGTCTTCGCGAGGATCACGGTCGGCTGGCCGCGATGAGCGAGTGCGCGAGCGTATGCGGCGTGCAGCTTGCGTGCGTCGTGGCCGCCGCGGCGCAGGCGGTCGATTTCGGCGTCGGTGAGCTGCGCGGCAAGCGCTTCGAGCGCCGGGTCGCGGCTGAAGAAGCGCGCACGGTTGTACGCGCCGTCGTTCGCGGAGAAGGTCTGGAACTGGCCGTCGACGGTATCGGCGAACGCGCGCGCGAGTGCGCCCGCGTGATCGCGTGCGAACAGCGGATCCCAGTCGGAACCCCACAGCACCTTGATCGTGTTCCAGCCGGCGCCGGCGAACAGCGCCTCGAGCTCGTCGATCACGCGGCCGTTGCCGCGCACCGGTCCGTCGAGCCGCTGCAGGTTGCAGTTGATCACGAACACGAGGTTGTCGAGCCCCTCGCGGGCGGCGAGCGACAGCGCGCCGAGCGATTCGGGCTCGTCCATCTCGCCGTCGCCGAAGAAACCCCACGCGGTGCGGCCGGCGGTGTTCGCGAGCCCGCGATGCTGCAGGTAGCGCATGAAGCGCGCCTGGTAGATCGCGTTGATCGGGCCGATGCCCATCGAGCCGGTCGGGAACTGCCAGAAGTCGGGCATCAGCCACGGATGCGGATACGAACACAGCCCGGGCCCGGCGATTTCACGGCGATAGTGCGTGAGATGGTCTTCGCCGAGAAAGCCTTCGAGATACGCACGTGCGTAGACGCCCGGCGACGAATGCGGCTGGAAGTACACGAGATCGCCGCCGGGGCCGCTTTCATGGCCCGCGCCGGCCGGTGCCGCGCGGAAGAAGTGGTTGAAGCCGACTTCGAACAGGTCGGATGCCGACGCGTAGCTCGCGATGTGGCCGCCGAGCTCGCCGTACGCCCGGTTCGCGCGCACGACCATCGCGAGCGCGTTCCAGCGCAGTGCCGCGGACAGCCGTTCCTCGAGATCGGCGTCGCCCGGATAGGGCGGCTGCTCGTGCGCGGCGATCGTGTTCACGTACGGCGTGACCGGGCCGCGCGGCGCCGCGAGCCCGCGGGTGTGCGCATGCGCGGCGAGCCGGCCGAGCAGGTACTGGGCGCGCTCCTTGCCGACGTGCGCGACGACGGCGTCGAGCGCCTCCAGCCATTCGGCGGTTTCTTCAGGGTCGGCGTCGGCGTGAGCGGCGCCCGCGCGCCGCGTGGCATCGATACCGTTCGACAGGTCCGTCATCGCAGGTCTCCCGCGCGCCGGTTCGGAGCGGCGCGCATCAGTGGCAATCGGTCGGATCATGCTACCCGCCGATCCGCAAAATATGCGTCTGATTTCATTGGGATTTCGCGCGCCGATAGTGTAAATATTCCGGTTGTGGCCACTCTTCCGGAATATTTCGACCATGAGTTCAAACCCGCGGCGGCTCGACCGCATCGACATCGGCATCCTGAACCAGCTGCAGCAGAACGCGCGGATCACGAACGCGGAACTCGCGCGTGCGGTGAACCTGTCGGCCACGCCGTGCTTCAACCGCGTGCGCGCGCTGGAGAAGCTCGGGCTGTTCCGGCAGCAGGTCACGCTGCTCGACCCCGAGCCGCTCGGGCTGCGGATCAACGTGTTCATCCAGGTCAGCCTCGAGAAGCAGGTCGAGGACGCGCTGCAGCGCTTCGAGGAAGCGATCTCGCAGCGGCCCGAGGTGATGGAGTGCTACCTGATGTCGGGCGACGCCGACTACCTGCTGCGCGTCGTGATGCCCGACATGCGCACGCTCGAGCGTTTCATCATCGAGCGACTGACGACGATCCCCGGCGTATAGAACATCCGGTCGAGCTTCGCGCTGAAGCAGGTGCGCTACAAGACCGCGCTGCCGTTGCCGGCGTCCGGACTGACGCTCGTCGATCCGGACGAGGCGGCATCCGACTGGAGCTGAGCGGGGAGCCGCAGGCGCCCCTGTCCGGTTTCCGGCTTCCGACTGCAGTCGGAACCATGACAAAGCGCCGACGATTGCCCGACGCCGTCGAAAGGGGCGGCGTGCGGCGCGACGGGTCGCTGCCGCGGCGGCGTGCAGGGCGCTTGCATCGTCACGACGCCGCGCGGCACGATCGCGTATGCTCGTCCCGTCAGCGGCAACGGCGGCCGCCGTTGCCGGATCAATCGTGTGACGACCGATCAACGAGCGAGGGCATGATGGCTAGACAGACGATGGCGGAATACCTGGCGAAGACGCTGGCGGCAGCGGGCGTCGAGCGTATCTGGGGCGTGACGGGCGACAGCCTGAACGGCCTGTCGTTCAGCTTGAGCCAGATCGGCTCGATCCGCTGGATGCATACGCGGCACGAGGAAAGCGCCGCGTTCGCGGCCGGCGCGGATGCCGCGTCGACCGGCCGGCTCGCGGTGTGCGCGGGCAGTTGCGGCCCCGGCAACCTGCACCTGATCAACGGCCTCTACGACTGCCACCGCAATCATCAGCCGGTGCTCGCGATCGCCGCGCATATCCCGTCGACCGAGATCGGCCTCGGCTACTTCCAGGAAACGCATCCGCAGGAGCTGTTCCGCGAGTGCAGCCACTTCGCGGAACTCGTGACGAACGCATCGCAGTTCCCGCGTGTGCTCGCGCGCGCGATGCGCACCGCGATCGACGAGCGCGGCGTCGCGGTGATCGTGCTGCCGGGCGACATCGCGCTGGGCGACGGCCCGGACGAAGCGCCGGCCTGGAGCGAATCGGCGCCGCCGTCGATCCTGCCGGCCGACGCCGATCTCGATCGGCTCGCGGCGCTGCTCAACGCGTCCGACGCGGTCACGCTGCTGTGCGGCAGCGGCACGCAGGGCGCGCACGACGAGGTGGTCGCGCTGGCCGACACGCTCGGCGCGCCGGTCGTGCATGCGCTGCGCGGCAAGCAGTTCGTCGAATGGGACAACCCGTTCGACGTCGGGATGACGGGGCTGATCGGCTTCAGCTCGGGCTATCAC
>Ga0209674_100660_pt1 | contig 12310 bp, 9 predicted proteins | sample AraplaCvi_mMS_r2_FD_184279 | JGI IMG/M metagenome (GOLD analysis project Ga0209674, IMG submission 184279) | Arabidopsis root microbial communities from North Carolina, USA - plate scrape CL_Cvi_mMS_r2 (SPAdes) (version 2) | ecosystem: Host-associated > Plants > Roots > Endosphere | place: USA... | reverse complement strand
TGGCTTCCTATGCGCAGGAGGCTGCACCCGCCGCCAATCCTGCATCCCAGATCCCCGCGTCCGACAAGCAGGCGATCCAGAACTACAACCTCAACGAAGACGTCTTCAACCGTATCGTGAAGGTCTCGCAGGAGGCGCGGAAGGAAGGCATCAAGCCCAAGGATGCGCAGACGGATTTCTCGAAGATCCATTCGCTCGACGATCTGGCTGCGCAGGTGACGGCCGCCGATCCGCGCATCGAGCCGCTCATCAAGAAATACGGTTTCACGCCGCGCGAGTTCCTGCTCGCGAACCTGGCCGTGACCAATGCCGCCATCGCCTCGGAAGCAAAGAACAACCCGCAGATGGCCGCCTATGTGGACCAGTCGAAGGTCAACAAGCAGAACGTGGCGTTCTACGAAGCCCACAAGGCGCAGATCAACGCTCTGATGGCCGAGGACGATTCGGCGGGCCACTGAGCTCGCCGCACGTCGCCGCGCTGACACGGCTAGGGACGGCCGTGTTTAGTCGTTAAAGTGGCGCGATGAATTCCTCTCGTGCCATCCCATGGTTGCCGGCCCTGGCCGTGCTCGGCTCGGTCACGTCGCTGTGCATCGGCACGTCGTTCGCCAAGAAACTGTTCCCGCTGATCGGGGCGGAAGGCACCTCGGCCCTGCGTGTGGGCTTTTCCGCGCTGGTGCTGCTGATCTTCTGGCGCCCATGGCGTTGGCCCCTCAGCCGCAGGGACGCCGGATACGTCGTGCGTTACGGCCTCACGCTCGGCGTGATGAATCTCCTGTTCTATCTCGCGCTTCGTACGATCCCCTTCGGTATTGCCGTGGCCATCGAATTCAGCGGTCCGCTGGCGGTCGCCATGTGGTCGTCGCGTCGACCGGTCGATTTCGTATGGCTTGCCTCGGCCGTGGTCGGGCTGGTGATGCTGTTGCCACTGGGGCACCGCAGCGCACTCGATCCGGTGGGCGTGATGTTTGCCTTGGCTGCTGCGGTTTGCTGGGCGCTGTACATCCTGTTCGGCAAACAGGCCGGGCATCTGCACGCGGGCCACTCTGTGTCGCTGGGGCTTGTTGCGGCCAGCCTGGTGGTCGTGCCGTTCGGCGTGGCCCATGCAGGCGTGCGCTTGCTGGACCCGGGCATTCTTGCAGCTGGCCTGGGCGTGGCGATCGTGTCGAGCGCCATACCCATGTCGCTGGAAATGATGGCGTTGAAACGGTTGCCCAGCGAAACGTTCGGCATCATGGTCAGCCTCGAACCGGCGGTGGCCTCGCTGCTTGCCATGCTGTTGCTCGGCGAGCACCTCACGCCGTCGCAATGGGTAGCGATCGGGTTCATCGTGCTGGCATCGATGGGCAGTACCGCGACGGCACGCAGGGCGCGACCCGAGGCGGCGGAACTGGCGGGCTGATCGTCCGACGCATCCGCCCGAGATACCTAAACACCTGCGATGCTGGTGGGTCGAATGTATCGACCCACCAGCGTGTTGCTTACCAGTTCTTGCGCACGCCGACGGTGCCTGCCACGCGGCGATAGTTGCGCGGTCCGAAACGCGACTCCACATCGATCCACGCGCGCCAGCCGCTATAACGCAGAAAGTTGACGCCGAGCTTCAGCGAGTAGGCATTGCGTGGGACCCCGCCCGTGATCGATTCCGTGTCGAACTGCGTGGCGTCGAGATGCCCTAGTCGACGAAGCCAGTTCGCCGACACGTAAGGCGAGGCGACGTGTCCGCCGGGCGTCGTCCAGCGCGCCGCTGCCCGCATGCCGAGGCGTGCGGTGCTGCCACTGGCATGACGGGACTTGACGCGTGTGCCGGTGGCTTCCGTGTGTGAGCCGCCGTGCAGTCGGTTGAGGAGGAGCTGCGCCTGCGGCTCCAGGTAGGCATCCGTTTCCGTGTTGAGGGCTGTGCGCCAGCGGTGACCGGCTTCGACGCTGGCCGTAAGGACATTGCTGTCATAGCGTTCGCTCGGCAGTGCGTCGCCTTCCACGCGTTGGTTGAAATGAGCGTACTGCGCCCAGCCGCGCAGGTAGGTGCCGTCTTTGGTCCGCACACCTGCATAGATACCGCCCGCCGTGCCGCGAACGCGCCCCTTCGCCGAGTAGCGGGTGAGCAGTGACGTACCGCGGGTGTCGGACTGCCCGACCGCGGCCATGACACCCGCATAGGCGTCGTGTGTGTCGCCGCCGCGCAGCAGGTCCGTGCCGACCGTGAGTTCGTTCGTGGAAGTCGTGGTAGTGATCTGGTCACGGAAGTCGAAGGTCGTGTGGCGACGTTCGAACCGTGCCCACGCGCTGCCGCGTGACGCGTCGCCCTCGTCGTCTTCTCCGGCGCCAGGGCCGCCGTGGAACATGTCCAGCGCTGCGGTCTGGTTGGCGCGGTACGTGCCGGTTTCCGGTCGAAGCACCGGCGGCGAGGGTGCCGGAAGGGGATCGACGGCGTCCGGCGTCTCGGGATCGAGCACCTCGGGATCGATGTCGGGATCGACCGGTGGTGGCAGGGTGGAGCGCAGGTACCAGTTGCCGTCGTCCGGCTGCCGCAGCGAACCCTTGTGCAGAAAGTATTCGTGGCTGCCGGCGACGGCGCGGCCTGCCAGCCGGAATGTTGCATCCGATCGGCCGTCTACGCGTACGAGTGGAATGCCCTCGTTGGTGTGATCACCTCGGCTGTCGAGCACGTCCACGGCGATCAGGGCGGTGCCGGTGGTATTGCCGAGCACGTGGACGAGGTCCGCAGGCGAGGTGTCGCCGCCAAGGTGGGCTCGCATGCGGAACAGGCCTTCATGGCCTTCGTAGTCACCGAGGATGGTCAGGACGCCGAATTCGTTCGGTGCGGCCGGGTCAAACGTCACAATGCCGCGATCATGGCGAAGGGTGCCTACCTGGCTGTTGCCCGTGACGACCCAGGTTCCCTTGTTGGTCAGCATGAGGTTCCGGACGATCGAGGACGCGCCCGACCATTGCGCGTCGTTGGTGATGGAGAGCGACAGCTTGGTGTCATCTGCTTGTGTGGCAGCGGTATCGGTAGGCAAGCGGATGTCGCCCACGGCCTGTGCCTTGTCGCTGAGTTCGATGGTGAACGCCTTCGTGGAGGCAGCATCGACCTCGGCGAATACGCCATTGCCACCCGCGACCACGGCACCGCCCGTGATCTTGATGCGGCCCGGGTCATGGACGCCCAGCGCAGCCGTCTGCGTCGTACTTACGCTGCCGCCGTCGATGCTGAGCTTGCCGCTCTCCTGCACGATGGCGCCGTACGCGTTCTTCCCTGAGGTATTGACCACGGTGTTCGTGGTGCTCACGGTTCCGTCGCTGGTGTAGAGGCCGTGGGCGTTGGCACCGATGGTCTTGATGGTCGAATTGGTGAGGTCGACGCTACCCCCGCCGGAGGCGGATGCACCATAACCGAAGGCGCCTTCGGTATGAATGGTCGTGCCGCGTACATCGATCCACGGCGTCTTGCTGCCGTAGTCGCCGCCCTTCGAAAGCACACCGTAGGCCGAACGGCCCCGAGTGGTGATGCGGGAGTCCTGGAGCCCCACGGAGGCGCCGCGATCCTCAATGCCGATGGCGCGGTCGCCGGTGGTGTCGATGCTGGTCTCGCGGAAGACGGCGCGGGAACCGTCGTAAACGACGATGGCGGTGGCGTTCGCGCCGCTGGTTTTGAAGCTGCTATTGCTGACGGTGATGAGACCGATGCCCGCGTTGGCATTCATGGCATGAGCGGTGTCACCAGTGGTGCTGACGGCGGTGTTTGCCAACGTCGCTGTGGCCGAGTTATCGACGTAGACGGCGTGGGCCTGGTCGCCGGATGTCTCGATCGTGGCGCGTTGCGTTTCGAGAGACGAGCCGGCGCCACTGGCGATGAGCCCGCGGGCCCGGCTTCCACGCGTGATGACGTGGGTATCTTCCAGTGAGAACTTGCCGTTGTTTTCGCCGAGGACGCCGGTAGCGTTGTAGCCGGAGGTCTCGATCCGCCCGCCAAAGAACTGGCCATGCGCATTCTGGTTGGCGAAGCTGGCACCGACGGCGCTGGCGCCTTCGGTGATGATGGTGACGGTGTCGAGGGTGGCGCCTGTGCCTTCGGTGCCGCGTACGGCGAGACCATGTGCAGCGACACCGGTGGTCCGCAGGATGCTTTGAGTCAGTGCGACGCCGCGGCCAGGGCCACCGCGGCCCCGTACATGGACGGCATGGGCGTCTTTGCCCTCGGTGCGGATCTCGACATCGCGGCCGGCACCTCGGCCGCCATTGATGACGAGCAGCCCGTGCTCGGAAGGAGCAGTGGTGGCATAGCTGCCGGGAGCGATGTCGAGCACTATGCCGTCGGCGACGAGCGGTGGGTCCGCGGCGGCTGTCCGCGCGAAGGCTGCCGCGATGAGCGCGGCAAGGTAGCGTCGGGGGAGGGGATGGGGGATGTTCAAGGCAGGGTCACTCCATGTCATGGGGTCGGCGGGGGTGCCGAACCGCAACTTCCAGGTGACAGGGTAGGGACTGGCTTCGACCGGCGGAACGCGATTATTCTGAAAATGTCTGCGAACGCTGTCTCAGCTGCGCCGCCGGACATCGATGCTTCACTATGGCTGTTACACCTCCGGGGGAGGCCCTCAGCCTCGCCTGGCGCATCCGTCCCTGGACGCTTGCGCAACAGGTGCGAGTACTTTTTTTATCCGCGCGTGCGGCGAATGCCGTGCAAGGGCCGCCATTTCGGCGGTATGCTTCGCTGCGCTTGCCCTATACATAACGAATGAGGAGCCCAACATCATGAAGGTCATTTCCATCACCGCCCTGGCTTTTGTCGCTGCTGCCATGCTGACCGGCTGCAACAAGTCCGAAGACAACGCTGCTTCGACCCCGTCGAGCGCTTCGACGGCCGCTGCCGCCCCGGCTTCGACCGCCGCTGCTCCGGCTGCTGCTCCGGCCGACGCCACCCCGCCGGCCGCCAGCACGGCCGCTCCGGCTGCCGCCGGTACCGCTGCTCCGGCGTCGACCTCGACCGCTTCGGGTCAGTAAGTCGCCGTCGCTGGACCGGCTTTCGAGTCGGTCGCGTGAGAAAAACGCCGCTGCGCATGCAGCGGCGTTTTTTTTGGCTTGGGCCTGTGCCGTGGCCCCATGGCCCTTCCTTGCGGGATGGGGCACGCTAGGGCGATTCCTCCGTCCCGCTGCCACAGGAATGTCCATGTCCCATCGTTCGTTGATGCCCATGCTTGCGCTGTCCCTGGCTGTCGCCTCGTCTTTCGCCTTTGCGCAGACCGCGCCGCTGGCGCCGGACATTCCCGCCAAGTTCGACGCGCCCACCACCGCCAACGACTACGTCAAGCGCGTCGTCGAGATTCCGATGCGCGATGGCGTGAAGCTGCACACCGTGATCGTGATACCCAAGAACGCGAAGCACGCGCCGATCCTGCTCACGCGTACCCCGTACAACGCCGACGGCCGCGCGGCCCGCAGCGATTCCTCCACGATGCGCAACCTTTTGCCGATGGGCGATGAGGTCTTCGTGGATGCCGGCTATATCCGCGTATTCCAGGACGTGCGCGGCAAGTACGGTTCGGAAGGCGACTATGTGATGACCCGCCCCCTGCGTGGACCGTTGAACGCGTCGGCCGTCGACCACTCTACCGACGCGTACGACACGATCGACTGGCTGATCAAAAACCTGCCCGAGTCCAACGGCAAGGTCGGCATGATCGGCTCGTCGTACGAGGGTTTCACGGTGGTGATGGCGCTGGTCAATCCGCATCCGGCGCTCAAGGTGGCGGCACCGGAGAGCCCGATGGTGGACGGCTGGATGGGCGACGACTGGTTTCACTACGGTGCGTTTCGCCAGACCAATTTCGACTACATCGCCGGGCAGAATGCCAAGCGCGGGAAGGGTGCGACGATTCCCCGCACCGGTTACGACGACTACGCCAACTTCCTCGCCGCAGGTTCCGCTGGCGACTACGCACGCGCAGCCGGTCTCGACCAGTTGCCTTATTGGCGCAAGCTGAGCGAGCACCCCGCTTACGATGCTTACTGGCAGGCCCAGGCGCTGGACCAGGAGATGGCGCGCCAGCCGCTCAAGGTGCCCACCATGTGGATCCAGGGACTCTGGGATCAGGAAGACATGTGGGGCGCCATCCATAGCTACGAGGCCATGGAACCCAAGGACAAGGGCAACGACAAGAATTACCTGGTGATGGGCCCCTGGCGGCACAGCCAGGTCAACTACGACGCCTCCTCGCTGGGTGCGCTGAACTGGGATGGCGACACGGCGCTCCAGTTCCGCCGCGACGTGCTTTTGCCGTTCTTCAACCAGTATCTGGTCGACGGCGCGCCCAAGGCGAAGACCCCGCCGGTGCTGATCTACGACACCGGCGAAAACCATTGGGACCACTTCTCGTCCTGGCCGCAGGCGAAAACGAGCCGTCCGCTGTACTTGAATGCCAATGGAAAGTTGTCGTTTGAGGCCCCTGCAGAGGGCAGCGCGAAATATGACGAATACGTCTCGGACCCGGCGAAGCCGGTGCCATACGTACCTCGCCCGGTGAATTTCGGCGATCGTCAGTCTTGGACGACATGGCTGGTGCAGGACCAGCGTTTTGTGGACGGCCGCCCCGATGTCATGACGTACGTGACCGAGCCGCTCACCGCGCCGCTCAAGGTGGCCGGTGCCCCGCAGGTGAATCTGTATGCGTCCACCAGCGGCACCGACAGCGACTGGGTGGTCAAGCTCATCGACGTCTATCCGGCGGAGAATGCGACGTCGCCCAAGATGGGTGGCTATGAACTGTCGGTGTCGATGGACATCTTCCGCGGACGCTATCGCGAGAGCTTCTCGACGCCAAAGGCACTCACACCGAACACGCCGCTGGAATATCGTTTCGGCCTGCCCACGGTGAATCACACCTTCCTGCCTGGACATCGTGTGATGGTGCAGGTGCAGTCGTCGTGGTTCCCCTTGTACGACCGCAACCCGCAGACCTTCGTGCCGAACATCTTCTTCGCCAAGCCGTCGGATTATCAGAAGGCCACGCAGCAGATCTGGCACGCGCCAGGTACGGCCAGCGCGATCGAATTGCCGGTGGTGGGGGCGAAGTAACGGCCGAATGGAGCTACCGGGGCAGCGATAACAATCTGGTGGTGGGAGCCAGCCTGCTGGCGAAAAGCCAACGAAGCGGTGTAGCGATGAGGCGAGCTCCCATCGCCAGCAGGCTGGCTCCCACCGTGCTCCGGCTTTTTCGCCGCCAGGGCGGTTTCCACCCGTGCTCTGGCTTCTCTCCGCCAGGGCGGTCCCTGCATGCGAGCTTTTTTGCAATCCCTGCACGCGGGCGACCGTATTGTCGCGAGACACCCGCGCCGAGGACAGCCCCATGGCCCGCCCCATCTGGACCGGAACGCTCTCGTTTGGTCTGCTCAACGTACCGATCCGGCTCATGTCCGGCGAGCGTCGCAACGATATCCACTTCCGCATGCTCGACCAGCGCAACAACACGCCGGTGCGCTATGAGCGGGTGAATGCCGAGACCGGCGACGAAGTCCCCTGGAAGGATATCGTCAAGGCCTTCGAATACCAGAAGGGCAGTTACGTGGTGCTGGAAGAGGACGATATCCGCAACGCCGCCAGCGATGCGCACGAGACCGTGGAGATCGACAGCTTCGTCGACGGTAGCGAGATCTCGCCGGCTTATTTCGAGAAGCCGTACATCCTGCTGCCCGCGAAGAAGGCCGAGAAAGGTTACGTGCTGCTGCGCGAGACATTGAAGAAGACCGGCAAGGTCGGCATCGCGCGCGTGGTGATCCGTACGAAGGAGTACCTTGCGGCGGTGATGCCGCAGGACGATGCCCTGGTGCTGAACCTGCTGCGCTACAAGTCGGAAGTGGTGGACACCGAGGAGTTCGAACTTCCCGGCAAGGCCACCGCCGACTACCGCATTACTCCGCGCGAGATCGAGATGGCGACCGATCTCATCGAGTCGATGTCCGCCAAGTGGAAGCCCGAGGATTACCGCGACGAGTTCCGCGAAAAGCTGCGCTCGGCCATCGAAAAGCGGCTTAAGAGCAAGGGCGTTACGGCGACGGTGGAAGAGGACGAACGCACGCCGGAGAACGCCACGACCAACGTCGTGGACTTCATGGCGCTGTTGAAGAAGAGCATCGGTTCGAAGACGCGCACGCCCGCGGCGAAACGCGCGCCACCGGCGAAGGCAACAAGCAAGAAGACCGCCACCAAGAAAGCCGCTGCAAAAAAAACGGCGGCCAAGAAAACCTCTACGCGCAAGGCTCCGGCCAAACGGCGAGCGGGCTGAATCATGGCCGGGCACGTCGTCGGCGGCATCACCATCACCCATCCTGAACGCCGCGTGTTCGGCGAGGACGGGCCGACCAAGGGCGAGGTTGCGGCCTACTACGAGGCCGTGGCGCCGTGGATGCTGCCCGAGCTGAGCGGCAGGCCGCTTTCGCTGGTGCGTTGCCCGCAAGGCTCAACGGGTCCGTGCTTCTTCCAGAAACATCATGCGGATACGCTCGGTCCGCATGTCAAAGCAGTGGATATCGAAGAGAAGGACGGCGACGAAGCGCACTACATCTACGTGGACGACGTGCGTGGCGTGCTCGAACTCGTGCAGATGAATACGCTGGAATTCCATCCGTGGGGTGCGCATGCGGACAAGCCCGACCGGCCGGATCGTCTCGTGTTCGATCTCGATCCTTCTGCCGGCGTCGAATGGAAGGCCATCGTGGGGGCCGCTCGTGAGATCCGTGAGCGGCTTGCCGAAGCGAAGCTCGAAAGCTTCGTACGCACGTCTGGCGGCAAGGGTCTGCATGTCGTCGCGCCTTTCCGCCGCGGGCCGTCATGGATCGCGGTCAAGGCATTCTGCGAAAGCATGGCCGATGCGATGGTGGCAGAGCATCCCAAGCGCTACATCGCCGAGGCCAGCAAGACCAAGCGCGAAGGGCTCATCTTCATCGACTGGCTGCGCAACACGCGGGGCGCAACGAGCGTCACCGGATGGTCGCTGCGCGCGCGTCCCGGTGCGCCTGTCGCCATGCCGGTACGTTGGGAGGAAATCGCCCGACTGAAAAGTGGCTCGGCCTTCGACTTGAAGAAGGCCTTGAAGCGCGCGAAGTCGCTGGATGCAGACCCGTGGGAAGGTATCGCATCGCTGAGCCAATCGCTTCCTTCGTGACCTATACGACGATAGCGCGGAAATGGCAGTGCGGGCCCAAGTGCCTGTTGCACAAGGCAAAGATCGCTTTGGTGGGCCGTTGCCCCATGCGCACGCGACGCGCAAGCTAACGATGGGCCAGGATGAGGCCCGCAACTTCAAAAGGAGCTTGAAATGCGCATGACGACGAAGCGTAGCGTCTCGATCGCCCTGGTAGTGGCATTGGGCTTTGCCGGGCAAGCAGCCGCAGCCGATCTGGTTTGTCCGGCCCCGAACCAGATCACAGAGTCAGAAGGATCGTATGGCTGGGACTATATGGCCAAGGTCGGAGCGGATACGTGGGAGGGCTCGAATCCGGAAGGCAAGTCCGGTGACGCGAAGACCTTCAAACTGACCGAAGTGACGCTCCGCAGCGGGACGTTCGTGGCATGCGACTATGCCGGTGACGGGAAGGCAGGGGTGCGATTGAGTCTTGAGACTAAGAAGCAAACGACTCCAGTCAACGCGGCGGACTGGACAAACCATTGCACGGTGTCGGGAAGCAAAGCATGCGCGTTCCGACTGGAACCCTGATCCGCGCTCTGCCTAATGTTTTCTGGGGGCGACGACGGAAGTCGAATGCAACTCCCGCCGTCGCCCCAGTGCCCTTTACTGTTTAGCCTGCATGCGTCGCAGCGACGCCATCACTTCGTAGCACGCACCCATCGTGTGGTAGTCGGTCTTGCCGGCGGGGCTCTTTTCGTCGTCGTACTTCTCGTTGGTGCGCTTGAGAATGCGGTACCACGCGCCGTACTTATGGTCGACGAAGTGTTCCCAGCTATACGCCCAGATCTTTTCGTACCACTGGTCGTATTTCGCTTCGCCCGTGGTCTCGAACAAGAGCTGCGCGGCGCCGAGCGATTCGGCCTGCACCCAGAAATACTTGTCGTCATCGCACACGTCGCCCTCGGGTGAGAAGCCGTAGGCGATGCCGCCGTACTGCGCGTCCCAGGCCTTGTCCAGCGCCTCGTCGAAGAGATGCTTTGCCGTCGGTACCAGCCAGTGCTTGTGTCGCGGCGTGCCCTTCGTATAGCGCTCCAACATCATCAACAGCTTGGCCCATTCGGTCTGATGACCGGGCTGGAAGCCCCAGGGGCGGAACAGGTGCTTGGGATTGTCGAGGTTGTACTCCCAGTCGATCGTCCAATCCTCGTGGTAGTGCTCCCACACCAGTTTCTGCGGGGTGAGGCCCGCCTGACGCTGGGTCATGTTCTCGGCAAGCAGGAGTGCGCGATCGAGATAGCGGTCGTCTTTCGTGGCTTCCCACGCGGCGATCATCGCTTCCGTCATGTGCATGTTCGCGTTCTGGCCGCGATAGCTGGTGAAGTTCCAGTCCTTGTCCGCTTCGTCGCGATAGAGGCCGTACTTCGGTTCCCAATAGCGCTGTTCCAGCAGATCCCAGATCTCGCCCTGCCATGCGCGGGCTTCGTCGAAGCCCACCTTCACGCCGCACGAGTAGGCCAGCAGCATGAAGGCCAGGCCGTAGCAGTGATTCATCTGATCGTCGCGCTTGCCGTCCGCGATGGTCCAGGCGTAGCCGCCGGTTTCCGGATTGCGGTGCACCTCGCGCAGATACTTCAGGCCATGCATGACCAGGTCCTTGTCCTCGGGCTTCTTGAACTCGAGATAGGCCATGGCATGGTTGAACACGAAGCGCGTGCTGGAGACGAGGTGACGGTGGCTTCGGTCGTAGACCGTGCCGTCGTCCTTGAAGTACTGGAAGAAGCCGCCGGCCTGATCGACCTCGTTGGGCTTGTAGAAGGCCATCGTCTTCGCGACGTGGTCGCGCAGGACGTCGACGGAATGGAAATCGGGAAGGGGTACGGTCGTCATGCGTGCTTCTCCATGAAGGCCGTGACTTCGGCCTGGTCGGGAATGGCGGTGAACGAACCCTTGCGGGTGGCGGTGATCGCGCCGCATGCGGCGGCAAAGCGGATCAGGTCGGCGAGTCTCGTCTCGTCGGCGATCATGGCGTCGAAGCGGGCGGGCGTGACGCCCTCGGCAGCGAGGCGCGCCAGCAGCCCACCGACGAAGGCATCGCCTGCGGCGGTCGTATCCACGGCGTCCACCTGGTAGCCGCGCAGGATGCCTTCTGCGGTGCGCGTGAACCAACGCATGGGCTCGGCGCCGTCGGTCACCAGCAGCAGACGGGCCTTGCCTTGCCACAAACGTGTCAGCACGGCGGCATCGGAGCCGGCACCCGCCTGGATGAAGGCGAACTCTTCCGCGCTGAGCTTGATGACGTCCGCTTCGTGCAGGGCCTGCCACAGGCGCGGCAGAGGTGCCTCGTCACGCGGCCAGAGCGCGGGGCGCAGGTTCATGTCGAAACTGACCAGCGCGCCGGCGGCACGCGCGCGGCGCATGCCTTCCACGGTGGTCGCCGCAATGGCGGCCTCCGTCAGCGAGTTGGAACAGACGTGGAAGATGGCGAGGTCGTCGAACGCCTCGCGACGGAAATGCTCGGGACGAAAGAGCAAGTCGGCGGCGGGCGGTCGGTAGAAACTGAAACTGCGGTCGCCCTTGTCGTCGTGAGCGACGAAGGCCAGCGCGGTGCGTGCCTCGTCGGTCCGCGCAATGTCGTCGGTACCGACGCCGAGTTCGGTGAGGCTCTTCAGCAGAAAGTCGCCGAACATGTCACGGGCGAGCATGCCGGCAAAGCGTGCCTTGCCGCCAAGTCGTGCTGCGGCTACCGCAACGTTGGCGGGTGCGCCGCCGGCAAAGGGAACGAAGGCGGGAGGCTGACCGGCGCCGCCCTGGGGCTGTGCGTGAAAATCGATCAGCGCCTCGCCGAAGCAGAGGATGGAAGACATGCGTACGGCCTGTCCTTGGGGGGCGAGGGGGAAACACGACGGCCGGCGCGAACGGCCGGCCGTCGTCTGGGGCCGGTTAGCGCGTGGCGACCGGAAGATTGCGGATCTTCGAGCCGCTGAGGCCGTAGAACACGATGTACGCGTAGCAGATCAGCGGAATGAAGAACGCGTGCTGCACGCCGATCTGATCCGCGACCACGCCCTGGATCCAGGGGATCAAAGCGCCGCCCACGATGGCCATGATGAGCAGGCTCGAAGCCTTGCCGGTCAGCGGACCCATGCGCTCGATGCCCAGCGAGAAGATCGTCGGGAACATGATCG
>Ga0209674_100659_pt1 | contig 12321 bp, 9 predicted proteins | sample AraplaCvi_mMS_r2_FD_184279 | JGI IMG/M metagenome (GOLD analysis project Ga0209674, IMG submission 184279) | Arabidopsis root microbial communities from North Carolina, USA - plate scrape CL_Cvi_mMS_r2 (SPAdes) (version 2) | ecosystem: Host-associated > Plants > Roots > Endosphere | place: USA... | reverse complement strand
GGGTTTTGCCACCAAGTTCTACACCGCCGATGGCAACTGGGATCTGGTGGGCAACAACTTCCCGACCTTCTTCATCCGCGATGCGATCAAGTTCCCGGACATGGTTCACGCCTTCAAACCCGATCCACGCACCAACCTGGACGATGACTCGCGTCGTTTCGACTTCTTCTCCCACGTGCCGGAAGCCACTCGCACGCTGACCGAGGGAGGGCAGCGGCGGCAGCCGTTTGCCCATCTGGTGGTGGGGTTGCTGGTCGCCGAGGATGTGCTGGCCATCCTCATGCTCACGCTGCTTACCGCCGTGGCGATCGGTGGCTCGGTGCAGGCGGAAGCGGCGTTCACGCTGATCGGTCATCTCGGGCTTTTTGTGGTCGTCGGGATGATTCTCGGCCTGTTGCTGCTGCCGCGGCTGGTGGATTACGTGGCCGGTTTCGATCGCGACGAAACACTGCTGGTCAGCGTGTTGGGCATCTGTTTCGGCGCCAGTCTGCTGGCGGCCTGGATGGGTTTCAGCGTGGCACTGGGCGCTTTCCTGGCGGGGGCGGTAGTAGCCGAATCGCGCAGCGTAGGGCGCGTGCTGCATCTGGTCGAGCCATTGCGCGACATGTTCGCGGCACTCTTCTTCGTGGCCATCGGCTTGAAGATCGATCCTGCCATGCTGCTGCAATACGCGCTGCCGGCGTTGCTCGTCGCAGCGGTGGTCATCGCCGGCAAGACACTGGTGTGCAGTCTGGGCATCTTCGTGGTCGGTCACGACGCACGCACCGCGTTGCGCTCGGGTCTTGGCATGGCGCAGATCGGTGAATTCTCGTTCGTGATCGCCACGCTGGGGCTGTCGCTCCACGTCATCAGTCCTTTTATCTATCCGATCGCGGTAGCGGTGTCGGTGCTGTGCATGGCGGCATCGCCGTATCTGACCCGCTCGGCTGGCGGACTCGCGAATGGCCTGAGCCGGGTGACGCCGCGTTCGGTGAAGTTGCTCGCGGGCAGCTACAGCGGCTGGCTGGAAAATCTCAAGCCGGTCAACGAGAACGCGGCGATCGCCGCCATTTTCCGGCGACTGCTGTGGCATATCGCGATCAACATCCTGCTGGTGGTGACGTTGTTCACGATCGGCGCCTACGTCAATGCACACAACTGGAGCTGGTTCTCGATTTTCGGCATCAATCGCGATCTGCGCCACACGCTGATCTGGGCATGTGCGCTGTTCCTGTCGCTGCCGATGCTGATCGCGATATATCGCAAGGCCGAAGCGCTGGGCATGTTGCTGGCCGAGATCGGCATACGCGAACGGTTTGCCGGTTCGTATACCCAGGCCATCCGCAACGTGCTGGCCCGCATCATCCCGCTGGTCACCTTGCTGGCACTGGCGTTGCTTGTCAGCGCACTGGGCTCGGCGATCCTGCCGCCGCGCGGTATCGCGTTGTCACTGGTGGTGCTCGGCGTGGTGCTGGCTGTCATATTGTGGCGTAGCCTGGTGAAGATGCACGCGCGTTTGCAGGCTGCGTTGAAGGAAACGCTGGACAAGCCGGGGCCTCCCGGACACGGCACCGGTTGACCGATCAGGCCGCGATGACGGGAGGTGAACCTTTCTGCCGGATGACGGTCAGAACCCTGAATCGTTGCCAAGACCGGACAAGCACCGCACAATGCGAGGCCTGCCTCCATAGGGGGGGCGCTCCGGTCGGCAATGCCGGCATATCCAAACCTGAGGGAGTTACGAATGAAGCATTTTCTGCGTCCCACGCTGACGGCGGTCGCGATGGCCGTTGCGCTGGGCATGACGGCGGGCGTATCCGCCCAGACGGCCGGCGCCGCCGCCGGTACCGTCGACAAAGCCAAGGCCAGCTACGTAGTGGGTTGGGAAATTGCTTCCCAGGTTCCGCCGATCATGCGCGACGAACTGGACCCGAATGCCGTGGCGAATGCGGTCAAGGCCGCCCTGTCCGGCCAAAAGCCAACCATGAGCGATGCCGAAGCCAAGCAGGTGCACGACGCCTTCATGGCGAAGATCCAGGCCAAGTATCAGGTTGAGATGACCAAGCTCGGCGCCAAGAACAAGGCCGAAGGCGACGCTTTCCTGGCCAAGAACAAGTCCGCAGCGGGCGTGAAGAGCACTGCGTCGGGCCTGCAGTACCAGGTGATCAACCAGGGTACGGGCGCTCGTCCGGGTCCGAACGATACGGTCGAGATCAACTACACCGGCACCTTCGTCGACGGTACCGTGTTTGACGCCTCGGCTAAGCACAATCCGCCGGGTGCGGCCAAGATCCCGCTGGCTGGCGTGATTCCGGGCTTCCGCGAAGGTCTGCAGCTGATGCAGGTCGGCGGTCATTACAAGCTGTTCATTCCGTCGTCGCTGGCCTACGGTGCCGAGCCGCAGCCGCCGATGCCGCCGAATGCCACGTTGATCTTCGACGTGACCTTGGTCAGCACGGGTCCGACCGCGGCCGGTCCTGCTCCGGGCGGCAAGTAATAAATCAACCACGGTTTCACGACCGTGCGAACCAGAAGGGCGCGAAGCGATTCGCGCCCTTCTGCTTTTGTAGGGACCGTCTGCAGTCTTTGCTCGGTGCTACACGGTTAGAATAGACGGCTGGTTTTCGATGGAGTCGCCACGACGATGATGAGAGTCACGATTTTCGGTACCGGCTATGTCGGGTTGGTCACCGGTGCCTGCCTGGCCGAAATGGGCAATCACGTGGTTTGCGTCGATATCGATACAGCCAAGGTCGAGCGTCTGAAGCGCGGAGAGATTCCCATCTTCGAACCCGGTCTGGAGGCGATCGTCCGGCGCAACCATGCCAGTGGGCGACTGGATTTCACCACCGATGCCGCGCCGGCGATTGCGCATGGCGAGCTGATCTTCATCGCTGTCGGTACGCCGCCGGACGAGGATGGCAGCGCGGACCTGCAGTACGTGCTGGCGGTGGCCAGGGCCATTGGCCGGCATCTGGATCGTTACGCCGTGGTGGTGAACAAGTCGACCGTGCCGGTCGGTACCGCCGATCGCGTGCGTGAAGCGGTGGCCGCGGAGCTCGCTGCACGCCATGCGACCGTCGAGTTCGACGTCGTATCCAACCCGGAATTCCTGAAGGAAGGCGCGGCGGTGGACGATTGCCTGCGGCCGGACCGCATCATCGTGGGCGCCTCCAGTGCGCGCGCGGTAGCGGTGTTGCGCAAGCTGTATGCGCCGTTCAATCGCAACCACGATCGCATGGTGGTGATGGACGAGCGCTCCGCCGAGCTGACCAAGTACGCCGCCAATGCGATGCTGGCGACCAAGATCAGTTTCATGAACGAGATCGCGAACATCGCCGAACGGGTCGGTGCCGATGTGGAGCTCGTGCGTCAGGGCATCGGCTCGGATCCTCGGATCGGCTACCACTTCATTTACCCCGGTGCCGGCTACGGCGGTTCGTGTTTTCCCAAGGATGTGCAGGCACTGGAGCGCACGGCGCACAGTTACGGCTACGAAGCGCGCCTGCTCGGTGCGGTCGAGGCGGTCAACCGGCAACAGAAGACCAAGCTGTTCGAATTGATCTCGCACCACTTCAACGGCGAACTGGCGGGCAAGACGATCGCGCTGTGGGGCCTGGCGTTCAAGCCGAATACCGACGACATGCGCGAAGCCTCCAGCCGACAGCTGATGGAGGCATTGTGGAATGCCGGCGCGAAAGTGCGCGCGTTCGATCCGGAAGCGCGCGAAGAGACTCATCGACTGTACGGTGATCGCGATGACCTGGTGCTGTGCGAGCACGCCAACGATGCTCTGCAAGGTGCCGACGTACTGGCTGTGGTCACCGAATGGAAGGCGTTTCGCAGCCCGGATTTTGCGGGTATCCGCGCCGCACTGGCCGAGCCGGCCATCTTCGACGGACGCAATCTGTATGAGCCGGCCACGGTAGAGGAGGCAGGTCTGGCCTACTACGGCATCGGTCGTGGCCGCAGCCTGCAGATGCGTCGATGAATGGTCACGACGAGACGATCGAACAGCGACTCAACGAGATGGAGGTCAAGCTGACCTTCATCGACGACGCGGTGCAGGCGTTGACGGCGGCGGATGCCGACCAGTCGCAACGCATTGCCGCGCTGGAGCGGGCGTTGCGCGACCTGCGCGGTGAACTCTCGTCGATGCGCACGGCGCCGGCGGATGATCCGCACAACGAGCCACCGCCGCCGCACTACTGATACTGATACTCATACCGATCACGGAACATCAGCATGGCCGATTCCCTGCGCGATCAACTGCTCAAGAGCGGCATCGTGAAACAAGTTCAACAGGACCGGGTTCAACAAGACCGGATGCGCGAACCGAAGCGCCCGCCGCCGCCGTCCAGCAAGCCTGCACGCAAAGGCGGCAAGCCGCATGCGCAGTCACGCCCGGCACGGCCGTCGGCCCAGAGCCGGGAAGAAATCGATCTGGCCAAGGCCTATGCGATACGCGCGCAGACCGAAGCGAACGAACGCAAGCGGGTAGAGCAGGAAGCCGCCGAACAGGCCAGGCTGCGGCGCGAGCGCAAATTGCAGATTCAACAATTGCTCGACGGCAAGGCATTGAACAAGGCCGACGCCGACCAGGCGCGCAATTTCGAGTACGGCGGCAAGATCCGTCGGGTGCATGTCGATGCGGCGCAACTGGTGGCGCTCAATGCCGGCGAGCTGGGCGTGGTGCAGCAGGGCGGTCGTTATCTGCTGATCAGTCGCGAGATCGCCGAACAGGTGCGGGCCATCGATGCGCATCTGGTGGCGCTGCTGGTCGATCCGAACGCGAGTGGCGTGGGTGACGACGGCGTGCCTGACGATCTGATGTGGTGATGGACGAGGAGCGAGTGAAGAGGAGTGAGAAATGAGTGGGAAGCATGCCGCTCTCACTCGCTTCTCACTCGTGTGCACTCATGGCTCGCTGTCAGGTGCCAATGCCGGGTTATCCCAGCCGTTCTTCGGGCTGAAGCGTTCGCCGTAACGCTGGGCCAACTGTTCCAGCCTGGCTTTGAGCTTGTCGACGCCTTCGCTACGCACGTACTGGATCGGGCCGCCGCGGAACGGCGCGAAGCCAGTGCCGAAGATCACGCCGGCATCGAGCAGGTCGGCATCGTCGACCACGCGATCGGCAAGGCAGGCGACGGCCTCGTTGACCATCGGCAGGATCATGCGTTCCTGCAAGTCCGGCGGCATCGTGTAGTCCTTGTCGACTTCGGGTTTCTCCGGTTTGCCGTCCTGCCAGACATACAGGCCCTGGCCGTCTTTCTTGCCGCGCTTGCCGGCTTCGATTTTGTCGTCCAGGCCCAGCGGCACTTCCAGTCCGAGGAACGGCGCGAGCTCCTTGCCAACCGATACGCAGACGTCCAGCCCTACGGTGTCGGCAAGTTCAATCGGGCCCATCGGCATGCCGAATTTCCTCGCTTCGCGGTCCAGCACCGCGCCCGGCACGCCTTCGCTGTATAGGCGTATCGCCTCGAGCAGATACGGCATCAGGATGCGGTTGACCAGGAAGCCCGGCGTGCCCTTGACCGCCACCGGCAGTTTGCCGATCGCCTTGCAGAACGCCAATGCGCGTTTCTCGATGGCTGGATCGAGCCGGTCATGGCGTACCACTTCGACCAGCGGCATCTGCGCCACCGGATTGAAGAAATGCAGGCCGAGGAAGCGCTGCGGTGCATCGAGGCCCTCGCGCAGCTGATCCAGCGGAATGCTGGACGTGTTGGTGGCGAGGATCTCGTCGGCCCGGAACTGCGGCTCGATCTTTCCATACAGCTCACGTTTGGCCGCGGCGTTTTCGTAGATCGCCTCGATCGCCAGATCGGCCGAAGCGATGCCGCTGCCGTCGACGTCGGCGCGCAGACGGCGGACGGTGGCCTCGACTTTCTCGGGCGCATGCAGCTTCTTCTCGTACAACTGACGGGCGCGATCCAGCGCGGGCTGGATGTATTTCATCTCGCGGTCCTGCAAGGTCACGTCGAAGCCCTTGAACGCGGCCCAGGCGGCAATGTCGCCGCCCATCACCCCGGCACCGACGACATGCACGTGCTTGATGCCCGGATCCGTATCGCCAGCCTGACCCTTCAGCCGCTCCTGCAGAAAGAAGATGCGGATCAGGTTCTGCGCGGTCGGTGTTTTCGCCAGCTTCGCCACCGAGCGTGCTTCGATCTTCAGCCGCTGCCGGATGTCCGAGCCGCCACGCTTCCACACGTCGATCATCGCGAACGGTGCGGGGTAATGCTCCTTGCGTACTTTCGCGGCGGTCTGGTTGAACACCATCGGCGCGAGGATCTGCCGTGCCAGCCAGGTATTGCTGAGCCAGGCCATGGCTCGCCGGGCGAAGGGACGAGATTGCGGGTGGCGGAGCAACAAGCGCGCCTCGACCAGCAGTTCCTCGGGGCGCGCCATACGATCGATCACACCCAACGCCAGCGCGCGCTTGGCCGACAGCGATTTGCCGGTCAGCATCAGCGGCAGTGCTTCGGTCGCGCCGATCAGACGAGGCAGGCGGGCGGTACCGCCCCAACCGGGATGAATGCCGAGCATCACCTCGGGCAGGCCGATCCGGGTCTTGTCGTCGTCAGCCGCGATACGCTGGCGACAGGCAAGGATCAACTCGGTGCCGCCGCCCATGCAGGCGCCATGGACGGCGGCCACAGTGGGGCAGGACAGCCGCGCCAGCGATTCATAGACGCGCTGGCCGTGCTCGATGTTCTCCAGCACGGTGTCGTGCCTGGCGTATTCGACGAATGCCTTGATGTCGGCACCCACCGCAAACCCCGATGGCTTGGCCGAATGGATGATGACGCCGGCCGGCTTTTCGATCGCCAGCCGCTCGACGATCTGCTCCAGCTCATCCAGTACCGCACGCGAGATCGCATTGACGGCGCTGTTGGCGCGGTCCAGCGTCAGTGTGACAACGCCGTCGTCGCCTTCGCCGGTCTTCCAGTGGTTGAAGCGCAATCCTTCGAACATGGGGATAAAGGCATGGTGGAGGAGGTCTGAACCATACCTTTCTGCGGTCTTGATTGCGAGTTGTGACGGGCTCGCTTGACCACGCTGTGGCGCCGGTGTGAAATCCGGTAACCGTCGGGTGGCCTGCCAAGGCCGGCTGGGCGGGGCATGGGGTTGCGGCAAGAGCCGCACATGCTGAACGGCGACTCATCGTGGTTCAATGGGCAGCGTGCAACGGCCGGGCCATGCCCGACAGGTCACACGTTCCATTGCTGGCCTGACGATTCATCATGGCACTGCTGACGCTACGGGACGGGGACGCAATGACTTCCGCAATGGCCTCCGTTCCACCACAAGCCGGCACCGAGATTTTCGGGCGGATTCTGGCGGCTCCCAGTGGTCTGGTTGTGCTGGACAGCAAGGACGTCCACGCCTTGATCGACCAGGTCCGTGCGATCGCCCGGCATACCGGGCAGGCGGTATATCTGTGGCAGCCCGATACCGGCCTTAGCAGCCTGCGCGACGCCCATGTACGGGTACCGGACTGCCAACGGTTGGGCAATGCGTTGCGCTACATGCGGCAGAGCATGCACTTCGGCGTTTATTTCCTGTTGGGGCTGGAGTTGCCGCTGTCGGCGATGGATGCCACCTTGCTGCGCCAGCTGGCTCGTGCACCGAAGGAATACCTGCGTCGCGTCGTATTGATCGATGCGCCGGCGGCACTGGCCGAACATTTGGGGGACGCGGCGGTACACCTGAGCAGTGAAGACAGCCTGCCGCGGCGTCTTCGCCTGCGCGACGGCCGTTGGCTGGTTTGAGACCGGACACTTTTGAGGCCGGATACTTTTGAGGCATACCCGCGCATGAACTCCGGCATTCTGGTAGTCGCTGCACAGCGCGAGTTGCGTCGCAGTCTGTTCGATGCGCTCGATCACGCGGGTTACCCGCAGATCTACAGCGCACGTGATGTGGCTCATGCGGCGATCCTGCTGGAGGGGCGGCCGCCGGTACCGCCGTTGCAACTGATGGTGATGGTGCTCGCCGGTGACGAACGGCAGGCTCGCAACAGCTGCGAGCAATTGCGGCGCCTGCCGGGCGGGGCAGATACGCCATTGATTGCCGTACTCGCAGAGGAGGCCTCGCTCAGCCCGGCCGATCTGCCGGCAGGGATCGCGGACTGGCTTTCTGCCACACGGATCGACACCGAACTGGTGGCACGCTGGCGCCGCTCGCAAAGTGGCGATCCGGGCCTGCGCCCGACGGCCGCTGCGGCAGCCGATGGGGCACCCGAGGATTACCGCTATGTCTTTGAAGAAGGCGACAGCGAGTGGCTGATTGCCGATGCGCAAACCCATCGCCTTCTCGAAGTCAGCCCGACGCTGGCCCGGCATAGCCGTCTGCACGCCAGTCAGTGGGAAGGCCTGCCATTGACCGGTGTGCTGCGCTTCGAAGGCATTCCCATCGCGCAGGTGCTGGCCGAGGCCGACCGCAGCTGGCATCCCTGTCAGCGCAGGTCGGCACAGGGGGCCGATACCGGCCAGGCCAGTGTGCGGCGCATACGGCATGCCGGGCGCGATGCGCTGGCGCTGATGTTCCGCAGCGATCGCGCCGACCTGCGCGCCGAGGCCGCCTTGTCGCTGCTGTCGCGGATGTTTGCCTCGACCAGCGGCGTCGATGCGCAGATTGCCGCCGGACGTCTGCTGTTCGACGAACTGGGGCTGGATTATCTCGCCGTCTGGTCGGCGCGTCAGGACGGCGCCGACGCGCCAACCCAGACGCTGCAATTGTGGAACGGCGACGACCCGGTATGGCCGCCAGCCCAATTGCAAAGCTCCTTGCAATTGGTGCTGGGCGGCAAGCCGATTCTGTATCGGTCCGATGCGAAACGGCTGGCGCCGGTCGACCCTTTGCTGCAGCATCTCGACCTGGCCGGCTTTGCCGGTTTGCCGCTGTACGACGAGCGCCATACCGTGCTCGGTGCGATGCTGGCGGGAAGCCGCAAGGGTTTCGGCGAGATGGGCATCATCGAACCGGTGTTGCGTTGTGCTGCGGCTCGTTTCGCGCAAGTGCTGGAGCTGGGGCGTACGCGCGAGCAGGGCCGTGCCGAGGGTCTGGTCGACGCGTTGACCGGTTTGCCGAACCGGCTGTTGTTCAACGACCGGCTGGAAACGATCATTCGCGAGGCGATCCGCAACGGCGAGTGCTTCGCCGTGTTGTTCGTCGATCTCGACCGCTTCAAGGCCGTCAACGACACCTACGGCCACGCTGCCGGCGATCAGGTGCTGCGAACAGTCACCGAGCGCCTGTGTGGCAGCATACGTGCCTCGGACACCGTGGCCCGCTATGCCGGCGACGAATTCACCATCGTGCTGCGGCATATCGTGAAGAACGACGACGTGTTGCGCGTGGCCGAGAAGATCGTGCAGGTGATGGAGACGCCGCTGTATCTCGAGGACGGCACCGAACTGCAGGTGACTGCATCGATGGGTCTGAGCTTCTTCCCCGACGATGCCGGCGATGCGCAGACTCTGCTCAAGCATGCCGACGAGGCGATGTATGCGGCCAAGCATCTCGGCCGCAACAATTTCCAGATCTACGAAGTCAGCCCGGAATACGCGCGGGAACATGGCATGGCGTTGAAAAGCCGCCTGCGCCATGCGGAGGGCAACGGTGAACTGCGCGTGGTCTACCAGCCCCAGGTCAACACCGAGACTGAAGACATCGTCGGGATGGAGGCATTGATACGCTGGGAGCATCCCGAGCTTGGCATGATCAGCCCGGCGGTGTTCATCCCGCTAGCGGAGGAAACCGGGCTGATCGTGTCGATCGGCGAATGGGTGATGCGTACGGCCTGCCGCCAGGCGAAGGAATGGGAGCAGCGCTACGGATTGCGGCTGCGCCTGGGCGTGAACCTGTCAGCGGTCCAGCTGATGGAACCGCAACTGCTGGATACCGTCGCCAAGGTACTGCGCGAAACCGGCCTGGATCCCACCTTGCTGGAGATGGAGGTCACCGAAAGCATCAGCATCAAGGCTGCCCCGAATCTGGTGGAGAACCTGCACGCGCTGCACAAGTTGGGCTGCCACATCGCGATCGACGATTTCGGCACCGGTGCGGCCTCGCTGGATTACCTGCGCCGCCTGCCGGCCGACCGGATCAAGATCGACCAGAGCTTCGTACGCAATATCGGCGTCGACCCCGACGACGAAGCGATCGTGCGCGCCACCATCGAAATGGCCCATCGGCTGAAGCGCGCCGTGGTGGCTGAAGGCGTGGAGATCGAGCAGCACATGGAGTTCCTGCGTACCCATGGCTGCGATGAGCTGCAGGGTTACCTGTTCTGCCGGCCGCTGCAGCCGATCAGCTTCGACAAATTGCTGGCCGAGCGGCAGCGCCTGCTGGAAGGACGCGTGGCCGAGCCGGCTTGAGCCGGAGATCGGTGTCCCCATAACAGCGGATATGGGTCCGTGATGGGCCCGGGGGATGAGCCTGGCCGCACATGACAACCAGCCAACAGGCGGTGCGTTATGGTGGAGGCGATACCCACGCATGCTGAACTCGGGCGCCCGACTGTGGTCTGAGCGCCGCGTTCAGTTCAAAACAAGCTCCGCAGCGGATGACGGCATTGACGACGGATACGGCCCGGATGGGCGAAAACGAACTGGATCGCGCGCTGGTCGAGCGTGTCCAGCAAGGAGACAAGCGGGCCTTCGACCTGCTGGTGCGCAAATACCAGCACAAGGTGATCGGGCTGGTGTCGCGCTATGTAAGAAGCCATGCCGAGTGCGAGGACATCGCACAGGAATCGTTCATCCGCGCGTGGCGGGCGATCGGTTCGTTTCGCGGTGACAGCGCTTTCTATACCTGGCTGTACAAGATTGCGGTGAACACCGCCAAGAACCACCTGGTGGCGATGGGTCGGCGTCCGCCGGCAGGCGACATCGATGCCGACGACGCCGAGTTCATGGCCGGCGCCGAGCGCATGCACGACAGCGCCACACCCGAGCGCGAGATGATGCGCCAGGAAATTGAACAATCCGTATTTTCCACTGTCCAAGCCTTGCCCGAAGAGCTGCGGACAGCCATTACGCTACGTGAAGTGGATGGCCTCAGCTACGATGAAATCGCCGAAGCGATGGGCTGCCCGATCGGTACGGTGCGTTCGCGCATCTTCCGGGCACGTGAAGCGATCGACGAAAAGCTGCGGCCCCTGTTGTCGGACCGCTGAGGATCAGACATGAATCAGGCAGGCATGAATCCAGAAGACTTGAATCCAGATGCCTCGGAAAGCCTTTCCGCCGGTATCGATGGTGAGTTGTCGAAGGAGCAGCTGCGCTTCTTGCTGCGTCGGCTCGATCACGATCCGTCGCTGCAGCGGAGCTGGGCTCGATACCATATCGCCCGTGACAGTCTGCGCCGGCAGTTGCCACCCATGGCATCGGCCGGGTTTGCGGCGCGAGTGATGCGGGCGATCGAGCAGGAGTCGGCGCCGGTTGCGGCGATATCCAGGCGTAGCCATTGGCTGCGCTGGTCGACCGGTGGCGCGATTGCCGCCAGTGTGGCCGCCGCCGCCCTGATGATCGGCCAGCCTACCGGCGATGCCGAGCGCCTGACCGCATCGACCACGCGGCAGACCAACACGGTCGCCGCCGCGCGGCCGATCAGCATGCCGACCGCTCCTGCCGCCGTGCCGCCATGGCTGAGCGGCAATTCCGCCGGACTGCTCAGCCAGCAGGCTTCGGCCACGCTGGGTGCGCCTTTCGGTCAGAACCAGCCGGCATATGCGCGTCGTCTGTCGACCTATCCGTCGATGCCGCGCTACCGCACGCTCGACAACAAGGACGGTAGCTATCTTCTGTTGCTCGATCCCGAGCAACAGGCTGGGCAACTGGCTGGACCGGGCACCTCGCGCCAGGCTGTCGCGCAGTAGGCAACAAAGCGAGTTCGCGTGTGATTGCCCGCACTCGCTCACCTCCAATGGTTTCGCCTCCCTCCACCCGCACCAGCGGGTGGCCGGGCGTGCGCCCGGATCCGCCGCGGCGCGCAGCCGTTGAAGTCATCCAACCAGCCTGAGGCAATCAGCCTGAAGTCTTCCCGATTGAAGTCAACCAAGGAGGAGTCATGAAACATTCCATCATGCGCACGCTGACGTGCTGCGCACTGCTGGGTCTTGCCAGCGTCGGCGTGGTGCAGGCGCAGACGACGGTCTCGGCAGCGTTGCCGGATTTCACCGGCATCGTGCAGAAAAATGCACCCGCGGTAGTGCATGTCGAGGCCAAGTACAGCGGCGAAAAACAAGGTGCGAACCGCAGTACCGGCGGCGATTCGATGCCCGGGCAGGGCATGCCGGACGATCCGCAAGCCGAGATGTTCCGGCGTTTCTTC
>Ga0209674_100657_pt1 | contig 12395 bp, 11 predicted proteins | sample AraplaCvi_mMS_r2_FD_184279 | JGI IMG/M metagenome (GOLD analysis project Ga0209674, IMG submission 184279) | Arabidopsis root microbial communities from North Carolina, USA - plate scrape CL_Cvi_mMS_r2 (SPAdes) (version 2) | ecosystem: Host-associated > Plants > Roots > Endosphere | place: USA... | reverse complement strand
GCGGCCATCGCCTTGTAGCCGATCACCTGGGCGGAGAGCGACACCACATAGAACTGCGGATCGTCAGCCAGCGCGTGCTCGGCGCGACGGCGTGCACGGAACAGCGCGCGCTCGAAGCTGGCGTCGTCCATGTCGTCCGCGGCGTTGATGAAGATCTGCCGCACCACCGGCATGGCCGCCGCGGACAGCGGGCCGCAGGCGCCCGCATTTACTGCCACGTCGCGCCAGCCTGCCACGCGCAGGCGTTCTTCCGCGGCGAAACGTTGCAGGGTCTTGGCCGCTTCGCTTTCAGCCGATTCGAGGAAGACCAGGCCGGCGGCGAAACGCTCGCCCAGCGGGATGCCTGCCTGCACTGCCATGGCGCGCAACCAGGACTGCGGGTGATGGATCAGCACGCCGCAACCGTCGCCGGTGACGCCGTCGGCATTCACGCCGCCGCGGTGGGAAAGTTTGGCGAGCGCCGCGAAAGCCGTGTCGACCACCCATTTGCTGGCACGGCCGTCGATCTGGGCAACCAGACCAAAGCCGCAACTATCGTGTTCAAAACTGGGGTCGTACAACCGCGGTGCCACCGACATGACTACAAATCCCCTTTTTTCTCTTAGGGTCGAGGGCGCAAAAAGCCTGCCGCCACGGAAGCGGCAAGCTCTATGCGAACAAGGCTTGCAACCCGACTTTAAGCACAACTTGTGCGTCGCGTCAAAGCCGGCTAGACGTCCAAATGAAAAACAGTTGTTAGGCGTACCAGCGCGCGCTAACAGACCAGTGCTGCTCGAGTGTCCTCGAAAGCGCACTGGGGCGCCATTTGAGGTGTCTCGCGGGAATAGGCCAGCTCAGACATAATCCATCGCATGCCGACATTCTCCCATGCTTCTCGCCCGCTCCTTTTCACCCTCTTTTTCGTTGTGATCGCCCTTTCTGCAAGCTTTCCCGCCAACGCTGGCGCCGCGCAGGACAACAAGGCCGAAACCGAACAGGCCCAGGCCAAGCAGCAACTGACAGACCTGCGCGCCAGGATGCAGGCGCTGGCCAAGGAGCAGGCCGATACCGCCGCCAAGCGCGACAACGTGAATGCCGAACTGGCCAAACAATCGGACGCGGTGGCGGCTGCCGCCAAGGCGGTGCGCGATACCGATGCGCAGATCGCCGCCAAGCAGCAGCAATTCGATCAGTTGCAAACGCAACGATCGGTGCTCAATCAGAGCCTGAGCGGCCAGCGCGCGGCGATTGCCGATCTGCTGCGCGCCACCTACGCCGTCGGCCACGGGTCGGACTTGCGCCTGCTGCTGGGCGATGAGGACATCGCGCGCATTGCCCGCTCGCTGGAATACTCCAAATATTTCCAGCAGGACCGGCTGCAGAAAGTGCAGCAATTGATGACGGAACTGACCAAGCTGCAGGATCTGGAAAACCAGATCACTGCCGAGCAGCAGGCGCTGGAAGCCACCCGCACGCAACGCCAGCAGCAAACCGCGGCCTTGCAGCAGCAGCGCAAGCAACAGCAGCAGGTCGCCAGCCAGATCGACGCGCAATACAAGAACCAGGCGCAGAAGCTAGCGGCGTTGAAGCAGAACGAGCAGTCCCTCAACGACCTGCTGGCGAAGTTGCAGAAGGCGATCGACGACGCCGCTCGCGAGGCGGCTCGCAAAGCGCGCAGCAATCCCACCGTGCCGGGCGGCGAAACCGGCAAGGCGATGGCTAACATCCGCGGCAATCTGCCCTGGCCTGCGCCGGGCCCGGTGCACACATTCGGCAACGGCGTGTTGATCGGCGCGCCCCGCGGCGCGGACGTAAGGGCGGTGGCGCGCGGGCGGGTGGTCTATGCGCACTTCATGCGCGGCTACGGCCAGCTGATCATCCTCAGCCATGGCAACGGCTGGCTGAGCATGTATGGCAACAACGAAACGCTCCTGCACGGCGTCGGCGATGACGTCGCCGCCGGCGAAGCGCTGGGCACGGCGATGCTCAGCACGGGCGACAGCACCGGGGTGTATTTCGAGCTGCGGCAGAACGGCAAGCCGGTGGACCCGAAGACGTGGTTGAGCCAGAAGCGCTGATGCTCTCTTCCCTGCATCGCAAGGGAGGGAACCGCATGCGCTGCACACGAGATTGCGATCAACACTTCGCCTACCCGCTTCGGCGTATGCTTTGGCCATGAATTTCGACGACCCCGAGCGGTCTCTACGAGGTCGTCACCTCATTTCTTGTGGAGTTTTGCCCCATGCGTTTCCCCTGCTCCTGCCTGCTCGCCCTGTTGCTGGCGACACCCCCGCTGTACGCGCAGGCGGCCCCTGATGCAGCGCCCGCCGCCAGCGACGCCGCCCCGGCGAAAGCAAGCAGCAGCGCGGCGCCATCCGATCAGGTCAGCATGGACGACGTGCGCAATTTCTCGCACGTGTACCAGATCATTCGCCAGGCTTACGTCGAAAAGGTCGACAACAAGACCCTGATGAACGATGCCATCAAGGGCATGCTTGCTGGCCTCGACCCGCACAGCGCCTACCTCGACAAGGAAGGCCTGCAGGAGCTCAACGAGGACACCACCGGCCAGTACGGCGGCCTGGGCATCGAGGTGATGCAGGACAACGGCATGCTGAAGATCGTCTCGCCCATCGACGACACGCCTGCTTCGCGCGCTGGCATCAAGCCCGGCGACGTGATCACCTCGGTCAACGGCAAGGTGATCACGCCGGACAACATCGACAGCATGTTCGACGCGCTGCGTGGTGATCCGGGCAGCAAGATCACGCTGGGCATCCTGCATGAGAAGGCCGATCAACCGGTCAACATGACGCTCACCCGCGAGCGCATCTCCATGACCAGCGTGAAGGTGCGCGAACTTGAACCGGGCTACGCCTATATCCGCATCAGCCAGTTCCAGGACGACACCGCCAGCGATCTGGAAAAGAAGCTGGGCGGACTGACGCAGAAGAACGGTGCGCAAAAGGGGGCGATCCTGGACCTGCGCTCCAACCCCGGCGGCCTGCTGACGGCAGCGGTGTCGGTGAGTGACGATTTTCTCGATTCGGGCACCATCGTCACCACGCGCGGACGCCTGCCTGATTCCAACCTCAGCTTCACCGCGCACTCGGGCGATCTCTTGAACGGCGCGCCGATGGTGCTGCTGGCTGACAACGGCACCGCTTCGGCGGCGGAAATCGTGGCCGGCGCGCTCAAGGACAACCACCGTGCCCTGATCGTCGGCCGCCGCACTTTCGGCAAAGGCGTGGTGCAGACCGTGCTGCCGCTCGATTCCGATCACGCGGTGAAACTCACCACCGCGCGCTACTACACGCCCAAAGGCACGTCCATTCAGGCCGAAGGCATCAAGCCGGACATCCCGCTGGCCGACCTTACCGTCGCCAAGGTGGATGACTCGCAGAACCCGATCAGCTCCGAGGCCGATCTGCCGCATCACCTGGCCAACGAAGTCGCCGCCGGCGGCGATGGCATCAACAACGACGGTAGCGCGGAGAACGCGAAGCTGGCGACCAGCGACTATGCGCTGTCGCAGGCGTTGAATATCTTGAAGGGGTTGGCGCTGCGTCACGGTACCGACGCATCCGCACCCGCCGCGAAATAACCGCAAAGATCGCCTCGGATTGTTCCCTCTCCCTTGCGGGAGAGGGTGTGCAATCGTGCATCAGAAATCGAACGGCTTCTCCACCGTCAGATACAAGCCCCGCCTCGGCGCGTACTGCGGCGCACCCACGCCCACGCCGGTACCGCTGCGCATGCGGTACGAACGATCCAGCGCATTGATCAGCGCCAGTTGCGTATGCACCTTGCCGACACTGTCGAAGCTGAAGTCGTGCGACACATTCACGTTGAGCTGGAAGTAATACGGCAGCGAGCGGCCGTTGGGTACGTTGCCGTCCTGGCGCAGACCACTGCCGAACAGGTAGTCGGCGCCAAGCTTGGTGCTGTCGTCGAACGCATACGTCACGCCACCGGATGAAGCCAGCTTCTGGTCATGGTCCAGGTGGATCCAGTTATCGGCGATGTAGGCCAGTTCGTCCGTGCCGAAGTTGTACTGGCTGGTGATCACGTCCCTGCCCATCGCGCGGCTGTAAGCGGCGTTGAAGTACGCGGAAATGGGACCGTGGTTGTACGACACGGTGAACTCGGTACCACGCACGCGACCGTATTTGTAGTTGAAGGTGGAGTACACCAAGGCGGCACCGAACTGGCCCTCATCCTGCAGACGCTGCACCTTGCGGTAGTAAGCATCCACGCCGAGCGTCCAGTCCGAGCCGATGTTCTGCTGCACGCCCAGGTCGAAGTAGTTGGAACGCTCCGTCAGCGGCGTGTTGTTGCCGTAGTTCTGCACGGCATTGGTGGTGTTGGCGAAGGCATCGATGTTCTTGCTGGAAATCAGCTCAGTCTGCGGCGGCGTGAAGTAGCGCGAATAGCCGGCATGCAGCGTGGTGCTGTCGGTGGCCTGCCATACCACGCCCACGCGCGGGCTCAGTTGGCTTTCCTCGCGGAACGCGGTGTAGCGATCGCCGCGAACGCCGTAGTTGATCGTCCATGCCTCACTGATGTCCCACTCGTCCTGCAGATAGAACGCCGCCGTCTTCGCAAGAATGTGCTCGCCAGTGAAGATGTTGAACGGCACCGTGCTGGCCTGGCTGCCGTCCGGATTGGCCGGAAACACCAGCGAATTGGTGTTGGTGGCGGCGCGGTCGAACTCGTAATACACGCCATAGCGCAAAGTGTGGTTGCCCGCCCACGGCGTGGCGAAATCGGCCTGCAAGGTGGACGCGCGATCGGTCTGGCTGATCTGGCCGGCCACGCCGTTGAACATCAGGTCCCCGATGTCATCGGGAACATACTGCAGCCCGCTGTAGCGCTGGCCCACCGATACTTGATAGGCGGTATCGCCGAGCTTGCCCTGCAACGCCAGCATGCCGAAGCGCGTCTGTTCGTTCTGGCGCTCGTTCAAGTTGGCGGAATCGAAATTGGTCTGATCCAGATAGCCGAATTGCGGCGTCGGGCTCGGGTTGTTCGGAATCTGGAAGCGATTGTTGGTCACGCCGAACAGGAAGCTCAGGCGCGTGTCGCTGTTGATCAGGTAAGTGATGTCACCGAAGCCTTTGACTTGGTTGGTGTGATCGTGGATCGGGTCGCGGCTGCGCGTCGGGTTCTCGATACCGACGGTGCTTTCCATGTAGTTGCCGGTGAAGAAATAGCTCCAATTGCCGCTGTGTCCCCACATCGAGGCATACGGATTGAGCGTACCGAACGACCCGCCAGTGATGCCCACCATGCCGCCATTGCCCATGTCCGTGGGGTTCTTCGTGGTGATGTCCACCACCGCCGCCGTGCGTTCGCCGTACTGCGCAGGCAGTGCGCCGTCGAGCAGCTTGACGTTCTGGATCATGCGCGCATCCAGGGTCTGGCCGAACCCGGAAATCGACTCGGGCAGCATGATGCCGTTGATGCGGTATTGCAGGTTGGCGTGGTCGCCGCGCACGTGCAGTTGCCCGAACGAATCCTGCACGACGCCCGGCGCCTGCAGCAGCACCTGGTTCAGCGGCGTGGATGCGCCCAGCGGCAGCGCCTGGATGTCTTGCGCGCTCAGCACGTATTGGCTGCTGCCCGTATCCGGCGAAAGATTGTTCCGCGCCACGTCCAGTGCGGCCGATACGTTCACCGCGCCCAACTGCTTCGCATTGGTGGCACGGCGGTTGCGCGAACCCTGGTCAGCTCCCTGCGCATCATCGTTGGCTGGCGGTTGCGCGGTGGCTGGCGTAGCAGGCACCTGATCGACGCCAGCCGCGGCCATCGCGGTGGCGGCATACAACGCAAGGCTGAGGCCAAGGGCGAGCGCAGACATTTTCATGCACTGGAATCCGGAGCGAGGGGTTGAACGTGGAAATGGATTGCAATGTTATAACATTTCCAACCCTGTTCCTTGCCCCTCCCAGAAGTCATGTCTGTGGTTCGGCCAGTTCATGCCGCTCTCATCAGCCGTCCACAGTGGCGGACTATGATCGGCCAATCTGTTGTTTTCCCACGGAGCACGGCATGACCGAGCCCAACGATCTGCAAACGTCCACGCCCAATCTTCCCGCCGTCATCGCGCAGGACGAAGCCGGCAGCCGGGTGACCCGCGCCATCCTGGATTTCGTCAGCCAGATTCCCGACAGCAAAGTGCACAGCCAGCGCGATCCGCAAGCGGAAGCGCGCCGGCTCGCCAATCGCGCCGCCCAGCGCGCGGCCGTCACCGCCGGTACGCTGGCGTTGCCGCCGGGTCCACTCGGCTGGCTCACCATCCTGCCGGAGCTGATTTCGATCTGGAAAATCCAGGCGCAGTTGGTCAGCGATATCGCCGCCGCCTACGACAAGCATGCCGAACTGGGCCGCGAGCAAATGCTGTGGTGCCTGTTCCGGCACACGTCCGCGCAAGCGTTCCGCGACCTGGTGGTGCGATTGGGCGATCGCCTGATCTTCCGGCGCGTGTCCTACGGCGTGATCGAACGTGTCGCCAAGCAGATCGGCATAAAGGTGACGCAGCGCGCGCTGGGCGAGGGCTTGTCACGCTGGATGCCGGTGATCGGCGCTATCGGTGTGGGCGGCTACGCGTACTACGACACGCGCCAGGTCGCAGCGACCGCCATGACGATGCTGGAGAGCGAGATCGGCAAGGATGAGAGCGAAGACACCGTTGAAGCAGCGGTGGCGCAGGAAGTGCAGGCAACGCGATTACATTAGATTGCCAGCACAATATCGCAGCAAATGCCCTATCGCCCATCGTCATCCCGGCGAAGGCCGGAATGACGATGGGGCGAGATCGCGCACGACAGCAGGAGCCTGCCTATGGATTCGCCCACATCGCGCCCCGTCGCATTGATTACCGGCGGCGCCAAGCGCGTAGGCGCGGTGATCGCGCGTACTTTGCACGCGGCGGGCTACGACCTTGCACTGCACTGCCGCCATTCGAGAACCGACGCCGACGCACTCGCTGCCGAACTTTCGGCGCAACGCGCGCATAGCACGCTCGTCGTGCAAGCCGACCTTGCCGACCTGCCAACACTGCCGAATCTGATAGACGCTACGGTTTCGCATTTCGGCCGTCTCGATGCACTGGTTAACAACGCATCCGCGTTCTATCCCACGCCGCTCGGTAGCGCTACGTTGACGCAATGGAACGACTTGTTCGCATCCAACGCGCAAGCACCCTTCTTTCTTGCCCAAGCCGCGCTGCCGGCGCTGCGCAAAGCACGCGGCGCGATCGTGAACCTGGTCGACGTCTACGCCGAACGCGCGCTGGAGCAGCATCCGATCTACGTGATGGCGAAAGCCGCGCTGGCTGCGATGACGCGCTCGCTGGCGCTCGATCTAGGCCCGGACATCCGCGTCAACGGTGTCGCACCCGGCGCCGTAATGTGGCCCAGCGACGGCAAGCCATACAGCGATCAGGAAGCCATGCTGGCGCGCACGCCGTTGCAGCGTGCCGGCACGCCGGAAGATGTGGCCAGCGCAGTGTTGTGGCTGTTGCGCGACGCGCCGTTCGTCACCGGGCAGATCATTCGCGTGGATGGCGGGCGCAGCGTGTCGATCTAGATGCGTTCGATAGTGAGCGGCTCGCTCTCGACCGGAAACGCCGCCCACAGTTCGGCCATGCTGCGTCCGCTCACGGGGTGACGCAGATCCGGCGCAATATCGGCAATCGGCTTGAGCACGAATGCATGCTTCAGCTCCTTGCGCGGAATATCGAGATGGCCCGGCCCCTGCGTGACGAGGTCGTCATACAGCACGATGTCCACATCCAGCGTGCGATCGGCGTAACGCGGCACATCGCGGCGGCGGCCGTGGCGATCTTCCAGCGCGTGCAGCCAATCGTTGAGCGCGTGAGGCGTGAGATCCGTATCCAAACCGACGGCGAGATTGATGAAGTCGGCACCGTCGAATCCCACCGCCGCGCTGCGGTACGCCGGCGATACCTTAATGTCACCGAAGCGCGCGCGCAGTTCGTCGAGCGCGGCGCGCAGGTAGCGATGCGGTTCCTGGTTGGAACCCAGGCTCAAGTAAACGCGCGCCATCTCTAAGGGATGCTCCGATTCATTCTGTGCAAGGTGTCACCAGTTCCGTCCGTTCGCAGGCCACAGGATCGGCGAAGGCAGACTGGTCGTCATCCCAACGGCCGCTTGCCGCGTTCGATGCGCACACCCACCGCTTTCGCGCCACGCACTGCGCCAGGCTTGGACAATTTCAGCCGCACCCAGGCCACGCCGAATTCTTCGCGAATGATCGCCGCGCACCGTTCGGCCAGCGTTTCCACCAAGCCGAATTTCGATTCGCTCACGTAGGCGATCAACCGTTTGGATACATCCTTGTAATTGAGCGTATCGGCGATGGCGTCGCTGGCCGCGGGCACGGTGTTGTCGAACGCCATCTCGATGTCGAACGACAAAGTCTGGCGCACGCGCCGCTCCCAGTCGTAGATGCCGATGACGGTGTCGATGCGCAGGTCTTCAATGAAAACGATATCCATGCGTGCAAGCGTCGCGGATGCGGGCGATACGATCAAGCGGCGGGCGGCAGGGTTTGCAGATCCCAGCGCGGAAACACCTGCACGGATTGATCCTGATGCTGGCCATGCGCCAGCCGGATCGCGCCGGCCAGCGCGATCATCGCGCCGTTGTCAGTGCAGAACTGCAGGCGCGGGAAATAGGTCTTGAACCCATCCTTGGCGCCGGCAGCCGCAAGCTCTTCGCGCAGGCGGCGATTGGCACCGACGCCACCGGCGATCACCAGCCGATGCGCGCCCGTCGCGGCGAGTGCGCGGCGGCATTTTATTAGCAGCGTGTCGACGATCGCTTCTTCGAAAGCGCGCGCGATATCGGCGCGGGTCTGTTCGCTCTGATCGGATTGCTGCCAGGCCAGCAGTACCTGGGTCTTCAGGCCGGAAAAACTGAAATCGAGGCCGGGGCGATCCGTCATCGGGCGCGAAAAGCGGAATACCCCCGGCCTGCCCTCGCCCGCCAAAGCCGCCAACGCCGGACCACCCGGATACGGCAGACCCATCAATTTGGCGGTCTTGTCGAACGCTTCGCCGGCGGCGTCGTCCAGTGTGTCGCCCAAAATCCGGTACCGGCCGATCGCTTCCACTTCCACCAGCATGGAATGACCGCCGGACACCAGCAGGGCCACGAAGGGCGGCGCGGGCGGGTCGTCCTCCAGCAGGGGCGCTAGCAGATGCCCTTCCATATGATGGACACCGATCGCCGGAACCCCCAGCGCCCAGGCCATCGCGCGCCCGACGGCGGCACCCACCAGCAGCGCGCCGACCAGCCCCGGTCCGGCGGTGTAGGCCACTCCGCCGAGGTCCGCGGGCGTCAATCCCGCGTCCTTCAGCGCTTCGCGTACCAATGGCAGCAATTTGCGCACGTGATCGCGGCTGGCCAGCTCCGGCACCACGCCGCCATAATCGGCATGCAGCTTCACCTGCGTATACAGGGTGTGCGCCAGCAGCCCGTGTCCCGGCGCATCCGGTTCCCAGCGCAGCAGGGCGACGCCGGTTTCATCGCAGGATGTCTCGATGCCCAGCACGGGGCGGGAAAGCGCGGAGCGGGAAACGTCAGGCATCTTCGGATGCGGCCTCGGTATGCAGGCAGGCATTTTTGCCGATATGCAGGCCTTTGCGACAGTCTTCGGCAGTTCTACCTCGCGTCTCCCCCATTTCAAGCTTTGAATTTTTCACCGCTACCGGCGTATACTTGGCGGCTCACCGTATTTCTCGACCCAGTCACCATCCCGGAGTTTCCATGCCGAGCGTAAAAGTCCGCGAGAACGAGCCGTTCGAACTCGCCCTGCGCCGCTTCAAGCGCACCTGCGAAAAGGCCGGCATCCTCGCCGAGACCCGCAAGCGCGAGTTCTACGAAAAGCCGACCCAGGAGCGCAAGCGCAAGCGCGCTGCCGCCGTCAAGCGCCACCTGCGCCGCCTCTCGCGCGACGTTTCGCGCAAGACCCGCCTGTACTGAGCCTCTCCCGCTTCGGCGGGTTCGAGTGTCCTGGCGTCCGCGCCGTACTCGTTGAGCTCCAGCAGCCGGCGCGTCCATTCGCAGCCGCTGCCTGCAAGGCACTTGCACTGGCCGACGTTGCTTCGCAACGTCGGCTTTGTGCTTTCCGAAGGAGTCATCGGAGCATTCTATGTCGCTGAAACAGCAACTTACCGAAGACATGAAAACCGCCATGCGTGGCGGCGACAAGCAGCGCCTTGGCGTGATCCGCCTGATCCTGGCCGCCGTGAAGCAGCGCGAAGTGGATGAGCGGATCGAGCTGGACGACACCCAGACCATCGCCGTGCTGGAGAAGATGGTCAAGCAGCGCAAGGATTCGGTCAGCCAGTATGCCGCCGCCGGCCGCGAAGACCTGGCCGACGTGGAGCGCGCCGAAATGGCGGTGATCGAAGCCTATCTTCCGGCCAAGCTCAGCGACGCAGAAATCGACGCCCTGATCGACGCAGCCATTGCCGAAACCGGCGCCACCAGTGCGCGTGACATGGGCAAGGTCGTGGCGGCGGTGAAAGCCAAGGCCGCCGGCCGCGCGGATATGGGCCAGGTGTCCGGCCGCATCAAGCAGCGCTTGAACGGCTGACGCATACGTCGACGCCTTTTCCGTAAAGGCATCGGCATGCAACATGACGAATAGCGCCACGCTTCCACGGCGTGGCGTTCACGCGGCCCGCGCTTAGATGTGCCCCACGCAACACGTAGCGGGAGATCGACGCATGCTCAAGTGGGCCATCATCTTCGCGATCATTTCTCTTATCGCCGGCTGGCTGGGATTCGGCACGCTTTCCGGAGTCTCAGCCGGCATCGCCAAAGTGCTGTTCGCGATCTTTGTCATCATCTTCCTGATCGCCTTGCTGGCCGTCATCGGCGTCATCCACATGGCATAGGGGTGATTCGTGTTGCCTCAGCGGCGTCCTTAGGGCCTGCTCGTACTGTTGGCGTGGCTCGCGCCGACCCGGCCCTTCGGGTTGCCGTTGAGTGGCCGCCATGCGGCAGCACGCGACTTGCCTTGGCAGTCAGCCAAGGCTGCGCCACGCGCTACCACCTGACAGCCACTCAACGGCAACGCGGGCTACGCCAATAGTACGACAGGCCCTAGACTAGCTGGATGCGCGGACGCATCCCTGACAGCTTCATCGACGAACTGCTTGCCCGCGTCGACATCGTCGACGTGATCGAGCGGCGCGTGCCGTTGAAGAAAGCCGGACGCGAATGGACCGCTTGCTGCCCGTTCCACAACGAGCGCACGCCCTCGTTCTACGTGAGCCCGGCCAAGCAGTTCTTCCACTGCTTCGGTTGCGGCGCGCACGGCAGCGCCATCAAGTTCCTGATGGACTACGAGCGGCTGGAATTTCCGGATGCGGTGGAAGAACTGGCGCAATCGGTCGGCCTGAAAGTCCCTTACGAAGGCGCACGCGACAATGCGCCGCGTGAAGACAAGACCGATCTCTACGCCATGCTCGACGCCGCCGCGCGCTGGTATGAAGGCGAGCTGCCAAAAAGCGCGGAAGCGAAGGCGTATTGCGGCAAACGCGGCCTGGACGCGGACACCATCGCGCGCTTCCGCATCGGCTGGGCGCCGGCCGGTTTCGATGGCGTGATCCGCAGCCTGGGCACCAGCGACAAACGCATGCAACTGCTCACAGAAGCAGGCATGGTCGCGAACAACGAACGCGGCAACAAATACGATCGCTTCCGCGAGCGGCTGATGTTTCCGATCCTGGATCGCCGTGGCCGCGTGATCGCGTTCGGCGGACGCATCATTTCCAGCGCGCCTCCTGCGCGCGAAGATCAGAAAGCGGACATCCCTGCCCGCACTTCTCAACAAAGCCCAGGTCCGAAATATCTCAACTCGCCGGAAACACCGCTATTCCATAAAGGCCGCGAACTGTTCGCGCTGTGGCAGGTAAAACAGGCCAACAGCAACCTCGCGCGCATCGTGGTGGTGGAAGGCTACATGGACGTGATCGCGCTGCATCAGGCCGGCCTGCCGATCGCAGTGGCCACGCTGGGCACTGCCACCACGCCCGAGCACACCGAAGTGCTGTTCCGCGCCGCGCCAGACGTGGTGTTCTGTTTCGACGGCGATCGTGCCGGCCGCGCCGCCGCGTGGAAAGCGCTGGAATCGGCGCTGCCGCGATTGCGCGATGGGCGTCAGGCGTATTTTCTGTTTTTGCCGGAAGGCGAAGATCCGGACACGCTGGTGCGCAAGGAAGGCAAGGACGGTTTCGAGAAGCGGCTGCGCGAAGCCACACCGCTGTCCGATTATTTGTTCAGCGAACTCTCGCATGAAGTGGACCTGCGCGCGATCGACGGGCGCGCCCGCCTGGCCGAACGTGCGCGTCCGCTGATCGCACGCCTGCCCGATGGCGC
>Ga0209674_100654_pt1 | contig 12445 bp, 13 predicted proteins | sample AraplaCvi_mMS_r2_FD_184279 | JGI IMG/M metagenome (GOLD analysis project Ga0209674, IMG submission 184279) | Arabidopsis root microbial communities from North Carolina, USA - plate scrape CL_Cvi_mMS_r2 (SPAdes) (version 2) | ecosystem: Host-associated > Plants > Roots > Endosphere | place: USA... | reverse complement strand
AGGCAAAACCACGCGACGACTGCAGCGCGGTGTACATGTCGGCGACCTTCGCCTGCATCATGCCGAAGGTACCGATCGGCGCGTTGAACTGCTTGCGCTCGCGCACATAAGGCAGCACCAGATCGACCGCGGCCTGCATGATGCCGATGGGGCCGCCCGAGAGCACAAGACGTTCGGTGTCGAGACCACCCATCAGCACGCGCACGCCCTCGTTCACTTCGCCGACGATGTTCTCGGCGGGAATCTCGCAGTTCTCGAACACCAGTTCACAGGTGTTGGAACCACGCATGCCGAGCTTGTCGAGCTTCTGCGCGGTGGAGAAACCCTTCATGCCCTTTTCGATGATGAAGGCGGTCATGCAACGGCTGCCGGCAGGGCGCGGCGCGGTGCGCATGTAAACCAGCAGCACGTCGGCATCGGGTCCGTTGGTGATCCACATCTTCGTGCCGTTGGCGACCCACACGTCGCCCACCAGCTCGGCGTGGCAGCTCATGGAACCCACGACGTCGGAACCGGCGCCCGGTTCGCTCATCGCCAGCGCGCCCACCCACTCGCCGCTGGTGAGCTTCGGCAGGTATTTGCGCCGCTGCGCCTCGTTACCGTTGTGATAGATGTTCTGCACGCAGAGGTTGGAATGCGCACCGTAGGACAGACCCACCGAGGCAGAGGCGCGGGAGATCTCCTCCATCGCCACCATGTGAGCCAGGAAACCCAGTCCCGAACCGCCGTATTCCTCCGGCACGGTGACGCCGAGCAGGCCCATCTCGCCGAGCTTCAGCCAGAGGTCTTCCGGAAAGACGTTCTCGCGGTCGATGCGATCCGCCCGCGGCGCGATTTCCTTCTCGGCGAAGGCGTGCACGCTTTCGCGCAGGAGGTCGAGGTCTTCACCAAGGGAAAACGGGCGCATGCGTGGAACTCCGGAAGGCGAGAAAAGCTGCCCATCGTAGCGTGCGGCGGCAGCCAAGCCACGGCGCGACGCAGCAAAGGTCGTTCGATCGCGCTGCCCCGAGCAGGCAGCGCGCGGCAGCGAAAGCTGGCGGCGTTACTTCCCGCGGTCGTCCCGAGACGTCTGGCCAGGGTCGATGACGAGCGCCTTGGCCTGATCATCCAGCGCCTTGCTGTGATAGAGGTCGAGGCACTTGAGGAGATCGAACCGCACCCCCGGTGCTTCGTCTTCGGCAAGCGGGTTACGGTAATCGCGGGCCAGATAGCCGCGCACCAGCGTCGAGGTGGCCGAGGGCGCTTTCTCGAGGTCGTAAGCGGTCCAATCACGCAGCGCGCTGACACTGCTGCCGGCATCCATCGATGCCCCGTGATCGTTCTTGTACGCCGTGGCGATACACGTCGCGAGAACCATGTCCTTGTAGTTCTGCACATGGGTTCGGGTGCCGGCTTCCGGTCCTTTCGGCGTGGCGGGTACGCCCTGCGCCAGGACGATCGTCGGCAGTAGCCAGAGCAACGTCATGCCGATGGTTTGCCTGATCATGAAAGTCTCCGGACGTTTGCGCGATCTATTCAATACCTTAGTTATCGACATGGGTCACCGGACCGGATGCGCGAACAGGGCTGCGACTTTCTCGTGCACGCGGATCAGCAACAGGCATTGGTCGGCGACGAGCCGCATGGCCGGGGAGGGATCGGTCGCGGCGGTCTCTGGCAGCGCGAGTGGCGTTGTGGGTATCGAGGGCATGTCGCCCTGCCGAACACGCGTCGCGAGCTCGTCGAAGCGGTCGGCAACGGCCGAACACAGGGCAACGACCACGGCCGATTCGTTCGCGGGGAGCGCTCGCCGGTGGACGCCCAGCGTCGACAGATGCGACAGGCCCGCCTGCAGCGCGGCGAGCAGGCGCAGGGCCTGCTCGCCGCGCTCGCGGGAGTGGCCCGGCTCGGCAAGCAGTTCCGCCACGTTGCCGGCTACGGCCGCCTGCGCCGCATGCGCGTCGCGGCGCACGATGCGATAGGGCAGATCATCCTGCCTGCCGTTGGCGTACTGCGCCGCGATGGCGCGTAGGTAGTGCGCATACGCTAGCAGGGCATCTGCGGCGATGTCTTCGAGACGACGCACGCGCCAGTCCGGCAGCACGAAACGAATGGCTGCGATGGCGATCAAAGCGCCCAGTAGCGTGTCGAGCAGCCGCGGCCCGATGGCGTCGTAGCCTGCGCCGACAAGATCGAAGCACAGCAGCACGAACAAGGTGATGACGGCGGTCGCCAGCGTGTAGCGCCGCAGGCGGAAAGCGAAGAACGCCGCGCCGGTCGCCACCAGCACGGGGAGTCGCCACTCGCCGCCGGGCAACAATTGCAGCATGGCCCAGCCGACGACGAGGCCGGCGGTGGTGCCGGCGATGCGTTGCAAGGTGCGTCGACGTGTTGCGCCGTAGCTGGGCTGGCAGACGAACAGCGTCGTCATCAATATCCAGTAGCCATGCGTGGGATGCAGCAGACGCATCGCGAGGTAGCCGGCGAGCATGCCGCTCGCCAGGCGCATGGCATGGCGGAAATGCATGGAGCGGCGATCGAGGCGGACGCGAATGCGTGCGAACGCCTCACGCATGGACTCCGGCTCGCTGTCCTGCAGGGATACGTCGGTGCCTTCGCGCAGGGCGCCTTCGTCACCGATGGCTTCCTGCAGCCGTTCCATGTTGTCGAGGAGCGCGGTGAGCGCGTCATCGAGCGTCCGCGCCAACGTCTGGGTACGGCGGCAGTGCGCGACGGCGTTGCGCAGGTCGTCCAGGGCGGCGCGCGGCAAGGCGATCGTGCCCGTGGGCGCACCGTGGCGTACCGCATCGGCGCGCCCGCGGCAGGCGATGGCCTGCAGGCGAAGCAGGCGGCCGAAACGGAACATGACGTCGCTGTGATAAAGCGCTTCCGCCATCTCGTCGTACGGATAGTGCGACGAGGTGATGCGTTCGTGGATGTCCTGCGCCACGAAGAACATGGCCAACCGCGCGGCGGAGCGTCCGCGAGGCTGGCGGTGACCGATGCGATCCAGCAGCGCGGCACGGGTGGCGCCCAGTGCATCGACGGTGAGTCGGTTGCGTCGCGAGTACTCGACGGCAAGGGCGTCGCGGTCGAGGTCGTGGACCGGTTCGAACAGGGCGGCCTTGGCGTCGATCAGCGCGGCAAGCGACTCGAACAGGCGGGCCAGCGCATGGCGTAGCGCCCGTTGCGGTGCGAAGGCGCTCCAGAGCAGCGAGAGCAGCCCGTACCACGCCGCGCCACCGAGGATCGCGAGTGTGCCGAGTCCTTCATGCTGCCCGGCGTGCACCGCGTCCGAGGCGATCATCGTATAGACCGAGAGGATCAGGGTCGCCGTGGCGATGGTCGCGTAGCGTCCGCTCGCGGCGCCGAGCATCACGAGGCCGAACGTGCCGACCGGCAACAGCAGCGCAAAAAGGAGAGGGGAGCCGATGGTGGCCTCGACGATCGTCGCCGCGGCGCCAAAGCAGGCTAGCGTGACGAGCAAGCCACGCAACCGGCCGCGCCAGGCGTCGTCGGTTTCGGCCAGCGCGCATGCGATGGCACCGAGCAGGGCCGGGACGATGGCCCCGGTGTCGCCTTGCCACGTGCACAGGGCGACGATGCCGGCATGCGCCAGGAAGACGCGGACGACGTCGGCGAAACGATCCGATTGGGCAATGCGATGAAGGAAACGCATGGATGTAGCTTATCGCGATGACGGCGCCGCTTCGCGGCGCGCCACCGTGGAAGGCTATCTCGCCGCGTTTTTCAGCACAGGCCGCCGTTGACGGCGAGCACCTGGCGGGTGATGTAACCCGCTTCGGCGCTCAGCAGGAAGCGGACGGCCGCGGCCACTTCCTCCGGCGTTCCCGTGCGTTCCATGGGAATGGCCTTGAGGATGTGCTCCACCGGCACTTCGGGTTCGAGCATGTCGGTATCGATGAGGCCGGGGGCCACGCAGTTCACGGTGATCTTGCGCTTCGCAAGTTCGACCGCCAGCGCCTTCGCGGCGCCGATCACGCCGGCCTTGGACGCGCTGTAGTTCACCTGCCCGCGGTTGCCGACAAGTCCGGACACGGAGGTGATGCAGACGATGCGTCCGGCGGCTCGGCGTCGGATCATCGGCATCACCAGCGGATGCAGCACGTTGTAGAAGCCGTCGAGATTCGTGCGCAATACCTGATCCCAGTCGTCCCCGCTGAGCGCGGGGAACGCGCCGTCGCGGGTCAGGCCGGCGTTGCAGACCACGCCGTAGTAGGCGCCGTGCGTCGCGACGTCCGCCTCCAGGGCGGCCGCCGTCGCGGCGCGATCGGCCACGTCGAACTGAACGATGCGCGCGGCGCGGCCCTTCGCCACGATCTCGGCGACGACGGCTTCGGCTTCGTCGCGACGCGAACGGCAGTGCACGACGAGGTCATGGCCGGCATCGGCGAGGTTCAGCGCAATGGCGCGGCCGATGCCGCGGCTGGAACCGGTGACGAGGACGGTATCGGTCATGAAAGGCTTCCGTTGGAGTCGAGGTTGTTGCGGGGATCGAGGAACGGCGTGGGGTCAGGCGGGCTGAAGACGCTGAGGCGCGCCTCGGCATGCATGCCCGGAGCATCGATGCGGCAGGCGAAACCACCCATGCCGTCGTCGTCGTGGAAGCTGCGCACAGCTTCTATGACCAGGCGTGCGCCCAGCGGGAAGGCGTCCACGTTCGCGCGGTAGGTGCGCGTGCCAAGCAGGAAACCGGGACGGATGTCACCGCCGGCGGCAAGCACCTGGCAGCCATTCCAGGCGGCGATGGTCTGGGCCATCAATTCGACGCCCGCCCACGCGGGAAAGCCTGCGGCTTCCACGAACGCATCGCCACGCCGCACGGTCCGCTCGCAGACGATGCGTTCCGCCTCCCAGGTCACGACGCGGTCGAGCAGGATCATCGTGCCAGCGTGCGGCAACAGCGTTTCGATCGGCCAAAGCGTCATGCGTCACCCGCCAGGATCAGGCTCGCGTTGTTGCCACCGAACGCGAAGGAGTTGCTCATGAGATAACGCTGGCCCGAAGGCAGCGACGCCCCCTTTTCGGTGAAGGCGAGCGGGGGCAAGGCGGGATCGGCTTCGCCGTTCCACGCATGCGGCGGAAGTCGTCGCTGCGGGTCGTGCAGCGCGAGCCAGCAGAATCCCGCTTCGAGCGCGCCTGCCGCTCCCAACGTATGGCCGGTGAGCCCCTTGGTGGATGAGCAGGGCACAGCCCGGCCGAAGGTTTCCGCCATGGCATGGCTTTCCATGGCGTCGTTGTGCTCGGTAGCGGTGCCGTGCAGGTTCACGTAGTCGATCGTTCCGGGGTCGATGCCTGCCATGACCAGGGCGCGGTGCATGGCGTCGCTGGCGCCACGTCCATCGGGTGCAGGCGACGACATATGGTACGCGTCCGAGCTGGCGCCGCCGCCGACGAGGGCGACCGGCGCGGCGTCGCGGGTCATCAGGAACAGGGCGGCGGCTTCGCCGATGTTGATGCCTTTGCGCTCCAGGGAAAACGGCTGGCACCGTTCGGGCGAGGTGGCTTCCAGCGCGTGGAAGCCGTGCGTGGCGAGGCGGCACAGCGTATCGGCGCCGCCGCAGATCACGGCATCGCACAGGTCCAGCTTCAGCAAGCGCCGCGCGCTGATGAGCGCGCGTGCGCCCGACGTGCATGCGGTAGAGATCCCGTAGCAAGGCCCCGCCACGCCCAGCCACTCGGCGAGAAACGCGGCCGGTGCGCCGAGTTCCTGATCGCTGTAACGGTAATCGTCCGCCCAGGAACCATGGACGGCGCGCGCAGCGATCTGCGCCGTGGCCTCTTCGATGCCCGTGGTGCTCGTGCCCACGACGACAGCCACGCGTGCCGCGCCGAAGCGCGCGATGGCGGCGCGAATGTCGCCTTCTATTTCTTGCGCGGCGAGCAGCAACAGGCGGTTGTTTCGTGTGTCGCGATGCGCGAGGCCTTCCGGCACCGGCGGCAGAGCGGCGCCGACCTCGCCCAGAGGCAAGGAACGTCCGGGTACCCAGCCTTCGGTGGGGCGCAGACCGTGCGTCGCGGCGCCGAACAGCGCCTCCGCGACGGCGGCCTTGCCGACACCCAGCGAGCAGGCGATGCCGAGCGCGTTGAGATACGCGTGGCTCATGCGTCGGCGAGCGGCTTGCGTGCTGCCACGTTCACGAGGGTTTCTTCGCGCCGGCCGGGCGGCGGTGGCGCCTTGAGGCCCCAGCGCTCCAGCAGGCCGAAGTCCTTCGCGCGGCTCCACCACAGGTACGGTAACGAGACGTTGGCCTGCTCGAACACGAAACCGCGCTGGCGCAGCATCGCCAGGTATTCGTCGGCGCTTTTCTGCACGTGCATCGGGTGGCGGAAGAACCAGCGGATCACCCATGTGTCGATGTACGCCTTGGTCGACTCGGCGAACAGCAGCAGGCCACCGGGCTTAAGCACACGCCAGAATTCGTCCAGCGCACGTTCCTGCTCCACCAGGTGATGGAACGTCTGGTGGCAGAACAGGACGTCGACGCTCGCGTCGGGAAGATCGATGCGTGCGCAATCGCCCAGTAGCAGCGTGGCGTCGATGCCTTCGCGCTCCGCCTCCGCCTTTGACAGCGCCACGCTGTGCGGATCGGCGTCGAGGCCGATCAGGCGTCGCGGCGCGAACGCATCGCGCAGCAGGCGGAAGGAGCGACCCTGACCGCAACCCACGTCGAGCAGGGTGCCGCCGCTGACGGACGGATCGCCGACGAGGCGTTTCAGATCGTTGATGGCGACCCGCAGCACATGGTGTTGCCAGGTATGCGTACGCAGGAAGACGAAGCCGATGCGGGTTTCCTCGACGTAGGTGGCGCTGGCGTACTTCATGCGTGGGTTCCAGGGGCGGGGAGGGACGACGCGACGGCGAGTTGCCGCTCGATGTCGTCGACGAACACGGCAGGCGACACCAGTTGCATTTCGCCGTTCGCAAGGCTCACGGCGACCTGCACGGTGCTGCCGCGCGTGAGCCGTTCGCCCGTCGCGGCATCGCTGACGGTGTAGTGAATCTTCAAGCGGTTCTGCCATTCCACGAGTTCGGCGCGCACGCGAAGCGCCTGGTCGAAGCGCGCGGCGCGTGCGTAGCGGACCTGCAGGTCGATGATGGGCCAGACATAGCCGGCATCCTTCATGCGCACGTAGTTATGGCCGAGTTCGTCCAGCAGGACGCAGCGTGCTACCTCGAAATACTTGACGTAGTGGCCGTGCCAGACCACCTCCATCGAATCGACGTCGAAGAACGGCACCACGATATCGATCTCGGTGGCGTACACACCTTTAGCGCGCATCGGCGGCTCCGTGGGTAGCGTGCCAGTAGGCGTGGAAGTTGAACCATTGCAGCGGTGCGGCCAGACAGCGGTCGCCGAGCCAGGCAGCGTAGCGGCTGACGGCGTTCGCGATGATCGTGCTGCGACGGCCACGTTCCCAGGTGGCCGCGTCGTCGAAGCGGCGCAGATGGATGCGGTAGCGCTTGCCGTACTTCAGACAGCAGACCAGGTTGACCGGGCAGCGCAGCATCGCCGCGACCAGCCACGGGCCCTGGGGGAACGGCGCGGGGGCGCCGAGGAATGGCGCGTCGACGGTGCGGCCGCCATGCGCCGGCACGCGGTCGCCCGCGATGGCGATCCATTCGCCGCGATCGAGACGTTGCGCAAGGTCGAGCATCGCTGCGGTGTCGAGGTCGCCCACGTGCATGAGGTTCAGGCGACGATCGCCCGATTCGCCGAGCAGCCGATTGAAATGCGCCGCGTTGGGCAGGTGCATCAGCACGTTCAGCACCACGCCTTCGCCCAGTTCGGCCATGGCGCGGCAGACGTCGAGGTTGCCCAGATGGGTACACACCAGCAACTGCCCGCGCCCGCCCGACAATAACGCGTCGCGCACACCGTCCGGATCGTCCATGTCCACCGAGGACAGGCGCAGCTTGCCGCGCCATACGTCGAAGCGGTCGAGCATGCAGTCGCCGAAGGCGAAGTACTGCGCGAGCACGGGGCGGACACGCGGGAACAGATCGCTGCGGCCGCTCCACGCGGCGAGGCGTTGCTGGTATTCCGCCACGTGTCGGCGTGCCGCGCGTCCGGTCGCGAAGAAATACAGCACCACGAGCGCGATGACCGGCGACACGATGCGCCGACCGAGCACGCGGATCGCCATGGCGGTGAGCTTCATGCCGACGAAGCTGCCCCGTTCCTTCTGCGCGGCCCAGTGTCCCGTCGCTGCGGCGTCAGGCATGCGCCGTCTCCAGGCGGAGCTGGGCCGAGGACGCCGGTGCACCCCCCACGGCATAGGCGAAATGCAGTCGACCGCGCGCGGCATCGTGGCGAAGCGTCAGGCGCAGCGTGTCGCCCGGTCGCAGCAGGCGCTGGAACTTCAGTGCGTCGATGGCGCGGCACGTGCGCGGCGTACCCAGGCGCGCTGCGGCGAAGTCGAGTGCCCAGCCGATCTGCATCACCCCCGGGAGCACCGGCGCATCAGGGAAGTGTTCGGCGAAGCAGGCGAGATCGAGCGGAAGCATCAATTCGAGGACGTAGCTGTCGTCCTCCCGCCGCTCGGCGATGACCGTGGCTACCGTCGGCAGGGGCGCGCGCAGCAGCGCATCGGTCTCGCCCGGCTCCGGCAGTTGCGCCACGAAACGCCACGCCAGCGGGGTGGACAGGGGATCGTCGCCTGCGGCGTGCTGGCCCAGTTCGTTCACCAGGCCCGCGCGGCCATGGCGCAGCAGCGCGGTTCGGCCCGAGGGACTGAGCGCCACCACCATGCCCGGGCCGACCTTGCCGGCATAACCGCCCGCCGCTGCCGCCACCCAGGGATGCGATGCGAGCCGCGTCGCCGCGCCGTCCATGGGCGCCTTGTTGATCCGCCGCCGCAGGCGCTGGCGCAGGATCCACTCGCCGACGAAAAGGACACCCATGACGGAGTAGGCCAGGATGCCGTTGTAGAACGTCCACCACGACAGGGGGCCCCAGGCGGCGAGCAGCCCCGACACGGTGCCGTTCAAGGCGAAGAACGCCACCCATACCCAGGTCACACGGCGCGTGTAACGCACAGCGACCGGTGGCAGGTCGGGCTCGGCGACACGCGCGATGCGCTCGATCATCGGCGGACCGAATTTCAGGCTCAGGCCGAAGGCAGCGAGCAGCAGCGCGCAGATGAGGCTGGGATACCAGCGCAGCAGATGCTCCTCGCCACCGAAGGCGAGCACCGCGCAGTACACGAGGGTGATGCCGAGCATCCAGCGTCCGCCCGGCTGGCGCATCAGCGCGGGGGCGCGCACGAGCCACAGTGCGCCGAGGATCAGGCCGAACAACGGCGTCGACACGTGGTCCATGCCGAAATACACGATGAAGGGGTAGAGCACCCCCACCACCAGCAGGATGAGATCGCTCAGCTTGCGCATGACGACTCGCTCGCCTGCACGTAAAGGGCGAGGCTGCGCACGGTTTCGAAATGGCGGCGCGCCTCGCGGGAGTCCGACGCGATGGCGAGGCCGTAGCGGTTCTGCAACGCCAGCGCCAGTTCCAGCGCATCCACGGAATCCAGCCCCAGGCCCTGGCCGAACAGTGGTTGGTCCGGGGCGATGTCGTCGACGGCGAGATGTTCCAGCGCGAGCGTATCGATGATGAGGCGGGCGATGTCGCGTTCGAGATCGGTCATGCCTGAAGTTCCCTGGCGTAGAGCGCGTGGAGATGTTCGTTGATGCGGCGCGAGGCTATCGGCGCGGGAGCGCCTTCGCTGAAGGCCTCCACTGGAATGTCGTCGCCGACGCGCAGATGCATGCGCACGCGGCGATGCGGCACGCGATACCACGGCTCGGCCTTGGTCAGCGTCGTGGGCCGCACGGTGATGAAGACCGGCGTGATGACGCGCGCGCCGCGCACGGCGATGGCCGCGGCACCACGGTGAAATACGGGCGGCTCGCCGGGCGTGGTGCGCGTGCCCTCGGGGAACACGATCAGCGTCTGGCCTTCCCGCAGGACTTCGGCAGCGCGGTCGAGCATCTCGGCGCTGCCGTCGTTGCTGATGTACTGCGCCACCGTCACCGGTCCGCGCATGCAAGGGTTCTTCCACAGGCTGTGCTTGACGATGCAATTGGCGTCGGGCACGTGGCCGAGCAGGAACACCACGTCGATGAGTGACGGGTGGTTGGCGACGATCATCTGCCCCGGGCGACCCAGGCGTTCGAGCCCTTCGAAACGGTAGTCGAGCACGCCAGTGCGATACATGAACTGCGAATGCAGCCAGAAGGCGCGACCTACCGTGCGCCGCGCGCGGCGGCGCCGACGTGCCGGCGGACCGGGCCAGTGCAGCACGACCGGCAGAATCAGCACACGAAGCAGCACGCCACCGATGCCGAACAGCGCGAAGCTCAGCGCCGTGAAAACGAAGCGCCACGCCCAGGCGTCGCGGCGGCGGGTCACGCTATCGGCTGCCAGGTCCATCGTCGTGTCTTCCACGGGTGGTCGAGGGGCGCGCCGTGATGCATGGCGCGGACGAAGCGCAGGGCGTGCGGCAGGTCGTTGCCCGCCGCGCTGCCGTCATGGGCGCGCAGCGACAGCCGCCAGCGCGGGCCGGGCCCGGCCAACGACAGCCGCAACGCCAGCGTATACGAGAACGGTACGTCGTCGATCCATCCGTCATAGGCGGTGGCAGGACGCTCCTCGGCAATGACCGCGAGGACGGACGGCGCACCGTCCGCCAGCAGGGCGGCGGCCTCGACGATGGCGTGTTCGAACGTGTCGGCCTCGCCGGCCAGGGCGATCGATTCCCCGCGCTGGCCCCGCAGGATCGACCATTGGCCTGCAATGGCATTGTGGACGGACAGGCCGAACTGCGTCGGAGAGAGCGGCGCGCCTCGTCCGATCTCGTCGAGCATCGCGAAGGTGCGGGTCGTCTCGCCGTGGCGGGAGGCAAACACGAAGGGCAGTTGCTCGTCGTCGTCGCACAACGGCCAGGCGGTATGCATCACGATGCGCGCCAGGCGGCTCAGCCGGCGGCGCTGCATCGGCGGGACGAAATCGCAGTCAGGTTGTTCGCCGTGATCGACGATGGCGTGCGGTGCATCCGCCCAGGCGGCCCAGGCGGCGGCGTCTTCCACACCGGGTGCCCAGGCGCGCCATGCGTCGATGCAAAGCTCGATCACGTGGCTTGCTCGTCGAAACGGCGGAGGGTGAGTGCGGCGCAACTGCCACCGAAGCCGAAGGTGTTGGACAGGATGGTGTCGACGGCAAGGACGCGTTCGCCCTCGATCAGTGGTGCGTCCGCAAACGCAGGATCGCGCCGAACCGGCGTCGCACCGCCCAGCAGCACGCCCTCGGTCAGCATGGCGATGGAGGCGATGGCATCGAGTGCGCCCGCGGCGGCCGGCGCGTGACCGATCAGGCCCTTGATCGAGGACATCGGCGGCACGGGTGCGCCGCGCTCGCCGAACACGCGGCGCAGCGCCTCCCATTCGGCGAGATCGCCTGCCACGGTGGCACACGCATGCGTGTTCACGTAGTCGGGCAGGGCGCCCGCGAGATCGATGGCCTGATGCATCGCCTCGGCCATGCCATCGGCCGCCGGGCTGATCATGCCGTCGGGGTCGGAGGCTGCCCCGTAGCCGGCCATCTCGGCCAGGATATGGGCGCCGCGCGACAGCGCGTGGTCCAGCGATTCCAGCACGAGCACGCCGGCGCCGCCGCCAAGCAGGATGCCGTCGCGATCCGCGGCATACGGCGTGGACACCCGCTGGCCCGCGACGCTCGTCGTGGACAGCGCATTCATCACGTCGAAGCACATCGCGGCCTTGTCGTGCAGTTCCTCCGCGCCGCCGCAGACGACGATCTCCTGACGGCCGAGCTGGATCCATTCCATCGCCTGGCCGATCGCATGAGCGGCACTGGTGCACGCGGAGCCGACGGTGAAACCGCGACCGCCGAAGCCGAACGCCTGGGTCAACGTGGCGGTAATGGCGCTCCCCATGCTGCGCGGCACGATGAACGGCGAGAGCCGACCGATGCCCTTCGCGTGGAAGATGTCGAGGCCTGCCTCGTATTCGCTGAGCGCCGCGGCACCGCCCATCACCACGCCCACGTCGCGTTCGCGCACGCGTGCCGCATCGAGGCTGGCTTCGGCGAGCGCTTCGCGCGTGGCGTGCCAGGCGAACTCGCCAGCTTGCGGCAGGTAGCGGCGGAGCTTGCGCGGCGGTGGTTCGAGCTCGGTGATATCGGCCGGCGCGCCGACCTGGCAACCCATGCCAAGCGCGGTGAACTCCGGCATGGCACGAAAACCCGCGCGTCCCGCGCGCAATCCGTCGAACAGCGCGCGCCGGCCTGCACCGAGGCAGGACACCGCGCCCATGCCGGTGACGACCACGCGCCGCATCAGGCGTACGCCTTGAAGACCAGCGAGGTGTTGATGCCGCCGAAGGCGAAGTTGTTGCTCATCACGTACTCGGTGCGGATCTCGCGGC
>Ga0209674_100653_pt1 | contig 12473 bp, 7 predicted proteins | sample AraplaCvi_mMS_r2_FD_184279 | JGI IMG/M metagenome (GOLD analysis project Ga0209674, IMG submission 184279) | Arabidopsis root microbial communities from North Carolina, USA - plate scrape CL_Cvi_mMS_r2 (SPAdes) (version 2) | ecosystem: Host-associated > Plants > Roots > Endosphere | place: USA... | reverse complement strand
CCAACAGCGGAGAACCTATCCGCCTTGCGAATGCTCAGCGCATTGACGGCGTATCAGCACACTCTGCCTTGCCAGGACAGAACGTGAAGATGTGGTGTCGTCTGGCGACCACCTCAGCTGACCCGATGTTCCATCGAATGGTCGAAAGTTTCAGTGCTGCGATCGGACATGACGCTGCTCAGAACCAGATAGGAATTCCTCCCTTGGATGGAGCCAGGGTGGTCCTGTATGTGATGAAGGCGGACGGGACCGCAGAACTTTGGATCGACAACATGGCTGTCAGCATGACCTGCGTGTTCAAGCGAGATGTTGCCGCCATGACGTTCGTCTTTGAACACGATCTAGCGGATGTTCTCGACATGCGGTTTCCTTGTATTGAAATCCAAGAGGTGGATCGCGTGCTGTGTCTGTTCCGGGAAGGATGGCGCTACGCCCTTGCCTTTGACTTCAACCCGGAGGGCAAGCTCGATCTGGCCGCCTTCTATCGAACCCTGGGTTCGCTCCATCGAGAACTCCGCTATCGGCACATCTATGACGCGATGGAAGATGAGGTTTTGTTCAACCGTCTCGCCACAGCCGGATGGTTTCCATTTGCGGAAATCCTGACCTCAAATTTCAAAGAACTGCTTGAACATTGCCGAGCGGATTTCCCGCTGGTGGATCCGGAACAAAAGACGTTGGCCGCATTCAACAAAGAGCGACTTGAAAACCTCTTCAGGCGCTGGATGGCCAGACCTCACTTTGCTGCGAAAGAGGCCCTGTTGAGGTCGGCCATCGACGCCTTCAACCGCGGAGATGCCGTTGCGACCATCAAGATTGTCTTGACCGAAGTTGAAGGCGTCATGGCCGAGGCATATCGGACGGTCCATGGTCAGTCGGCTAAAACCAAGGAGCTGTTGCGGTTTGTGATCGCTGCGGCCGAACAAAGAGCAGGACAACCGAACAGCCTTATGCTGCCAGCAGCGTTTGCGCGTTACCTCGATACCTACACCTTTGCGAATTTCGACCCCGTTGCGCAAAGCGGAACGGCTGGATCTAGGCATGCGGTCGGACACGGTGCTGCGGCAGCCGATACATACACGATGACGAGGGCGCTTCAAGCGATCCTCACGCTGGATCAGATCGCATTCTTTACCTAACCTGTTGGCGCTCGCACAGGATTGACCATGAACGCGCTGACATTTTCGTTCTCGGCTAACCACCTGCATGATCAATAATTTGGTGCTGGCCCGTTGGGTGTCAACACTCAAGGCCTGGTCAGTCGAGAAAGAACAGCACTGGCCAACTTTGAACGAGCTGCAACACTCACGGCCACTATTTTGCCGCTCTCCACCAGAAAATTTGACGCCCCAAAGCGGACGTTCGCGACCGGCTCAAACGGGTCGAATGCTGCCTTTCCCTACCCCCAGATAACACCGGCTAATCGCCCCATGACCACCCGCCAGCTTAGCCGCCCGAATCCGGGCCGGCAGTCTTCTGGGTAATGCGGATCACGACGAACTCGGCCGGATACACCGGCGCCAGGCCGATGTCGATATACAGCAGTCCCGTCATGCGCGTCTCAGGCGGATTGTTGGAAGCGTCGCAAGTGACGAAGAAGGCCTCACTCGCTGTGGCGCCGAGCAGTCCGCCCTGCTGCCACAGCGTGGTGAGGAAGACGACGATGTCGCGCGTCACCGCCGACCACAAGGCCTGGTTGTTCGATTCGAACACCACCCATTGCAGGCTGTTCTTCAGGCTCTGCTCGACGTAGATGAAGAGGCGACGCACGCTCAGGTAGGTCCATTGCGTGTCCTGCGAGACGGTGCGCGCGCCGTAGATGACGTTGCCGTAGTTGATCAGGTTGCGCAACGCGTTGATGCCTTGGGGGTTGAGCTGGTTCTGATCGCTGTCGGTGAGCTGGCGCTCCAGCGCCACCACGGTGCGCATGGCGCCGTCGTTTACGCCTGCCGGCGATTTCCATACGCCGATCGCGCTGTCGGTGTAGGCATACCTACCGAGCACCGGGCCCGAGGGCGGGATCGGCACGTGGCTGTTGGAAAGTGGATTGAAGATCCAGGCCCACGGGTAGTAGAGCGAGCCGTAGCTGGAGTCGACCGGCGGTTGCGGCACCTGCCCGCTGGACTGGCCCGTGCCCAACTTGAACGCGACGATCTGCTGCACGTTCTGTCCAAACGGCGGGTCGGCCACATAGAACAGGTTGGTCAGTTCCTGACACAGGGCCAGGCCCTGGTTGATCATCGTGGATTGCTTGATCAAATCAACCTTGCCGTTGGCGTCGGTGAGCGCCGCGGTTTCCGGCTGGGCCAGCAGGCTCAAGCCCTGGATCGTCCTGAGCGAGTCCAGCGCGGTCTCGAAATCCAGCTCGCCGCTGTTTCCTCCCGTGAACGCCATCGGCATATCCGTGTTGCCCGGGCGCGCGGTGAGACTGCCCGGCTGGGTGACGCGCACGAACATCGATTGCGCATTGATGCGCGCCGCGAAATCCGGCCCCGCGTCGGTGAAGCCGGTGAAGGTTTCCAGCACGTAATAAGTGGTCGCGCCGGTGCCGAGAACCGTCGGCGCGAGGCTGTTCTGGCTGACATAGTCGACCAGCAGCTGCAGGGCGAAGTTGTCCGTGCCGGCCTTGGCGGCGTTGTCGATCGAGGCCGCCGGTACCGCCACCTGGAAATTGAACACCGGTGTCTGCGGTGGAGGGGTGTTGTCCTCGGTCGTCTGCGTGGTGTCGTTGCTGATGCAGTACATAAGGGACGCCCCCCAGATGCCTTTGGTGGCGGCGACCAGTTCGGCGGTGTCGACGCTAGCTGTCGCAGCGCTGCTCTTGCTGTCATCCAGGCGCACCACGTAGCAGCCCCACCCGCCCTCTTGGAAGAACTCGTACACCGCCCACGAGTTGAAGCCCATCCAGACCAGTCCGCCGAACTGGCTCGTGTAGTCGTTCCAGCTGGTGATCAAGGTCGGCGTGTTGACCGGCCCCGCGTCGGTGATGCCGAGAAAAACCGCCACGGAGGTTGAAGCGCCCTGGATGGTGTGCGCGCCAGGAATCTCCTGGATGTAGATGCCTGGATGTTGATAAGTGGCCACGGTCCTGGTTCCTCTCCCGACGAATGAATCAGCGCGGCGCAGCGGCGCGTTGGCGGCGCCGATGCGATGTCTTGCACACGGCCTCCTGCAGCCATGTCCGCGACAGCCCCTGTGGGCCACGCCTTCTATACACGCATGAGTTTTCCCCTTGGCGACTTGCTGCACTGGCCTGTACAAAAGGTTTGCGCCGCGCGATAGCAGCCAAGCTGCTGTCTGAATAGCACATCCATCGCCCCTTCATGCGTGCCCCCGGCGCCACGGGATGTCGCGAGCCTCGCTCAGCAACGGTAGCAAAGACGCTCTGGCGAGACATCTCCGCGGTCGGATCCCCTGTCCTGAATCCGTTCCGACGCATCCCCTTAGAGCTTCACGGCCAGGGCTTTCGCGCATAGTACAAATCCCCGGCAACCGCATCTAATCACCGAGCCTTGGAGGGCTTCTGTTCGCCACGACACCACGCTTGATGAGACCGTTCGCATGTAGCCAAGTGGCTACGGGGTCGGTGTTGGGACCGGAGATCGGCTGCTCCTGGGCCTCCACAACGCCTTGTCGCTACCCGTTCCCTTGCGTTGCCTCCACGTGACGCCTTGATCAAAAAAAATTGCGTGCTTTCGGGTACGTTGTATATGCGATGCGCCCAGGAATGCTGAGCGTGACACGAGTCCCATTGTCGGGTGACGATGCGATGGAGAACTTTGCCGACATCTGTTTGGCTCGCTCGCGCATGCCCGTCAAGCCCCAGTGTCCCGGCTTCTCACCTGCATCCAGGATGGCTTGGTCGATGCCACTGCCGTTGTCTTGCACCTCCAAAATCAGTGCGTCGGAACGATAGTCCAAATGAACGTCCAACAGGTTTCCGCCAGAGTGTTTTTGGGCGTTGAACATGGCTTCCTTCATGATGAATGAAGCCTCTTCAAAAATTTCCTTCTTCAGATTTCGTTCGCGGCCCTCAACCGACACGTTCAACGTCATCCCGAAACGGGTTGTATGTTGTTTGGCAAAGGCTGATAGAGCCTCGGCGAGATTGCCGTATTCTTCGGATCGCAATCGAGAGACCTGATCTCTGCTTTCGACAATGATCTCGTGTGCTTGATCCAGGTCCTGATTCAGGAACTGTCGCTCGGCAATGTCTTCCGGAAGTCTGTTTACACGAGCTTGCATTTTCATCAATAGTCCCGGAAAGCTCTGCAGCAACGTGTCATGCAAATCGCGCGCTATCCGTTCCCTCTCCGCATGCCGTGCTTCCAGACGAACGCGCAGGCGACGATTGACCTGACGAATACGAAATGCAAAAACTTGCCAAAGTGCGAGAGCCGCCACGCATGCGCAGAGCACCCTAAACCAGAGCGTCTGATAAAACGCAGGCTTTATGCTGAACCTGATGCTTCTACCCGTGTTATTCCAGACACCGTCTTCATTTGCCCCTATCACATCGAAGTGGTAGTGCCCGGGTCCAAGATGGGAATAGCTCACCTCCCGTTGCGAGCCCACATCGCGCCAATTGTCGTCCAGGCCGCGCATACGAATCTTTGCATCCACGCGTTCCGGCATCGTCAAGCTCAGCACGGAAAAGGTGATCCGAAGATTCTCGGTATGCGCCGGCAATGTCAGGCCGTCGTGCGGCGAATAGGTTTTGCCATCTGCCTCAACCGAATCGATAAGCACTTGAGGTGGTAAGTGATTGGAGATCAATTGCGCGGGGTCGAGCCAGACGACGCCGTTACTGGTCGCGAACCAGAGTCTTCCATCCGTACTTCTGATGACCGAAGGGAGCGGAATTTGCAGCGCTGGGAAGCCAGGTAGTCCATCCAGCGTGTCGAACTTTCGGGAATGCATCGGATAGGACGAATTTATTTCCGCTTGGCGCACGTCTTTTGCTGGCACCTGGAAGACACCGTCCAACGTGTAAACCCACATATCACTCTGCGCGGAGAACATGATTCCTGTGACGTTTTTCAGCGAGCCGCCTTCGGCAAGGCCCACCATCTTCAGGCGCAGCCCATCCATGTAGCCCAGTCCGTCGCTACCTCCTATCCATAAGTTATGACCGTCTTGTTGAAAGGCTTTCGCATCGCCGATCGCCACGCCCTGATTGGACCCCAATGCCGTGACGTTATCCCCGTCAACGATGACAATTCGATTGTCCCTGTAGCCCAGCCAGATCCTCCCGGCGGCGTCGGCAAAGTCGACGCGCGGCGTGCCGCTGATAGGCGATTTCTTCCACTGGCCATTTGCCCATGTATACAGGCCCGCCTCTGATGTGCCGCCGACCGACACCCATAACGTGTCGTGCAAGTCTTTGGTTATTGCCAAGACAAGCGCAAATGCCACCGCTTTAGCATTGGGGCGACTTGCCAGATGCTCGGCACCCGCATCGCTCATCTTCCAGATACCGCTCACTCCTCCGATATACACCACGCCGTCGCGGTCAGCGTATGCGGTAAGCGTGTAAGGCGGAACGTCAAACGTCTTGACCTGCGAGTCTCTAAGTTCCATGACCGGCTTCGAGGAACTTCCTGTCCAGATCGATCCATCCGCTCCGGCAGCCAATGCGAAATCGTGTGTGCCTGCCGGAAACGGGGCTGGCGTGAAATTGCTGCGACTGAATCGATCCACACCAGCACCGGTACCGACCCAGACATTGTCTTCCCGATCGAGCAGCAGCGGCCACGCGTAGTCGCCGCTAAGTCCGTTGGAGCTGCTAAACAGCTCCACTTTTGCGTTCAGCGCAGACAGATTCGTTTGTTCATTGATCGCGTTTGACGCGATATGGCGTATGCCGTCGCCCAATCCATTGATCCAAAGCCCACCCTGACGATCAAATAGCATGCGATCTGCAGAGCTCGTCGCTATGTTTCCGGGAGCCCGAACCGGTGTCGACGTGCCGGTTGTCCAGCGTTCAATGGAGCCGCGCAAATGCGCGACCCATATGCTGCCGCCGGAGGTCTCCAAGATGTGGTGCACGGACCCCTCTCGTTCCAGGGGCATAAATTGCTTGGCATTCGCGGCACGGTAAAACAGCCCTGCTGGAGTGCCCACCCAAAAAGCATGGTCGCGGGCAATCAACAGGGATGTCGCGTAGTTACCCTTGAATCCCACATCGCCACCCATGTTTTCCCAATGCCCTCTGGCGATTGTGTAGAGACCTCCGGCGCCGTAAAGCCAAATCGCACCATGCTGATCCTCAGCAAATCCTTCAATTTGGCCGTGCTCAGGAAGCCCGGCCTTTGAGCCGTACTGAGTGATGTGACCATCTTTGAGAAAACCTACACCGCCGAATTCGTAACTGATCCATAGGCCGCCATCGGTACTGGCATACAAGTCGTAGACAGGGCGTCCCGAAGGCGATTCTCCCGGCAGTTCTTCAAAGCGCTCGAAGCGCACTCCGTCAAAGCGGTAAAGACCATGGTCGGTACCGACCCACAAATAGCCATCCGACGTTTGAGCTAATGCGGCCACCCCTGTCGGTCCGCCATTCTTGCCAGTCCATGCCACATGTTTGTAACGATCGAGCGTCCAAGGACGTGGGGCGGCATGCGTCTGACATGGCAGTAAGAGGATGACGGCGGCCAGCATCCAACCAGAGAAGGCACGAGCCATGTTCCATTTGTGGCGCAGCACGAAATGAAATATCCCCATCTCTTCCTGCACAAAATGATTCCGGATCGTCATGCGGGATGATTCCAGGCATGTTGTCAGCGCGCTTGCCTTCGCTCCATCTCTTCTAACTCGCGTAGCTTTTATACATTCCCAAGCAACCTCGTACAAGCGAGATCGTCGGCGCTGCGCTAGCTTTTGTCTCAACGTAATCATCGCCAATCCGTTCGACCTACGGATTCGTCGGAAGCGTTCTTCGACTTAAGCAGTATCCCTTTGGCAGTACGAATCTATTGGGCTGAGGCGCGTGTCCGCAGACCACTGAAGGAGAAACCCATGCGCATCGTCCATTTCGAGAGAGGGGGTGTCCTCGGGATCGCGGCGGATGACGGCTCCGGCTGGCATGGCCTTACGGCACGCGAGAGCGGATTCCCAGGCACGCTTCCGGGACTGATTGCGCGAGGTGCCGATCTGTCGCGCACAGGCAGAAACCTCCTGCTATCGCACGCAATCGACCTAAACGCAGTGCGTTTGCTGCCTCCGGTACCCAAGCCGCCGAAAATCCTCTGTGTCGGTCTCAACTACGATGATCACCTCGAGGAAAGCGGACTCAAAAAGCCGGCCTATCCCGAAATTTTCGCGCGATTCGCGACGAGTCTGATTGCTCACAATGATCCGATTCGTCTGCCACCCGAATCGGTAGCACTCGATTATGAGGCGGAGCTCGCCGTGGTGATCGGCCGAGGAGGACGTCGCATCAATCGAGACAGCGCCCTCGATCACGTCGCGGGCTACTCCCTCTTCAACGATGCGACGATCCGCGATTTTCAACTGCGCACGCCGCAATGGACGATGGGCAAGAATTTCGACGGCACAGGGGCGTTCGGCCCCTGGCTGGTGACGCCCGATGCGGTGCCGCCGGGGGCTCATGGAATGCACATTCAAGGTCGCTTAAACGGCCAGGTGATGCAGGACTCGTCTATCGACAAGCTCATTTTCAGCGTGCCCACGCTGATTGAATTGATCAGCGTCGCTATCACTCTTGAACCGGGTGACGTGATCATCACTGGAACACCCGGTGGCGTTGGGGCCGCGCGCAAGCCACCTGTTTATATGAAGCAAGGCGATGTCTTCGAAGTTGAGATCGAGGGGATGGGTGTCTTGAGCAACCCCGTCCAGCGCGAATCACAGGAGGAGGCGCCGCGATGAGAAAGCTATTTTCTGCGACTCCTACGCGCATAGGACGGTACGATGGGCCACCAATGAGTGATGCAGTCCGGGCCTCTCTGATCGACGGCACACCAGATCGATTGAAGGCCGATCTCATCGGCCTTCTGGGAAAACAGAATGTCCTCCACAGAGTGATCGACCTCGTACGGTTTGCCTCCGATGCGAGCCCGTATCGGCTCGTCCCTCAAGTTATCGTGCAACCTCGAACCATTGATGACGTTGTCAAGCTGTTTCGCTATTGCCGGGAGAACGGAAGGCACGCGACGCTGCGCGCCGCGGGAACCAGCCTGAACGGTCAATCCCTATCAGACGATCTACTCATCGACGTACGCCGCCACTGGTACGGCGCCAAAGTGGAGGACGATGGCTATCGAGTGCGCTCGCGTCCAGGAATGATCCTGGCGCACATCAACGCAATGCTCGGGCGATACGGCCGACGGCTCGGACCGGATCCGGCAAGTTCGAAAGCGTGCACCATCGGCGGCGTGATCGCCAACAATTCCGGTGGCATGCGGTGCACCGTCAAGAACGACGCCTATCAGACCGTCTCGGCGATGACATTCGTAATGCCTTCCGGCGCTGTAATCGATACCTCAGCGTCCGACGCGGAGGCAGCATTCGAAAGAGCCGAACCGGATCTAGCAAGAGGGCTGCTGGCACTTCGCGAGGAGTTGCTCGCCGATCAGGAACTGGCCGACCGCGTACGACGAAAGTATTCGATACGGAACACCCATGGCTACCGGCTCTGCGCGCTGCTCGATGGCGAGACGCCACTCGAGATCTTTCGTCGTCTTCTTGTGGGATCCGAGGGCACGCTGGCGTTCGTCGCCGAGGCTGTGATCGGCACACTCCCTGCTCCTAACGTGACCAGCGTTGCCTGGATACCGGTCCCAACCATCGACGAAGCGGTCAGCCTTGTCCCCAGCCTCGTCGGTCTCGGAGCCACCGCCGTTGAGTTGATGGTCGCTCCCGCTCTCACTGCCGCCGGCAACGCCTTCGCGAACACCCCTTGCTATTGGAAAACACTCGATCCAAAAGCGGCGGCCCTGCTCGTGGAGTTTGGTGCCGAGGACATGCAAGCGCTTGAAGCCTTGCAGAACAAAGTCTTCGAGTTGACCTCCCACGCCAATCTACTCCATCCCGTTGAGTTCACGAGCATGGAGGAAGCCGTTGAGCTGGCGTGGCACGTACGCGAAGGACTGCTCGGACTGATCGGCAAACTGCGCCCGAAGGGATCGACGCTCATAACCGAGGACGTGTGCTTTCCGCCGGAACGACTGGCGCAAGGGGCGAGAGACGTCCAGGAATTGCTCAGCAAGCACGGTTTCATCCCGGGAGTCGCGGGCCACGCAGCCCACGGAAATCTCCACTTCACGTTGGTCGCGGACTTTGGCGATCCAAAGGATCGCACACGGTACGAAGTCTTCATGAAAGAACTCGTCGATCTCGTCATCCACAAACACGACGGTTCGCTAAAGGCTGAGCACGGTACCGGTCTCAACATGGCGCCTTTCGTCGAGGCGGAATGGGGCCACAAGGCCACCGCGATGATGTGGCGAATCAAAGAACTCGCCGACCCCAAAGGGATCCTGGGGCCGAACGTGATCTTGACGCGCAACGCAAAAATCCACCTGGAGAATATGAAGTCGGTGCCGTCGATCGAAAACGTCACGGACTCCACGCAATGCATTGAGTGCGGTTTTTGTGAACCGGTCTGTCCCAGCCGTAATGTCACCATGACGCCAAGGCAGCGGATCGTGACCAGGCGTGAAATGGCCCGTCAATCGCCAGGATCGCCGATGCTTACCCAGTTGCAGGAGGAGTATCAGTACGACGGAATCGAGACTTGCGCCGGCGATGGCACATGCGCGATTCCCTGTCCGATCGGAATCAATACCGGTGCTCTGATCCGCGACCTTCGCGCGATGGAGACCACTCCGACGGCCGACAATGTTGCGCTACGACTCGCCAGGAACTGGAGCACGGTCGAGACGCTAGCCCGAGCCAGCCTGTCCGCCACGCATGCTTTCTACACTCTATTCGGATACAAGCCACTGAAGGCTTTGACCGGGGTTGCACGAGCAGTCGCAAGTCCCGATCTGATACCCAGCGTGCCGGGTCCTATGCCTCGGGCAGCTCGGGCTCCGTCGTCGACTCCAAAAAAAGGTGCAGCAGCCGTCTACTTTCCGGCTTGCATCAACCGAATGTTTGGTCGAAATCCGGACGGCCCGGCTTCGCCGTCTTTGCCAGAGGCGTTCGTTTCGCTGTCCGAACGCGCCGGAAAGCCGTTGTGGATTCCGCCTGATGTCGCTGGTCTATGTTGCTCCACCCCTTGGAAGTCGAAAGGCTATCCCAAAGGCCACGAGTTCATGGCCAAATCGATGGCCGACGCCATGCTGCGGTGGAGCGACGGCGGTAAGCTCCCTATCGTCGTCGATGCGGCATCGTGCACCCTCGCTCTCAGCCAGGATATTGCTTCGCTACTCGACGCCGAGACCAGGGCCAAATACGAAAGTCTGACCATCATCGATTCGATTGCATGGTGCAACGGCCTTCTCCCGAAATTGACGATACGGCGAAAGCTCGGGCGAATCGCCGTGCACCCAACGTGCTCCATCACGCATTTGGGATTGGCCAAGTCACTCAAGCAGATCGCGACGCATTTGGCCTACGATGTCGAGGTGCCGATCGGCACGACCTGCTGCGGTACGGCCGGGGATAGAGGCCTCCTACATCCCGAGCTCGTCGTCTCGGCGACCCGCGAGGTCAAGGCCGTTCTGGATGCTCACCCTGCCGAGGCCTATATTTCGGCGAACCGAACCTGTGAGATGGGCCTTCGACATGCCACCGGGCGGCCGTATGAGTCGTTTGTTTTTCTGCTCGAAGAATTGAGTCGTCCAGAGGCGGGCTGACGGATGATCCCAAGCTCATCCTGACGTTTTCTTGCCGGCATATCGGCCTCTGGAACGCTTCGGTGAGTCGCAAGTGGCGACCCGAAGAGCTGCCGCATCCCCTGCTCTTCTTTGCCGCATCCACCGATGACGGACTGCCAGCCTGGTACGCCGCCACTCGTGAATTGCCACATGCCGCCATAGGCCACGCAATTAAAAACAGGGACCCTTTTGAAATCGGGCTTCACCGAAACGATCACCGAATAGGAGCCACCCCATGCCATATTCTGACTACAAATGTTTCCAGCTCGAGTTCGACTCCGGAGTCGCATTCGTCAGCATCAATCATCCGCCTATAAATCTTCTCGATGAAGTCCTGTCGCCGGAATTCGACAAACTCGGCAGAGAACTCGAATTCGACGAGAGCGTCCGGGTTATCGTCTTGCAGAGTGCTCTTCCTGATTTCTTCATAGCCCACTCTGGTTTGGGTCGAGTTGGAGCTGCTTCCAAATGGGTGTCTCATACCCGCAGCTTTCGTCTTACACAGATGATTGGCGAGCGCTTCAGGAACATGCCCAAGGTCACCATTGCCAAAATCGAGGGTCGGTGCCGGGGCGGCGGGAGCGAGATCGCGCTGGCTGCGGACATGTGTTTTGGTGCCATAGGCAAAGCGATCTTCGGCCATCCAGAGGTTGCGGTTGGGCTTGTTCCGGGTGGCGGCGCTACGCAACGATTGCCACGGGCCATGGGGCGCGCGCGTGCCTTGGAGGTGCTACTTAGTTGCAATGATCTCTCGGCGGAGAAGGCAGAACTTTACGGCTATATCAATCGAGCGTTGCCGGCGGATGAGTTGACGCCCTTTGTCGAGAAACTCGCTCACCGTATCGCCGGATTTCCTTCGCATACCGTCGCTCATGTCAAGGCGGCGGTGGACATTGGAGCATATGGCTCCCTGGCCGAGGGACTTCTGGTAGAAGCTCATGAGTCCGATTTGAGTGTGGCCAGCGAGGTCTCGCAAGCGCTCGTGAAGGAAGCGTTGAGGGTCGGTGCCGAAACGTATGAAGGCGAGTTGGAGATGGATTTTATAGAGAGACTATCTCCGGAAAAGTACTGACCCATGCGCTGGAATACGTCGGGTCCATTTACGCCGGCAGGCATGGTTCCGGGTCAGCACCTGGTCGTCCTTAGGCTGGGGCACCGGACGCCGCGTTTGGACCAGTACTTCGGGGCGCCTGGCCGGCTGATTTCGATCGCCGTCATGGTTGCAAGCACAGATGAGACAGATTCGAACTTGGGGCCCTCGCAACGAACCGAGTGATTGTTGGCCGGCAAAAGAATACGTTTGCCAGTGATGAATCACGCCTCGCCCTTCCCTGCCTCTGCCACTCAACGCTGCATTTGCATGAGCTGGTTCATGGGGACCATGTTGCGATTGAGATGGGCCATGATCCACATCGATCCGATAACCACGATCGCGATGATCAGCATCGTCGCTGCGAACGCCATGATGTTGGTCTTCTGCACGGGGGCGGTGCTGATGTGCAGGAAGAAGATCAGATGGACCAGCATCTGAGCGATCGCCAGAACAGCCAGTGCCGCCTCGATACTGAAGGGGGCCATGCCCGTGCTGGGTGCCATGGCAAATGCAGCGATGGTCAGCACGATCGCCGA
>Ga0209674_100652_pt1 | contig 12507 bp, 8 predicted proteins | sample AraplaCvi_mMS_r2_FD_184279 | JGI IMG/M metagenome (GOLD analysis project Ga0209674, IMG submission 184279) | Arabidopsis root microbial communities from North Carolina, USA - plate scrape CL_Cvi_mMS_r2 (SPAdes) (version 2) | ecosystem: Host-associated > Plants > Roots > Endosphere | place: USA... | reverse complement strand
CATCATTTTTACGCTCACCTTTCTTCGAGTTTCTCGAGAAATAGCGGGTTACAGAACCTTCCGCGACACGGCCTGACCGTTTAGCGGATTGCGCGAATCAAGTCTTGCTTGGAAGGACCTAAAACTTGCACCCGGGGAGCATATCACATAACGGATAGTCCAGATAGCAGGCGAATTGCCGCCCGAGCCCGGCGCGACGGGCTTTCGCGGCGATTGCCGCAATCCGCAACAGTCTTCTGCGAATAACGGCGACCAACGGGTGACGAAAAGCGCGGAAGCACCGCACAAGTAACGGACAAACGCACATAAACGAACAGCGAACCTGTGCGAAATTCCTATAACGTTTGATGCATAGGCGGAAATGAAAAAGCCACCCGAAGGTGGCTTCGGGTGGCTTCTGGACAACCGGTGAAACAAAGAAGACGCCGGCGCGCGTTTAGTCCACAGCGCCCTTGCGGCTGGCGGCACGGCGCTCGTGCTCCTTCAGATAGCGCTTGCGCAGACGGATGGATTGCGGCGTGACTTCGACGAGCTCGTCGTCGTCGATGAATTCGACCGCGTATTCCAGCGACAACTGGACCGGCGGCACGAGGCGCACGGCTTCGTCGGTGCCCGACGCACGCACGTTGGTGAGCTGCTTGCCCTTGATCGGGTTCACGACGAGGTCGTTGTCGCGGCTGTGAATGCCGATGATCATGCCTTCATACAGCGCGTCGCCCGGCGACACGAACATGCGACCGCGATCCTGCAGCTTCCACAGCGCGTAAGCGACGGCCGCGCCGTCGTCCTGCGAAATCAGCACGCCGTTGCGGCGCTCGCCGACCGCGCCTTCCTTGACCGGCTGGTACGAGTCGAACGTATGGCTCATCAGGCCCGTGCCGCGCGTGAGCGTGAGGAATTCCGACTGGAAGCCGATCAGGCCGCGCGCCGAAATACGGTATTCGAGACGCGTGCGGCCGCGGCCGTCCGACGCCATGTCGAGCATTTCACCCTTGCGGCGGCCAAGCTCTTCCATCACGCCGCCCTGGTGCGCGTCTTCCATGTCGACGGTCAGGTTTTCGTACGGCTCGTGCTTCACGCCGTCGATTTCCTGCATCACCACGCGGGGACGCGACACAGCCAGCTCGTAGCCCTCGCGGCGCATGTTCTCGACCAGAATGGTCAGGTGCAGCTCGCCGCGGCCTGCCACTTCGAAGGTGGTTTCGTCGCCGGTGTCTTTCACGCGCAGCGCGACATTGTGGTTCAGTTCCTTCATCAGGCGGTCACGAATCTGACGGCTCGTGACGAACTTTCCTTCGCGACCGGCGAGCGGCGACGAATTGACGAGGAAGTTCATGGTCAGCGTCGGTTCGTCGACGGTGATCATGGGCAGCGCTTCCGGCTGTTCCGGCGAGCAGATGGTCACGCCGATGCCGATTTCCTCGATACCGTTGATGAGCACGATGTCGCCTGCTTCAGCCGAGTCGACCTGCACGCGCTCGAGGCCCTTGAACGACAGCACCTGGTTGATCTTGCGGTTCAGGATCGCGCCGTCGGGACCCGAACGCACGGCGACCGCCATGCCCGGCTTGATGCGGCCGCGCGTGATACGGCCCACGCCGATACGGCCGACATACGACGAGTAATCGAGCGAGGTGATCTGCAGCTGCAGCGGACCTTCCGGGTCGGCTGCGCGCACCGGCACGTGCTTGAGCACCGCCTCGAAGAGCGGGCGCATGTCGCCTTCGCGCACGTCGGGCGTGAGGCCCGCGTAGCCGTTCAGGCCCGACGCGTAGACGATCGGGAAGTCGAGCTGTTCGTCCGTTGCGCCGAGCTTGTCGAACAGGTCGAACGTCTGGTTGATCACCCAGTCCACGCGCGCGCCCGGACGGTCCACCTTGTTGACCACGACGATCGGCTTCAGGCCGAGCGCGAGCGCCTTCTTGGTGACGAAGCGCGTTTGCGGCATCGGGCCTTCCACGGCGTCGACGAGCAGCAGCACCGAGTCGACCATGGACAGCACGCGTTCTACTTCGCCACCGAAGTCGGCGTGGCCCGGGGTGTCGACGATATTGATGTGCGTGCCTTCGTATTCGACCGCGCAGTTCTTCGACAGGATCGTGATGCCACGTTCCTTTTCGATGTCGTTCGAGTCCATGACCCGTTCGGCAACCTGCTGGTTGTCGCGGAACGTGGCGGTCTGACGGAGGAGCTGGTCGACGAGCGTAGTCTTGCCGTGGTCGACGTGGGCAATGATGGCGATGTTGCGTAGGGCGCGGGTCATAGGAACCTGGAGACAGTTGAGTGCGCCGCTTGCTCATGCCGCTTACCCCTGCCGCTCACCCTTCTACCAGGCAATACGAGGACAAATGTACGACAAGCCCAAAGCGCACTTTTGGGAACCCAACATTATAGCACGCACTCGTGACGCTTTCTGGTATTCCCCGATAGCGGACACCGCGCACCCCGGCCGCGCCCCTTTCGCCCGCCGCGACGCCGACGGCGGCCCACGCCAAGCCTACGCAAAAACGCGCCGATTCGTTCTTGAGTGCGGAAAGTTCCTTGCCTAAGCTGTAATAACGCTTGCCGCGTCAATCATCCAACTCTTATAATCGTGCCTAGTCAACCATTGCATTCGCACGAGAATCATGACGGAGCCGTCCCCCACACCCGCGCCGGAGATCAGCGAGTACCAGCTTGGCGAAAGCGTCGGCTACCTGCTCTCGCGCGTGAAGTCGACCATGTCGAACCTGGTCACCCAGCGCAGCATGGCGGAACTCGGCATCACCAGCCAGCAGGGCAGCATCCTGTTCATGGTGGCGAGCGGCAAATGCCTCCTGGCCGCCGAGCTGGCGCGCGAATACGGGATCGACGCGAGCGCCGTCACGCGCCTGATCGACCGGCTGGAAAAGCGCGGGCTGCTCACGCGGGTGCGCAGCAATGAGGACCGGCGCGCCGTGCGCCTCGCGCTCACGCCGGAAGGCCACGCCATCGCGGCAAAAATGCCGAAAATTTTCACCAGCGTGCTGGACAGTCTGCTCGCCGGCTTCACGCCGGAAGAAGTGGGTTTTCTGAAGAGCATGCTGCGCCGCGTGCTCATCAATTCCGGCGAATGCACCGCGCTGACCCGTGATCCGGCAAGTAATTCCGAGAGCAAGTTCTAAAAAATTGCTTGCAGCGTCCATCATTACATTCCACTCAAAGAGTCGAGCGATGAAATCCCTTTCCCTGTCCGCGTCCGCGCTTTCGAGCCGGGCCGCTGTCGCCGCCGCGGCGGCAGCGCTCGCCCTCACAGGGTGCGCGAACTACTTCGGTGTCAAGAGCGACAAGCAGATTTCGTCGCCGGCGCAGTACGAGTCCACGCAGAGCCTCGCGGGCCAGGCGGGCCAGTGGCCCTCGCTTGACTGGGCCAACCAGTTCGACGATCCCCAGCTGCCGAAACTGATTGCCGAAGCGCTGGAAGGGAACCCGTCGATCGCGCAGGCGCAGGCGCGCCTCGCGAAGGCCTCGTCCTATATAGAAAGCTCGCGCTCGGCGCTGTACCCGAAAGTCACGGGCAGCTATTCATGGACGCGCGAGCTGCTCTCGGGCAACGCGCTCTACCCGCCTCCGTATGGCGGCTCCTGGTATAGCGAGAACAACGCGCTGGCAAGCGCCTCGTGGGACCTCGACCTGTGGGGCAAGAACCGTCAGCGGCTCGGCCAGGCCGTATCGCAGGAAAAAGCGGCCGAGGCCGACATGCAGCAGGCGCGCGTGACGCTCGCGGCGTCGGTGGCGAGCACCTACAACCAGCTTGCGCAGCTGTACGCGCTGCGCGACATCGCCGCGCGCGAGATCCAGAACCGTCAGGAGATCGGCCGCATCACGAACGGCCGCGTCGCGGCCGGTCTCGACACCAACGTCGAACGCCAGACCGCGAACGGCAATATCGCGACGAGCCAGTCCAACCTGACCGATCTCGAAGGTCAGATCACAGTGGTGCGCTATCAGTTGGGTGCGCTGCTCGGCAAGGGTCCGGACCGCGGCCTGCAGATCGCGCAGCCGGCGCTCGGCGTCGGCGGCACGGTCGCGTTGCCCGACAATTTGCCTGCCGATCTCGTCGCACGTCGCGCCGATATTGTGGCCGCGCGCTGGCAGGTCGAAGCGGCCATGCACGACGTGAAGGAAGCCAAGGCCGAGTTTTTCCCCGACGTGAACCTCGCCGCGGGGTTCGGCTTCGACGCGTTCGGCTGGGGCCGCTTTCTGCGGGCCGGCAGCCGCCAGATGCAGTTCGGCCCGGCCATCCATCTGCCCATTTTCGACGCGGGCGCGCTCCGCTCGCAGTTGAAGGGCCGTTACGCCGACTTCGATCTCGACGTCGCCAATTACAACCAGACGCTGATCAACGCGTTATCGGACGTCGCGACGCAAGTCTCGTCGATCCGCTCGATCGACCAGCAATCGGGCGACGCACAGCGCGCGCTCGACGCCTCCACGAAGGCCTATCAGCTCGCCGTGATCCGCTACAAGGCGGGTCTGTCGCCGCAATTACAGGTGCTGACCGCCGACCAGAACCGCCTCGCCGCCGAACAGACGGTCACGACGCTGAAGATGCGCCGCCGCGATCTGCAGATCGGCCTCATCAAGGCGCTGGGCGGCGGTTTTGACGCAACGCAGACGGGCCTTGTCGTGCCGACCGACGAACACGGCCCCGCGCCGGCCGCAGCGACGCCTGCCGCGACCACGGCGGCAAAATAGGCGGCGCGAAGCGCACGTGGACCGACTGCAACGAAGCACACACGAATATCCGAATAAACGACGACGTTTGAGAGAACCCGGAGCACATCAATGAGCACCCCCCAGCAGCCCGCGGCTACCAACCAACCGGCCCAGCCGAACAAGCCGGCACAACCGGCGAACAACGGCAAACGCAAGCGCATGATGACGCTGCTCGTCATCGTGATCCTGATCGCGGCCATCGCGTACGGCCTCTACTACTTCCTCGTGGCGCGCTTTCACGAAGACACCGACGACGCCTACGTGAACGGCAACGTCGTGCAGATCACGCCGCAGGTCACCGGCACGGTCGTCGCGGTCAACGCCGACGACACGCAGACCGTCAAGGCCGGCGATCCGCTCGTCGTACTGGACCCCGCCGACGCGCGCGTCGCGCTCGAACAGGCCGAAGCGAATCTCGCGCAGACCGTGCGCCAGGTGCGCGGCCTCTTCGCCGACGACAACCAGTACCAGGCGCAGGTCGCGCAGCGTCAGGCCGACCTGTCGCGCGCACAGGACGACCTGAAGCGCCGTCTGACGGTGGCGCAGACCGGAGCCGTCTCGCAGGAAGAAATTTCCCATGCGCGCGACGCCGTGAAGAGCGCCCAGGCCGCCGTCGACGCCGCGCAGCAACAGCTCGCGTCGAACCGTGCACTGACGGCGAACACCACCATCGCGAATCACCCGAACGTGCAGGCCGCTGCCGCCAAAGTCCGCGACGCCTATCTGAACAACGCGCGCAACACGCTGCCCGCGCCCGTCACCGGCTATGTCGCGAAGCGCTCGGTGCAGGTCGGCCAGCGCGTGTCGCCGGGCACTCCGCTGATGGCGATCGTGCCGCTCGGCGGCGTGTGGGTCGACGCCAACTTCAAGGAAGTGCAACTGAAGCACATGCGCATCGGCCAGCCGGTCGAGCTGACGGCCGACGTGTACGGCTCGTCGGTCGTCTATCACGGCAAGGTGGTCGGCTTCTCGGCGGGCACGGGTTCGGCGTTCTCGCTGTTGCCCGCGCAGAACGCGACCGGCAACTGGATCAAGGTGGTGCAGCGCCTGCCGGTGCGTATCGCGCTCGATCCGCAGGAGCTTGAAAAGCACCCGCTGCGTATCGGTCTGTCGATGCAGGCCGACGTCAGCATCAAGGACGAAAACGGCGGCCAGCTGGGCGACGCACAGAACACCGTCTATCAGACGAACGTGTTCGCCAAGTACGGCGACGAAGCCGACGCGGAAATTGCCCGCATCATCGCGGAAAACGCAGGTCCGAACGCCGGCACGCAAAAGGCCGTGCAGTCCAGCACCGCCCGCCCCGCGGCTTCCAAACTGATGTAAGCCGCGCGGCGACTCATACAAGGTTTCATTGAATGGCTCAGGCTCAGGCGCAAGTCCCTCATCCGCCGCTCGAGGGCGCGCAACTGGTGATCGGCACCATCGCGGTGTCGCTCGCCGTTTTCATGAACGTGCTCGATACGTCGATTGCGAACGTCTCGATTCCGTCCATTTCCGGCGACCTCGGCGTGTCGTCGGACCAGGGCACGTGGGTGATCACGTCGTTCGCGGTCGCCAACGCGATCTCGGTGCCGCTGACCGGCTGGCTCACCGAGCGCATCGGCCAGGTGCGCCTCTTCATGGCGTCGATCGTGCTGTTCGTGATCTCGTCATGGATGTGCGGCCTCGCGCCCACGCTGCCCTTCCTGCTCGCCTCGCGCGTGCTGCAAGGCGCGGTGGCCGGCCCGATGATTCCGCTCTCGCAAACGCTGCTGCTTGCGAGCTATCCGCGTGCAAAGGCGCCGATGGCGCTCTCCATGTGGGCGATGACCACGTTGATCGCGCCGGTCGCCGGCCCGATTCTCGGCGGCTGGATCTCGGACAACATCTCGTGGCCGTGGATCTTCTACGTCAACATTCCCGTCGGCGCCATTGCGGCCGCGGCCACGTGGATGATCTTTCGCAACCGCGATTCCGTCATCAGAAAGGCGCCGATCGACGGCGTGGGCCTCGGCCTGCTGATCGTCTGGGTGGGCGCGCTGCAGATCATGCTCGACAAGGGCAAGGATCTCGACTGGTTTTCGTCGACCACGATCGTCGTGCTGGCGCTCGTGGCGGTGATCGCGCTGGCGTTTTTCATCGTGTGGGAACTGACCGCCGAGCATCCGGTGGTCGATCTCTCGCTTTTCAGCAAGCGAAACTTCACGGGCGGCACGATCGCGCTGTCGGTCGGCTACGGTCTGTACTTCGGCAACCTCGTGCTGCTGCCGCTGTGGCTGCAAACCGATATCGGCTACACCGCCACTGAAGCCGGTCTCGTGATGGCGCCCGTCGGACTCTTCGCCGTGCTGCTCTCGCCGATCACGGGCAAGATCCTGCCGCGCACCGATCCGCGCTACATCGCGACGCTCTCGTTCCTCGTGTTCGCACTGTGTTTCTGGATGCGCTCGCGCTACACGACCGGCGTGGATACCTACTCGCTTTTGCTGCCCACGCTGATTCAGGGCATCGGCATGGCCGGGTTCTTCATTCCGCTCGTGTCGATCACGCTGTCGGGCTTGCCGGGCCAGCGGATTCCGGCGGCCTCGGGTCTGTCGAACTTCGTGCGGATCATGTGCGGCGGGATCGGCACGTCGATCTTCCAGACGGCGTGGGATCATCGCTCGATCATGCATCATGCGCAACTCACTGAGCGCGCGAACGCCTACAACCCGCTCTTCGATCAATCGATCCATCAAATGGGCGCCGCGGGTCTCACTCAGCCGCAAGCGTATGGACTTTTCAATTCGATGGCGACGCAGCAGGCTGCGCAACTCGGCGTGAACGACCTGTTCTTCGTTTCTGCCGGTATTTTCGTCGCGCTGATTGCGCTGATCTGGATCACGAAGCCGGAGAGAGCCGGTGGCGACGCCGGTGCAGCGGCGGCCGCGGCGCATTGAGCTTGGGTTTTATTCGCGCGTCTTGCGCGCGACGGCGCTCAGCGGCGCTCAGTGACTTGTCGTCACGTGTAGTCGGACATGAAAAGCGGGACCGCTTGTTGGGCGGTCCCGCTTTTTTTTGTTGCAACCGGCCCGGGCGCGGTTTTCGAGCGCTCGCGCGACTCGCTACGCCCGCCGCTGCCGCCGCCACGCCGCCGCCGCGCCGCGCCGGAAGCCGCTAATTGGCCGCCGTGACCACGAGCCGTTCCGGGGCAAGCACGCCTTCTCCGCACTTCGCGACACCGAGCAGGCGGCCTTGCACCGCCGAGTAGACTCTCACGCGCGACGCGTTGCTCGCGTCAGCGCCCAGATCGAGTTCCGACAGCTTCAGCCGCTGACCATGCAGAAAGCGGCGCGTCGCGTCCTCGTCGAGATGCACGGACGGAAAAGTGGACAGCAACGCGTCGACCGGCTGTAGCCACGCCTCGCGCTCGCTTTCCGTCGCGTCCGACAGCTGGTCGAGCGTGACCGAATGCTCGAGCGTCAGCGCACCGACGCCGGTGCGCCGCAACGCCACCAGATGCGCACCGCAGCCCAACGCCTCGCCGATATCCTCCGCGAGCGTGCGCACGTAGGTGCCCTTGCTGCACGTGACGCGAAACGTGACATCCGGCAGCGCGCAAGCGATCAGTTCGAGCGCATGGATCGTGACCTCACGTCCTGCCCGCTCGACGGTCTGACCCGCGCGCGCGTATTCGTAGAGCGGCTTGCCGTCGCGCTTGAGCGCCGAATACATCGGCGGCACCTGAACGATGTCGCCGAGAAATTGCGGCAGCGCGGCCCGCACCGCGGCTTCGTCGCAGGTCACCGCGCGCATGTCGACGGGCTCGCCTTCGGCGTCGCCGGTGGTCGTGCGAACGCCGAGGCGCATGGTGGCCTCGTAGGTCTTGTCCGCTTCGAGCAGATCTTGTGAAAACTTGGTGGCTTCGCCGAAACAGAGCGGCAGCAGCCCGGTGGCGAGCGGGTCGAGCGTGCCGGTGTGGCCCGCCTTTTTGGCCAGATAGAGGCGCTTCGCGCGAATCAGTGCGTCGTTGCTCGACAAGCCGAGCGGCTTGTCGAGCAACAGCACACCGTCGAGCGCGCGACGCGGCACGCGGGGGCGTTGAGGTGCGGTCATGTCGGAAGACGGATTGGATAGTAAGGCGGACCGGCGTGGAACGCCAGGCGCTGGGCGCAGCGCCGCGGGCAGTGGAGCGCGCGGCGTTAGTCGTGCTGCCCGAGCCCTGCCGCGGCCACGCGCGACGCACCGGGGCGCACCGGGGCGCACGCGTGCGCGGCAAGCGTTAGTCGTCTTTCGCGCGACTGGCGTTCGCCTCGTCGATGAGACGCGACATCTCGACGGCACGCTCGATCGTCTTGTCGTAATGGAAATGCAGCGTGGGCACCGTGTGAATATGCAGGCGCTTGAACAACTGATTGTGCAAATGGCCGGCCGCGTGCGTGAGCGCCGCGAGCGTCTGCTGCGGATCGCCGGTCAAGGTCGTGAAATAGACCTTGGCGTGCGCATAGTCCGGCGTCAGCTCGACGCTCTGAATCGTGACGATGCCGATGCGCGGATCCTTGACCTCGCGCAGCAGCTCCGACAGATCGCGCTGGATCTGATCGGCGATCTGCACGTTGCGATTGGGTGAAGAACGTTTCTTAGGCATGGTGTTGTGTGATCCGTGGTGACGGATGCAAAAAAGGTTCGCGGCCGCGCGGCAACAACGAGCGCGGCGTTCGCGGAGCGCGACCGCACGGGCGGCGCGCAACGGCAGGCCCAAAAACAACGGGCGGAGTGGGCGTTGATGCCCGCTCCGCCCCTGGAACCCTTGCCGCGTGACTTACAGCGTACGCGCGACTTCGGTGACTTCGAAGACTTCGAACTGATCGCCTTCGACGATGTCGTTGAAGTTCTTGATCGACATACCGCACTCGAAGCCCTGGCGGACTTCCTTCACGTCGTCCTTGAAGCGCTTGAGCGAATCCAGCTCGCCCGTGAAGATGACGACGTTGTTGCGCAGCACGCGCACCGACGACGAGCGCTTGACGAAGCCGTCCGTGACCATACAGCCTGCCACTGCGCCGATCTTCGGCACCTTGAAGACCTGACGCACTTCGACGGTACCCGTCACGACTTCGCGCTTCTCCGGCGCCAGCATGCCCGACATCGCGGCCTTCACCTCATCCACTGCGTCGTAGATGATGTTGTAGTAGCGAATGTCCACGCCGTTGGCTTCGGCCAGCTTGCGAGCCTGTGCATCCGCCCGCGTGTTGAAGCCGATGATGACCGCCTTCGAAGCCGTCGCCAGGTTGACGTCGGATTCGCTGATGCCACCCACGGCGCCGTGCACGATCTGCACGCGCACTTCGTCGGTCGAAAGCTTGAGCAGCGACTGCACGAGCGCTTCCTGCGAACCTTGCACGTCGGCCTTGACGATGAGCGGCATGTACTGCACTTCGCCTTCGCCCATCTGTTCCAGCATGTTCTCGAGCTTCGCGGCCTGCTGCTTGGCCAGCTTGACGTCGCGGAACTTGCCTTGACGGAACAGCGCGACTTCACGCGCCTTGCGCTCGTCCGGCATGACGATGACTTCCTCGCCCGCTTGCGGCACTTCCGACAGACCCTGGATTTCGACCGGGATCGACGGACCCGCCGACTTGGTCGGCTTGCCCGTTTCGTCGAGCATGGCTCGCACGCGACCGTAAGCGCTGCCTGCCAGCACCACGTCGCCACGGTTCAGCGTACCGGACTGCACGAGGATCGTGGCGACCGGACCCTTACCCTTGTCGAGCTTCGCTTCGATGACGAGACCCTTGGCCGGCGCTTCGACCGGTGCCTTCAGTTCCAGCACTTCGGCTTGCAGCAGCACGTTTTCGAGCAGGTCGTCGATACCCGAGCCGGTCTTTGCCGACACCGGCACGAACGGCGAATCGCCACCGTACTCTTCCGGCACGACGCCTTCCGCAACCAGTTCCTGCTTGACGCGTTCCGGGTTCGCTTCCGGCTTGTCGATCTTGTTGATCGCGACGACGAGCGGCACGCCGCCGGCCTTCGCGTGGGCGATCGCTTCCTTCGTTTGCGGCATCACGCCGTCGTCGGCTGCGACCACCAGAATCACGATGTCCGTTGCCTTGGCACCGCGGGCACGCATCGCCGTAAAGGCCTCGTGACCCGGCGTGTCGAGGAACGTGATCACGCCACGCGGCGTTTCGACGTGGTAAGCGCCGATGTGCTGCGTAATGCCGCCCGCTTCGCCCGCCGCAACCTTCGCGCGGCGGATATAGTCGAGCAGCGAGGTCTTGCCGTGGTCGACGTGACCCATGACGGTGACGACCGGCGGACGCGGCAATGCTTCCGCATCCGACACTTCGCCTTCCACCAGCATGGCTTCCGGGTCGTCCAGCTTGGCCGCGACCGCGTGATGGCCCAGTTCCTCGACGATGATCATCGCCGTTTCCTGGTCCAGCATCTGGTTGATGGTAACCATCTGGCCGAGCTTCATCATCGACTTGATGACTTCCGACGCCTTCACCGCCATCTTGTGCGCCAGGTCGGCGACCGTGATGGTTTCCGGTACGTGCACTTCACGCACGATCGGCTCCGTCGGCGCCTGGAACGTGGTGCCCTGATCCTGATGCTTGCCGCGACCCTTCGGGCCGCCGCGCCAGCCGCGGTCGACGCCGCCGCTCGTATCGCCGCGCGTCTTGATGCCGCGGCGCTTGGCTGCGTCGTCCTGCCAGCCGCCCTTGCCGCCCGGCTTCTTCTTGTCGCCGGCGGACGGCGTGGTGGTCGCGGCCGGAGCCGCTGCCGCCGGCTTGCGCGCGGCGCCCGGCGCTGGACGCGCCGCTTCGCCAGCCGGACGTGCCGGCTTGTGCAGCGTGCCCTTGGCTTCCGCGGCCTTGGCCGGCTCGGCGGGCTTCGGCGCCGGTTCCGGCGCCTTCACCTGCGCCTTGCGCGGCGTGTTCATCATTTCGCGGATCGCGCGTGCTTCGGCTTCCGCCGCGGCGCGGCGCTTCGCGATTTCTTCCTGCTCGGCACGCGCCTTTTCGGCAGCCTGACGCGCCGCGTCTTCCGCCTTCTTCGCCGCTTCGCGCTGAGCCGCGCGCTCAGCCGCGGCGCGCTCGTCGTCCTGCTCGGTGTCTTTCGCGACGGCCGGTTCGGCCGCCTTGGCAGGCGCCGCTTCGGCCTTCGCGGCCTCCGCCTTTTCGCGAGCCGCCGCCTCGGCCGCAGCCGCTGCGCGCTTCTTCGCCGCCTCTTCTTCCGCACGGCGACGCTCGGCTTCGGCCGCCTGCTCGCGTGCCTGGCGCTCGGCCTCTTCGCGTTCGAGCTGTTCCTGACGCGCCTTCAGTTCCTGCGCCTGCTTCTCGAGCAGTTCGGCTTCATGACGCGCTTCTTCTTCGCGGCGCTGGAGTTCGAGCTCCTCGGCGTCCGTGCTTTCAGCCACATGACTCGATGCTTCTCCGCCTTCAGCGGAGGTTTCGTCGCGGCGGACGAAAGTGCGCTTCTTGCGCACCTCGACCTGAATGGTGCGAGCCTTGCCCGTCGCATCGGACTGCTTGATCTCCGACGTATGCCGTTTCGTCAGCGTGATCTTGCGCTTGTCCGCATCAGTCGAGCCGTGAGACTTGCGCAAGTGGTCGAGCAGACGCGCCTTGTCCGTTTCGGACAAGGAGTCGGCTTCGCTCGCTTTGGTGACGCCCGCCGCCTGCAGCTGCTCGAGCAGCACGCCTGCAGGCATTTTCAGTTCCGCGGCAAATTGGGCTACGTTGTTACTCGCCATTCATTCCTCTTAATGCAAGGACCGATTCCTTGCGGTTAGCATCGGGT
>Ga0209674_100648_pt1 | contig 12563 bp, 11 predicted proteins | sample AraplaCvi_mMS_r2_FD_184279 | JGI IMG/M metagenome (GOLD analysis project Ga0209674, IMG submission 184279) | Arabidopsis root microbial communities from North Carolina, USA - plate scrape CL_Cvi_mMS_r2 (SPAdes) (version 2) | ecosystem: Host-associated > Plants > Roots > Endosphere | place: USA... | reverse complement strand
AGGCATTGCCGCACTGGGCACCACGGTCACCGGGTTCCTTCCGGAAGGCAGCGCCTTGCACAGCCTGCTCAACGACGGCCTGTTCGCGGGCCTGGGCGCGGTGCTCGTGTTCCTGCCGCAGATTCTCATCCTGTTCCTCTTCATCCTCGTGCTCGAGGAGTCGGGTTATCTGCCGCGCGCCGCCTTCCTGCTCGATCGCATGATGTTCCGCGTGGGCCTGACGGGCAGGGCGTTCATTCCGCTGCTGTCGAGCTTCGCCTGCGCCATTCCCGGCATCATGGCCACGCGCAGCATCCAGGACCCGCGCGATCGTCTCACCACGATCCTGGTCGCACCGCTGATGACCTGTTCGGCGCGCCTGCCGGTCTACACCTTGCTGATCGCCGCATTCATTCCCAGTCGCACCGTGGCTGGCGTGTTCAACCTGCAGGGCATCGTGCTGTTCACGCTGTACTTCGCGGGCATTTTCAGTGCGCTGGGCGTGGCGTTCGTCATCAAACGGCTGCGCAAGGACAAGAGCGAGCACGCGCTCATCATGGAGCTGCCGTCGTATCGTCTGCCCAACGTGCGCGACATCGCGCTCGGGCTGTGGGAACGCGCCGTGATCTTCCTGAAGCGCGTGGGCGGCATCATCCTCGCGCTCACCGTGCTGCTGTGGTTCCTTTCCAGCTTTCCTGGGCCGCCGGAAGGCGCGACGCAGCCCGCCATCGACTACAGCATCGCCGGACGCCTCGGTCGGCTGCTGGAGTACGTGTTCGCGCCGATCGGCTTCAACTGGCAGATCTGCATCGCGCTCGTGCCGGGTCTGGCCGCGCGCGAAGTCGCCGTCGCGGCGCTCGGAACGGTGTATGCCATGTCCGGCAGCGACGATGCGCTGGCATCGCAGCTGGGTCCGGTGATCTCGCATCAGTGGTCGCTGGCTACGGCGCTGTCGTTGCTCGCCTGGTACGTGTTCGCGCCGCAGTGCATGTCCACGCTGGCGGTGATCCGCCGCGAAACGAACTCCTGGCGTAACGTGGCCGTCGCGGCCGGGTATCTCTTCGGCCTGGCGTACCTCGCCTCGCTGGCCACTTATCAGATCGCGAGGGCGCTGACATGACCACGTTCGAGTGGGTCCAGGGCGTGGTCATCGGCGTGGTCGTTGCGGCGAGCGCCTGGATGGCCTTCCGCAAGCTGCTGCCGAAGACCTCGACGCGTGTGCTGGCGCATGTGTCCGCCAGTCTCAATCGCGACGGACGCGCGCCGTCGCTGCGTTCCCTCGGTCGACGTCTGCAACCGGCTGCGGCGACGGGAAGCTGCGGCGATGGCTGCGGTTCGTGCAACAGCTGCGGCCCTGCCGTCGCGCCGACGGAAGCTCAGCCGCTGCAGTTCAAGCCACGCCGGCCGTCCTAGCGCGGCGCATCCTGCGTCGTTGGCGCCTCGGCAGCACGCTGCCGACGCCGTCGGCGGAGGGTCCACCAACTCACCGACAGGTTCACGGCGAACCAGGCGCCGATCAACGCCAGCGGCCAGGCAATCGCTGCCGGCCAGAGCACGCCTACCACGGTGAGCACCACCGCCGTTACCGCGCCAGCGAGCAGGGGCCCCGTCTCGGTATCGCCAAGCACACGGTGCTGCGTGATCGCGGCACCCACCGTGTTGGCAATGCGCAACGAGGCGGCGGCTGCACGGCTGGAACTGCCACCCGCGCGGTGTGGCCGGGGCGGTCTCGGCGAGCGGTAGCGCATGCGCTCATTGCGCGAGCGCCGACGCCGGCCACCGAGAAGAATTTCCGTCGCGTTTTCCAGATCCTTTTCGTACTGGGCGGCCAACTGCCCGGCGAAACCGGCATCCTCGATCGCCACGTCGATCTCGCGGTTGCCGAGCCAACTGGCGATGTTGAGGTTGGACGAACCCACGCGTGCCCAGCGGCCGTCCGCCACGGCGGTCTTCGCATGAAGCATCGATCCGTTCCACTCGAACACACGAATGCCCGCCTGCAGCAGCGGCCGGTAACCGGAGCGCGACATGCTCGCCACCATCGGGATGTCGCTACTGCCGGGTACCAGCAGGCGCACGTCCACGCCATCCCGCGCGGCCGCGGACAAGGCCTGCACGTACGGCGCCACACCGACGAAATAGGCATCGGTCAGCCACAGCGTCTGCCGGGCCATCGCGGCCACCATCTGGTCGAGCCGGTACATGCCTGCGGTACTCGGCTGCGTCGCGATCACGCGCAGCGAGACGTCGCCGGGCATCGGCATGTCCGGAAGTGCCGCCAGCCGTTCGTCGTTCGGCAGCGGCTCGCCCGCCTGCGCCCAGCTATCCGCGAAGGCGTGTTCGATCTCTGCCACGGCCGGCCCACGCAGCGCCACGCCCGTATCACGCCAGGGCGGCACGTCGCGGTCGGGATCGCCCAACCATTTCTCGCTGATGCATACACCCGAGAGAAACCCCACCGTGCCGTCCACCACCAACACCTTGCGGTGGTCGCGGCTCACCCAGCCGAACGAGCTGCCCAGCCGCGGCGGGTTGTAGATGCGGACCTGCCCACCCGCCTCGCGCAGCGGGTTCCAGAACGAGGCACGCGACTGCCCGAGACAGCCGCCCCAGTCCGCGATGACCGCCACGAACACGCCCGCATGCGCCCGTTCGACCAGCGCGTCACGGAACGCGCGACCCACCGCGTCGTCGCGAATGATGTAGTTCTCGAGAAACACGTGGCGACGCGCCCCAGAGATGGCGGCGAGCCAGGCGTCGAAGTGCGCGCGCGCGTCGATCAGCAACTCCACGGCATTGCCGCCGATCAGCGGCGCGCCGGCGCTGCGGCTCAGCGCCTGTTCGGCGAACAGGCGGCTGGTGAACCCGGTACTTTGCTGGAAGACGTTCATGCCGGAAGTGTATCGGGATACGGGGTCGCCGCCTTGTGCAGGCGGGCGGTCCGGGCGGCCGTCACGCGCGTGCGGCGGTCCGTCATGCCGATGCGCTAAAATCGCTGCCTATGACCGAAGACCTCTCCAGCCGCCCGCGTCCCGCGGAAGCCGGCGCACGCCGCCCCAGCGTGGGTGTCACGATCGACCGCGTTCAGGTCGGTGGTGGTGCGCCCATCGTCGTCCAGTCGATGACCAACACCGATACGGAAGACCCCGTCTCCACCGCGAAGCAGGTGGCCGAATTGGCCCGTGCCGGTTCGGAAATGGTCCGGATTACCGTGAATACGCCGGCCGCCGCCGCCGCGGTGCCGCGCATTCGCGATCGCCTGGAGATGATGGGCGTCTCGGTGCCGCTGATCGGCGATTTCCACTACAACGGCCATCAGCTGCTGGAAGGCGAGCCGGCCTGCGCCGAAGCGCTGGCCAAGTACCGGATCAACCCCGGCAACGTGGGCTTCGGCAAGAAGAAGGACGCCCAGTTCGCGTCGATCATCGAGATGGCGATCCGCTACGACAAGCCGGTTCGCATCGGCGCCAATTGGGGCTCGCTCGACCAGTCCATGGTCGCCGTGCTGATGGATGAGAACGCCGGTCGTGCGGTGCCGTGGGATGCCGGCCACGTGGCCCGTGAGGCGCTGATCCGTTCCGCGCTCGACTCCGCGGCACGGGCGGAGGATCTCGGCCTGCCACGTGAGCGGATCATCCTGTCCTGCAAGGTCTCGGGCGTTCAGGAACTCATCGCGGTCTACCGCGATCTGGCGCGTCGTGGTGACTACGCTTTGCACCTCGGTCTGACCGAAGCGGGCATGGGCTCCAAGGGCATCACCGCATCGGCGGCTGCGCTGGCCGTGCTGCTGCAGGAAGGCATCGGCGACACCATCCGCATCTCGCTCACGCCGGAGCCTGGCCAGTCGCGAACCGCGGAGGTCATCGTCGCGCAGGAACTCCTGCAGACCATGGGCCTGCGTGCCTTCACGCCGTTGGTCACGGCATGCCCCGGGTGCGGACGCACCACCAGCGAGTTCTTTCAGGAGCTCGCGAAGACCGTCCAGGGCCATGTGCGCGAACAGATGCCCGTGTGGCGCGTGAAGTACGACGGCGTAGAGAATCTCACGCTCGCCGTCATGGGTTGCGTCGTGAATGGCCCGGGTGAGTCGCGCCACGCCAACATCGGCATTTCGCTGCCCGGCAATGGCGAAGCCCCGTCCGCACCCGTGTTCATCGACGGCGAGAAGGCGATGACCCTGCGCGGCGACCGCATCGCAGAGGAGTTCGTGGCGATCCTCGACGAGTACGTAGAAACCCACTACGCGGCGCGCGGCGATTGAGTCATCACGCCATGCATGCGGGACGATCGGTCATCATGATCGGTGGTCCTAGCAATGGAGATCATGCATGACAGGCAACGTTCCGCTTCTCACGCTCAATGATGGCAACAAGGCGCCGCAGCTCGGCTTCGGCGTCTTCCAGATTCCCGATGGCGAGACCGCCGATGCGGTCGCAGCCGCGCTGGCCGCGGGCTATCGCTCCATCGATACGGCATCGATCTACGGCAACGAACGCGGCGTGCGCGACGGCATGCAGCGCTCCGGCGTGGCGCGCGGCGACATCTTCCTTACGACCAAGCTGTGGAACGCACACCAAGGCTTCGACGAGACGCTGCGCGCGTTCGATGAAAGCATGCAGCGGCTCGGCACCGACTATCTCGACATGTACCTCATCCATTGGCCGACGCCCAAGCGCGATCGCTACATGGATACGTGGAAGGCCTTTGTCCGGTTGCAGAAGGAAGGCCGTATCCGCTCGATCGGCGTGTCGAATTTCCAGCCGGATCACCTCCAACGCCTGATCGACGAAAGCGGCGTGGTGCCGGTGGTGAATCAGATCGAGCTGCATCCGTATTTCGCCCAGCGCGAACTCGTGAAAGCACATGCCCGCTGGGGCATCGTCACCGAGGCATGGAGTCCGCTCGGTCAGGGCGGCGACCTGCTGAAGGACGCCGTGCTGGAGCGCATCGCCAAGCGTCTCGGCAAGAGCACCGCGCAGGTGGTGTTGCGTTGGCATGTGCAGTGGGGCCACATGGTGATTCCCAAATCGGCGACCCCGGCACGTATCGCCGCCAACATCGACGTGTTCGATTTCGAACTCACGGCCGACGACATGAAGGCGATCGACGAGTTGGATGCGGGCAAGCGCATGGGCCCCGACCCCGACCAGTTCAACTGAGCGCAGACGCACCGGCTTCACGAAGGCGACGCTCGTCACCCTTCCACGATTTCGAGTTCCTCGGGTGACGACGCCGCGAGCTGCGCCCAGTCCAGTTCGCTTTCGATCACGTGGAAGACGTCGTCTTCCACTTCGCCCGCACGCCGCATCTTGTGAAGCTTTTCGCGTCGTGCATCGATGCCGCGCCGCTTCAAGGTCACGATGCGCTTTGCGCCTGGCAGCGGTTCGCCGACTTCGGCGGCGCGTCGGGCGTCGTCATAGACATGCCGCATGTGCTCCGCCGCGTCGTCGTTCTCGTCTTTCAGCGTCGCTTCGGCGGCATCGAGCAGGGTGAGGCGCACGCGGCTCACTTCTTCGTCCAGGGAGCGATCGGGCGGGAAACGCAGCCAGCGCACAAGGAACGCAAGGGTGGTGCCCTGGAACACGAGGGTCCCGAGCACTACCGCGAAGGCCGTGAGCACGATGAGGTCGCGCGAGGGGAAGTCCGCCGGCAATGCAAGCGCCGTCGCCAGTGTGACCAGCCCACGCATGCCACACCATGACGCGACCACGCCCTGCTTGAGCGTGGGATTGGCCTCCCGGCGCGGCCATAGCCAGTGGAGCGAGCGGTTGTAGAGCATCACCCAGACCACGCGCACCGCGATCGTCACCGCCAGTGCGGTACCCGCGAAGGCGAGCGCGTCGGTCAAGGCCGCGCCGTGCATGCCGCTCAGGATGGTGCGGGCCTGCAGACCCACCAGCAGAAATGCGATGACGTTGGAGAAGAAGACCATGGCGGCCCACACCGAGTACGAGTGGACGCGGTCGCGTGGCGGTTGCCGGGCGGGCAAGAAATGCGCGATGACCATGGCATAGGACACCACGCAGAGGATCGGCGATAGATCCAGTTCCTCGGCGAGCACCCACACGCCAAAGGTCGCCACGAATTCGAGCAGCGTGGCGCCGAGCGTTCCGTGCAGGCGTGGCGCCACGACGACGTACAGCCGTCCGATCACGATGCCGAGCACGACACCGCCAGGTGCCGCCAGCGCCAGTGACGGCAACGTACGTGCGAAGCCGTCGCCCGAGGTGACCGTGGCGACGGCCGCGCCGAAGATCAGCAGCGCCACGGCGTCGTTGAGCAGGCTTTCCGCGGTGAGCACCTGCACGGTCCGACGTGGCAGGGTGAGGCGCGACAGCATGGCGGCAGCGGCGGCCGCGTCGGGCGGCGCGACGATCGCCCCCAGGGCCAGCGCCACCGCCCAGGGCATGCCCGCCCAGGCGACACCGAGCCAGGCGACGGCCAGCGCGGTGAGGATCACCGCCACGGCGGCCAATGCCACGGTCGGTACCCAGAAACGCCGCAAGGTGCGCGGCGGCATGTCGTAGGCCGCATCCAGCAGAGCCGGCGCGATGAACAGCGCCAGGGCGAGCTGGGGATCCATCTCGATCTTCGGTGCCCATGGCAGCGCCGCGACCGCCAGGCCTGCCGCCGCCAGTACCGTCGGGTAGGGTAGCGACAGCTTGCGCGACAGCGGCAGCAGCACGATCGCGAGCAGGGACAGCAGAAGCATGCTCTCGAACAACGCCACGACGGACTCCCCGGTCCAAAAACGATGTCATACCGCAGGCGGCGTCAGTTTGCCGGCAAGGTCGCGCGCTTTTGCGACGGTGCGCTACCATCCTGCGAATGTCGTACCGCTGGGGATGAGGATGAAGCGAGCGATCGTGGTGGTTGCCCTCGCGGCCGGGGTTGCCGGGTGTCAGGGCATGGGGGCCAAGATCGCCCGGCTCGACGTCGGTACGGGGCGTGACGAGGTGATCGACCGCCTGGGCCGGCCCGATTCCGATCGCAGCATCGTAGGTTACGAGGTGCTCAACTGGTTCGATCGCCGCCCGGGCCGTTTCTCCTTCTCCCATAAGGACTACACCGTCGTGCTGAAGGACGGCAAAGTGGTCCAGTTCGGCCCGGGTCTGATCCGCCGGGACGGCAAGACCTCGCTGCAGATCGAGTCCGACGATCCCTAGGTGGCCGCCTCTCTCGTAGGAGCCGGTTTCCTTGTAGGAGCCGCCATGGCGGCGAGGGAACCCGCCTCATGGCTACACCGCTTCGTCGGCTTCTCGCCGCCATGGCGGCTCCCATACGCGCTTTCTTTAGCTTTTCGCCGCGCCGTCAGAGCCAGCCCCGCTGTCCGTACGTCCAGAGCGCCACGTACTCGCGCAGGCAGCGTGCTGTGAGGGTCAGTGCGCCGCGGGTCGGTACCCAGCGCGGCGCACCGAACAGGCTCACGTCCATCTCCGTGACGGGCACCGGCGATACCCGAAGACCTTCATGGCGAAAAGCCCCCGCGGCGCGGCGCATATGGATGGATGAGGTCACCAGCAGTACGTTCGTATCCCCGGTCTCGCGAAGCAGGGCCGCCGAATAGATCGCGTTTTCATGCGTGTTCGTGCTGGCGGCTTCCACGCGCAAGGCGCGTTCGGGAACGCCGGACGACGTATACCCCTCCGCCAGCTGTCGCGCCTGATCGCTGCCTGACACGAGCAGGCGCGGCGCGAATCCGGCGCGCCACAGGGCCAGCCCCGTCCCCGCGCGCGTCGTCGACGCCGACCAGTCGATCACGGGAAGCTTGCCGCCGCCGAGCACCACGATCGCATCGGCGCCCGTTCGTATCGCGGACGCAGGCGTCGCCAGCGGGCGCCTCAGCGAAAGCGCGAAGGCAGGCGTAGACGCCAGCCACAGCCAGCCGACCGCCACGAAAGCCGATGCGAGCGCGGCGAGCGGCCTGCGTCTCAACACGAACGCCATCGACACCCCGCCGAGCAGCAGGACCTGCACGGCGGGATGCAAAAGGCGGGAGACGATGTCCACGAAGATGGCCACGCGCGGAGCATGGGCCAAAGCGCGTGTTCGTACCGTCGGTCGAATGGCATAGGCGGGCTGTCGAATGGACGCCGCGGTGCATAGAAATGACGATACCGCTCGACGAAGTCACAGGGGTGGATGGTCATCATGAACCGTTGGAATCGTATCGCCACGTTGGCCGCCGCCGTGCTCCTGGGCGCTTGCGCCACGGGTGGAAGCACGCTGCCCCCGCCCAAGCCGGATGCTGGCAGTCAGGCCGTGGACGCCTACCTCATCGGCGTCGACGACCAGTTGCAGGTCACCGTCTGGCACAACCCGGACCTGAGCGTCAGCGTGCCCGTGCGGCCCGACGGCAAGGTCACCGTGCCGCTGGTCGGTGATGTGCCCGCGGGTGGTCGCACCACCGAGCAGGTAGCGGCGGAGATCCAGCAAAAGCTGGCGCAGTACATCCGCGACCCGCAGGTCGCCGTGATCCTCACTGCGTTGCGCAGTCACGAATACCTGTCGCGAGTTCGAGTGACCGGTGCCGTGCGCAGTCCCATTTCCATTCCCTACCGACAGGGCATGACGGTGCTCGACGCGGTGCTCGCCGCAGGCGGCACCACCGAATTCGCAGCGGCCGATCGCACCGAGTTGTACCGCCGCAATGGCGGCGGCTCGACGCAGTCCTATGCGGTGCGTCTGGAAAAGATCCTTCAGCAGGGCGACCTCGCGAACAACTACCCGGTGCAGCCGGGCGACGTGATCACGGTGCCGCAACGCGCTTTCTGACCGATCCCGCGTATCGCGGGGGCAAGGGGTATTTCGATGAGCGGGGAACTCGTTCCTTTCGCGGGCATGCTGCCCGCACTGATCGGCGAGGCGCGCAGGCGCCGCGTCGTGATGGGTGTGATGTTTGCGGGAATTGCCCTGGTGGCGCTCGCGGTGGGCAGCGTGTGGCCGAAGAAGTACGAGGCATCGACGACGATCCTCGCCCAGGAAGCCAGCATCATCACGCCGTTGATGGAAGGTGCCGCGGCAGCCACAGGCAACAAGAACCGCGCCGGCATCGCGCGTGACGTGATCTTCAGCCGCAAAGTGCTCGACGAGATCCTGCAGACCGGCGGGTGGCTGGCCGGCAACCCGTCGCCGGTAGAACGGGACAAGATCGTCGACGGCATCAAGTCGCGGACGCGCATCGTCAACAACCGCGACAACCTCATCACCATCAGCTATTTCGATTCCGATCCCAAGCGTGCCTTCGAGGTTACCCGCGCGTTCGGCCAACTCTTCATCAGCGAGAGCCTGGCCTCGAAGCAGCGCGAAAGCCGCGAAGCCTATGAATTCATCAACAGCCAGGTCGAGGCGTACCGCACCAAGCTCACCGACGCGGAAGACAAGCTGAAAGCCTATCGTGACGCCAACCCCGACGCGCGGCCCGGCAGCGAGATCGACACCAATGCGCGGATCAGCCAGTTGCGCACGCAGATCGAAAGCAACCGCATGGACTACATGCAGAAGCAGTCGCAGGCGGCAGCGCTGTCGTCGCAGTTGAGTGGCGAATCCGAGGTCAATGCGGTGCAGACCGTAGGCGGGATCTACCAGACCCAGCAGGCCGACCTGCAGGCCCAGCTCGATACCTTGCGCCTCAACTACACCGAGGATTATCCGGACGTGGTGCGGCTGCGTCACCAGATCGAAGATCTGCGCAAGCAGGCCAGCTCGGCGGCTGCGCAGCGCCCGGTCGGCGGTGCCTTGCCGCTCGACCATGCGGTGACGATGAATCCGGTCTACCAGCAGATGCGCCTGCAACTGGCCGCCGTGCGCAGCGATGCCGCGGCGAGTGCCGCCCGCGTCGGTGCCAGTGAGGCCATGCTGCAAGCCGAACTGGAACGCAGCAAGCGCATTGCGAATTCCGAGAACGTGACGGCGGAGCTGACCCGCGATTACACGGTCAATCGCGACGTTTATCAGGACCTGCTGAAGCGCCGCGAGAATGCGCGCGTGTCGATGAACCTCGATGCGGAGCAGCGCGGTCTGACCTTCCTCGTGCAGAACCCCGCGGTCATGCCGCTGGTGCCGTCGGGCCTGCGTTTCATGCACTTCGGGCTGGCCGGTCTTGCCCTCTCGCTCGCGATTCCGTTCGGCCTGCTGTTCGCCCTGGCGCGCTTCGATCCGCGCGTGCGCTCGGTGACCCAACTGGAACGCGCCACCGGCTTCCCCGTGCTCGCCACCGTGCCGTTCTATCCCACGCCGCGCGACCGTCGCCGCGAACAACTGCACAACACGATGCTCGTGCTGATCGTGGCCGGCGTCGGCGCGGTGTACCTGCTGGTCTTCTGGCTGCGAATGAAGGGCTGACGATGAACAAGATGGCTGCCGACAACATCGAAATCGGCGACGTGGTCGCCCCGCATCACGCCGACCCGCACACCGCGAACCATTCGATTGCGCGGATGCGCGAGGAGGGCGGCGCGCTGGCGCCGATCGACTGCGAGCGAAAGCGGCTCATTCACCGCGAGGAATCGGTACGCCAGCAATCCGACGCGTTTCGCGGCATCCGTACCCGCTTGCTGGAAATGGCGGGGGAAAACAACTTCGTGACGCTGGTGGTGGCGGTCAGCCCGCGGTCCGGCGGTAGCTTCGTCGCGCGCAATCTCGCCACCGCGTTCGCCTTCGACGAATCGAAGACGAGCCTGCTGGTGGATTGCAACCTGCGCTATCCGAACCAGCACAAGGCGTTCGGTGTCGAACCGCGCACCGGCGGCTTGATCGACTTTCTCGAGCATCCGTCGCGCGGCATCGCCTCGATCATGTACCACACGGGTGTGCCGCGCCTGCGGCTGATTCCGGCCGGCAAGTCGCGCGAGAACAGCGGCGAGTACTTCTCCTCGTTCCGCATGCGCGCCGTACTTGATTCGCTGCGCTGCCGTTATTCGGACCGCTATCTGTTTCTCGACGGGCCGCCGGTCAAGGGCTCGCCGGATGCCCGCATTCTTTCGGACCTCGCCGACTTCGTGGTCCTGGTTGCGGGCTACGGCCGGGATACGCCCGCCACGATCAACCAGGCCGTTGCCAATTTCGACCCCGCGAAGCTCGCCGGGGTGGTGTTCAACCAGTCGCCGTGAGCGCGGCACTTCGCCTCGCGGCAGGCAGGTCGCGATGGGGGAGGGACAGGGGAAGTATCATGCCCGCATCGTCCAGGCTCACCCGCGCCATCGTGCTCGGGCTCGCATCGGCACCCGCCGCGGCGTTCGGAGGGACACTCGATTACACGCTCTACGCCGGCCTCGAGCACAGCAACAATATCGCGCTGTCGTCCGATCAGCCCCTCAGCGAGAACGTGCTGACGCCGGGTGCGACCTTTCAGTACCTGCAGACCGGCTCGACGTTTCAGGCCAACGTGCTGGGCACCTTCGAATACCGCAAGTACCTCAACAATCACTTCTCGTCCCAAGCGCAGACCGAACTGGCCGGGCAGGGGAACTGGACCATCGCTCCCGACCGGCTCGATCTGTCGATCGAGGACTATGCCGGCGTGCAGCCGGTGGACCAGCTTGCCAGCAACTCGCCCGGCAACCAGCAGCAGACCAACGTGCTGGTGGTGGGACCGACGTTGCGCATGCGTTTCGGTGAGGCGGCGCGCGGGCAGGTCGAACTGCGCTACATCAACAGCTATGCGTCGAAGACTGACGACTTCGACTCGTCGCGAGGGCTGGCGGCGTTCCGGGTCTACCGTGACCTGTCGCCGTTGGAACAGGTCTCGGCCAACGTCGAGTTCCAGCGCATCGATTTCAGCAATCAGCCGAGCGATGCCAACTACGATCGCAAGGAAGCCTTCGTGCGCTACACCAGCACGCTGGCGCGATTCGACGCGGACGTGCTGGTCGGCGGTACGCGGTTGTCGTTCGACAGCGGCCGCGATCTCTCGGCCCCGTTGGCGCGCTTGCGCATCGGCTGGCAGCCCACGCCACGCAATGCCTTCACGCTCAGCGGCGTGTATCAATACGCCGATGCGGCGCAGGACATCATTACGGCACCGGGTGTCTACGGCGTCGGTACCACGTCGGACGGTGTGCAGCCGATCGATCCGTTTGCCGGTACTGCGGGGCTCGGGCGCGGCAACGGCACGGGCATCGGCGTCGGCAGCGCGGTCATCGGATCGCAGGTCTACAAAGAGCGTCGCCTCGACGCTACGTGGAACTGGCGCTCGGAACGCCTGACGCTGACCGTCGCCCCAGGCTTCAGCAAGCTTCGCTACATCGGCGACCGGACGTTCGACCAGACCGATCATGGCCTCAGCGTGGGGCTCGGCTATCGCTTGCAGCCGACGCTCACCTTGACCGGATTCGCCACACTGGACCGGCTGACGTACGACCGCATCGACCGCAAGGACACGACCGTGCGACTCGGCCTCGATCTCGGCCAGCAATGGAACCGGCACTGGAGCTGGCATGCCACGGTGGCCCGCGAGCGGCGCAACAGCGACGCCGTGGGACAGGATTATCGCGAGACGCGGTTCTTCATCGGCGTGGTCTACCGGAGATGAGCATGCATCCTGACGCGGAATTGCCGTTCTTCTTCGGTGCCGACGGTGGTCT
>Ga0209674_100646_pt1 | contig 12599 bp, 12 predicted proteins | sample AraplaCvi_mMS_r2_FD_184279 | JGI IMG/M metagenome (GOLD analysis project Ga0209674, IMG submission 184279) | Arabidopsis root microbial communities from North Carolina, USA - plate scrape CL_Cvi_mMS_r2 (SPAdes) (version 2) | ecosystem: Host-associated > Plants > Roots > Endosphere | place: USA... | reverse complement strand
TGAAGTCGCGATCCGAATCGCCCAGATTTCTCGGAGCTTTAACGGCTGCTTCTGCCCGGTAAGCTTGCCCTTGTTCCATGGCACATGGTGACGAACGACGACATTCTCGGATTCCATGACAATCTCCTTTCAAGCGAAGGGAGATTGAGTGTGCGCCTTTTCCGGCGGGCGCTATCCGACCCGAAACGAACCATCGGGTTTCTCGGGAGCGGCCGTTCGCCTAGAAACATTCCCGAAATCTACTGAGGCGCAACCTTGTGGTGCAGTGATCGATCTGGTCTCTTATGACAGGCTTTTGTAGGCGACTCGGGGCTCTAGATCTGCCGGCTGATAGAGGCCTGAGTGACCTTCATTTTCGATGTCGTACAAGCGAAACTCGGACAGCCGCGCTGCCGACTTAAAACCGCGAAGTTCATTCAAGGGCGACTTGTTTGCATGTCGGAGGTATAAATTTTCCTTGGACGTCGTGCAATATTTCATTGTTTTTCGCTCGGACGAAGAGGTGCGATATTGGCGATTCTTCCGGGGAGGTGGTTAATTGATTACACGAAGGCAATTCACCGTTACGGCATTGGCCAGTGCGATAGCCGGTGTTGCGGCTCAAGCAGTTTGCTCGGCGGTGCACGCGCAGGAGGGCACGGTGCTCGCGAGCCCGTTTGAGATGCGACTAGCGCAAATCGAGGCGCAGGTCGGCGGGCGACTCGGCGTGGCAATACTCGATACCGCTAGCGGGAAGCAAGTGGGTTGGCGCATGTATGAGCGCTTTCCGATGTGCAGCACGTTCAAGATCCTGTTGGCGTCACTGGTGTTGATGCGTACGGACCACGGCCAAGAAGATCTGACGCGTAAGATCGTATTTTCGAAGCGCGAAGTGGTGCCTTCTTCACCCATCAGCGGCCCGCGCGCGGACAGTGACGGGATGACGATCGCGGAACTCTGCGAAGCAGCGCTCACACACAGCGACAATACGGCGGGAAATCTATTGCTTACAAGCGTTGGCGGCCCAACAGGACTTACTGCCTTCGCACGCAGCATTGGTGACAAATTCACCCGACTTGATCGCAACGAGCCAGCACTTAACGAAGCAGCAGAGGGGGATCCGCGTGATTCGACGACGCCGGCCGCGATCCTCTCGGACATGCACGCGCTTCTGCTCGGGAGCACCCTTTCGTCGAGTTCTCGCGACCAGCTCATCGCCTGGCTTGTCTCCAACAAGACCGGAGACGCACGTTTGCGCGCTCGATTGCCAAAAGACTGGCGCATCGGTGACAAGACGGGCACAGGCGATCACGGTACCGTCAACGACATTGCTGTTGTATGGCCTGCGGGCCGCGCCCCAGTCTTCGTAGGTGCGTACCTCACGGGAGCGACGAACGCGACCTCGACACAGCGCGATGAGGCTATCGCAAAAATTGGCGAACTGGTCACGGAAATATAGCGGCGTCGAGAAGTCTATTGTTCCGCTTACGTTTATACTTGTGTTATTAACGAAATGTTTATAATTAAAAATAGATTTGCGTTATGGTAAATTTTCTGTTTAACAAAACAATTATATCTGTCACGTCTGTCTCTTTCATGATTTTACGGTGCGCGGTTGCTTCGCCGTACATGGGACATGGTAGTGTATCCGATGATCCGTTCAGCACCCCATATTTCGCGAAAATCAATGGCAACATGGTACTCTCAGTTACCTTGCCACCAAAGCTATTGGGGCTGGACATGAACGACCGGAATTCAATCAAGTCAGAAACGGGCGACTTCAAACAAGCACGCTATACTTTCCCGGACGCGAAGGTTCCGAGATCAATCCTACACGATCTGACCAAGATATATCTTTATGATCGTCGACGGGATGTACCAATTGTGTCTTCGGGAAGGGACTGGGTAATCGCGGAATTTTTCAGGGCGGGATCCCATATACCCCTTTCACGCTTTCGGCTGCTGGGTAGGAAGGTTGAACGCCAGGAACAGCTGGATGAGACTGGACGAACGATTAGGATCATCGCTATCGGCTGGGCTCGCTCGTCCACGGCGGAAGATGACGAGACAACAGATATGTCAGAGCTCGGTCAACATCCCGTGTGGATTCGTGTATTCAAGGTATCTCCTGCGGGAAAGAAAATACTCGTTGCTTTAGCCTGGCGACGGAAGCGTTTCGCTACGGCACCTGAGATCTATGACGAACCAGACGACAAGTTGCTCACTTTCGGTCTACCGAATGGAACTGTGAAATGGCATACAAAGGCCGAGTTCCTGAAAGCGTGGGATATTGACCCCAATGCTACAAAGTTATTGGGAAGGTCCGTGTCGACAGAAAAATCGCAGCAACCATGACCAATCCTTACTGGAGTCTTATTTTACCGATTACTCTGAACTATTCGCACTAGACAGAAAAGTTCTTCAGTCTTTGTCACGCGGTGCCCGAGCACTTTTTCCGATTTCGCTTGCACCTCACGTTACGTCAGCTTTTATGGTTCATACCGACGAGACGGCCTGGGCATTGACGTGGCGCTGGAGCTGGCTCTTGATCTGAATGGGCCGTATGCGCATGGCCATTGACCACGTTCTGATCCGTTGACCGCGGGCTGAAGCAGCGTGCCAGGCCCGCGTGTATACGTCCGCTTGTCCAGACTCATCAGCAGGGAGCCACTTTCATGGCCTTAGCCGCCGAACTGAAACAGAATGCTTCGCTGTATTTCCTGGCGTTGGGTGCCTTTGCGATTGGTACCGAAGGATTTATGCTCGCGGGGCTGCTGCCGATCATCGCGACAGATCTGTCCATCAGCGTCGCGGAGGCGGGGCAGCTCGTCACCGTCTTTTCGCTCTCGTATGCGATCAGCTCGCCGATCCTGACGACGGCCGGTGCGGGCGTGAACCGGCGGCATTTCCTGATTGTCGCGCTGCTGTGCTTCGCAGCCGCCAATTTCGCGGCTTGCGCATCGCCCGGCTATCTGCCGCTGCTGGCCGCGCGCGTCCTGCTAGCCGTATCGGCCGGCCTGTACATGCCGAGCGCGAATGCGCTCGCCGGCTCGCTGGTCGCGCCGGAGCGTCGGGGGCGTGCGCTCGCGACCGTCCATGGCGGGGTTACGATCGCCGTCGCACTTGGCGTGCCGCTCGGCGCGTGGATCGGCAGCCACTTCGGCTGGCGTGCGACCTTCGCCAGCATCGGCGTGTTGTCCGCGCTCGTGACGCTCGGGGTGATGGTCGGCTTGCCGCGCGGGGTCGGCGCGAACCTGTCGGTACCGTCGATCGCCCAAAGGGTGGCAGTCGGGCGTCAACCCGCCGTGCTGGTTACGCTGCTCATTACGACTCTATGGGCCGCCGGCATCTGGACTATCTATCCCTATCTCGCGCCGTTCTTGACAGGCCGCCCTGGTTTCAGCGGCGCGCAAGTGGGTGTCGTACTGCTGCTGTATGGCGTGTTTGCCGGCATCGGCGTATTGATCGGCGGTCGTGCGATTGATCGTCTCGGCAGCGGGAAGGTATTGATCGCCTGTCTGATCGTAATGACGCTGTCGTATGAGAGCCTGACCGCCAGCGCGCTGCACCTGGAACCCGCGAATGCGCGCGTCGCGATCCTGATCGCGATCGCTGCATGGGGTGCAGCGGGCTGGGCGTTCAACCCGGCCCAGCAAACCAAGCTGATCGACATCGCCGGCCTTGACGTCGCGCCAGTCTCGCTGTCGCTCAATTCATCGTTCACGTATCTCGGCTTCGCGCTCGGCGCGGCGCTTGGATCGTTCATCGTCGCGTACCGCTCCGTGACTGACATTGGCGCGATCGGTGGAGTGTGCGAGGTCGCTGCGCTGCTCATCACGCTGGTGACCCATCGCCGTGTCCGGCCTACGGCGACGCGCATTCACGGCGCGGTACCGGCTGCCCCCACGCCCGCCGAACGTTCGACGCAGCCATGAAACGACACGAATGCAAGACAACGTAACGGGACGCGATGCGCCCGTAGTGCCTTCGTCCCGGTTGACGTCGACAGCGCCGGACTGACAGAGGTCTTGACCCGACGATCGACATTGACGGATCGTTGTGGACGAGTCGGAAATCGTGATACGAGGAAAAGTACCTCACTCACGCGGAGGCGATCGTGATGGAGGCACCGGCAGACGTGCCAAACTGATGAACGAACCCGTCGCACCTTTCTGGTTCAAACCGATCGCCAAAACCGGGACTGCTATGACTACCGAAGAGCGACTCAAAAGTTCAGGGTTAGTACTGCCTCCAGTTCCTTCTCCTATCGCCAACTTCGTGAGTTGGCGGCGATCCGGCCAGATTCTTTATCTATCCGGTCAGGGGCCACGCGATGCTTCCGGCATGATTATCAGCGGGAAATTAGGTCGGAACTACAGTGTCGAACGAGGCTATGCCGATGCCCGTCAAGTGGGTCTGCAGCTTTTGTCGACAATTCAACAGGCGGCAGGATCGCTTGATCACATTGCCGGCGTTTTGAAAATCTTCGGCATGGTGAACGCAGCGCCGGACTTTTGCGATCATCCGACGGTCATTAACGGGTGCTCGGACCTGTTTGTGGAGGTACTAGGCGATCGCGGTCGGCACGCCAGGTCGGCGGTTGGGATGGGTTCGCTACCCAACGGGATGTCGGTGGAAATCGAAGCGATCGTCGAGATCGTGAACGGGCACTAAGACATCGATGGTGACGCAATGACGAATGCGATCTCGCGGCACTACGATACGCTCCTTGCAGAGCACTACACCTGGATGTTTGGAATGCCTTTCCGGGACAAAGTGGATGAGCAAAGAAAACTGCTCGAGGCGCTGGGAGTAGGGGCCGGCAGGCATGGAACAGCACTCGATCTCGGCAGCGGGCCCGGATTCCAGTCGATTGCACTCGCGAGCCTGGGTTTCGAAAAAGTCGTTGCTGTCGATACGAGCCAGACGCTACTAGACGAACTCAATAACCAGAAGGGCGATCTTCCAATCGAGACGGCCTTCGCTGATCTGCGAGGCTTGGATCGCCTGGTCGTTCCTCGGTCTGCGGAGGCAATCGTGTGCATGGGTGACACGCTCACGCACCTGGACAGCATGCAGGACGTGAAGGACGTGTTCAGGAAGGCGCGAGATGTCTTGCAACCGTCGGGCCTTCTGATCCTGACTTTTCGGGATCTCTCCATCGAGCTAACGGGGTTGGACCGGATTTTCCCCATTCGCGCTGATCGCGATCGCATCATGACGTGCATGCTCGAATATGGCCCAGATGCCGTTGTTGTCAATGACCTTGTCCATGTTCGAGAAGCGGGAGCCTGGACGCTTCACAAGAGCAGTTATCAAAAGCTCCGGCTGCATCCTGATACGCTTTCGGACGAATTGAGGCGAATGGGTTTCACCGTGAGAACAAACGCGCCAATTGGCAGAATGCACGCACTTGTCGCGGAGAAGTGATCGCAGGCCGTGGGAGGAAATCACGCGTTGAAAGTTGCTTGCACAACCTTTTATATTTCCCTTGCACCTGACGTTGCGTCAGCTTTTATGGTCGGTACCGACGACTGGGAAAAATGCGACTGAAAATCGGCGATCTGGCGAAGAAGGCGGGACTTAGCGTCCGTGCGTTGCATCACTACGATGCAATCGGGTTGCTGTCGCCGTCGCAGCGTACCGAGGGCGGTGCGCGCCTTTATGGGCGCGACGATCTCATCCGGCTGCACCGCATCGAAGCATTGAAGCGGTTCGGGTATTCGCTTCCGGACATCAAGGCCAGCCTCGATGGTCAGTTCGCCGATGCACCGCTTCTGCTTCTGCAGCGCCAGATCGCAGAACTCGACGCGCAGGCGTCGCGCGCGCAGCGTCTCGGTCGTCACCTGCGATACATCGTGGACATGCTCGCCACCGACGGCGAGACCACGACAACCGACTGGCTGAATGCTCTGGAGCTGATGAACATGGTTCAAAAACACCTCGATGACGACGAATTCGATGCGCTGCTGGCGGCCGGCCCTGAGTCGATGCCGTCGACCGATCCGGCATGGTCCGCGCTGATAGACGAAGTTCGCGAGGCCGTGCAACGGCCATTGCCGACTGACAGCGACGCAGCCGTGGCGCTCGCATGGCGCTGGATCCGGCTTGTGGTGCGGATGACCCGCAATGACCCAACGCTCGCCGCCAAGCTGATGACAATGCAGCTCGACGAGCCGCGTGCACCACAACTCGTCGGCATCACCGCGCCGATGCTGGCGTGGATCAATGAAGCATTCGTGCACGCGCGCTGCGCGCTATTCGCGAAGTATCTCGGTGCGGCGCAGATGAGCGAAGTGCGTAGTCGCCAGTTCGCGATGATGAACAGCCGCGCCTGGCCCGCGCTGGTAGGCGATTTGCGCGCGCAGATGGAAGACGGGGTCGATGCTGGGGCGGCACCGGTACAGGCGATCGTCAAGCGCTGGCAGCAATTGTTTCGCGACAGCTTCTGCGGGGAGGACAAGGTGCTCGAGGCGCGCGTGCTCGATGTAATGATGCGCGAGCCCGATCTGCAGCTCGGTGTCGGCATCGACGACGCGTTGCTTGCCTATCTGCACCAGGCGAACTTCGCTGGCCACGGCGTGATCGCAGCCAACGCCGGACCCAAGCCGAGCGCGTTGATGGTAGCCACGCAGCGGGCTGCGCACCAGTTGCTCGATCGGCCTCTGGTGCTGGACGATCCGGTCGCTCTCGCTGTCCTTGGTGCGACTGAAGCCCAAGCCGTGCACGACAACATCGACCGGTTCCGGCATCCGGCTTCGGTCGGACTGCGCAGTTCGGTGATCGTACGCAGCCGGTTGGCCGATGACGTGTGGGCGGCGGCGATCGAACGAGGTGTTCGCCAGTATGTGGTGCTCGGCGCGGGGCTCGATACCAGCGCGTACCGGCATCCCCATGCGGCCGGGCGTATCTTCGAAGTCGATCTGCCGGCGACGCAGGCATGGAAGCAAGCGCGCTTGCGCGAGGCCGGCATCGCGTTGCCGCCATCGCTGCATTTCGTACCGGTCGACTTCGAGCGCGTCGGCTTGGCCGAGGGTCTTGCACGTGCCGGTTTCGACGCGGATGCGCCGGCCATATTCAGTTGGCTTGGGGTGACGATGTATCTCGACGAGGCGGCGGTCATCGATACGTTGCGTTTCGTCGTCGATTGTTCCGAAGGCAGCGCGGTGCTGTTCGACTATGCTCTGCCGCTGTCGAGTCTGCCGCCGATCCTGCGTATCGCGATGGAGCAGATGACGTCGCAATTCGCCGAGCGCGGGGAGCCGTGGAAGAGCTTCTTCGAGCCCGACGCGCTTGTCGAAACGTTGGTCTCGCTGGGTTTCGGCCACTGCACCACGTGGACGCCGGACGATTTGAATCAGCGTTATTTATCGAACCGCACCGATGCGCTGCTTCTCGGAGAGACGCCCACACGGCTGGTGCTGGCGACGGTCTGAATCCAGTGCCGCTTTCTGTTCCGGTGTCGATCGGTTAGCCGGCCTCAGTCAGCTATTCGACGGGGCGGACAAGGTAAGCGCAAAGTCCTATCATAAGCTCCAGGGTTATGGAATCGGGGCCTTACGGTCGGGGTTCGAAGTCCGCGATGCGAATTGACGAATTTAATCCGGACATATGCGAATTGACGACTTTATTTTGGCGAGACTGTTAATAATATCGTCAACTTAGCCGCGGGACCGCTTGCTCGGCGAGGATTCTGGAGTGACAGATTTAATTTGCGCGACGTTGTCCAAGTATCTGTGCGAGAACCTGCAGGAACGCTACTTACATGTCGAGCTTGATGCATTCCGGCAGATGGAGCCTGCCAATTATTGGGACGTCGAAAAGCCGTTGGCACGAATTCGCGTAGCAGCCCTGTGTCGAGCAATTAATGCAACGGCGGTTACATTTTCAAGACACGGCCAGGCCGTGATCGTCGATCATGTTCTCTCGCCCGAGGCGTGGCGCTACATGCTCGAAGACATGATCGGGCTACCGGTACTGATCGTTGGCGTTTTTTGTGAGCTCGAAGTCCTGATGGAGCGTGAACAGAACCGCGGCGACCGTAAGCTCGGACTGGCCGAGTCTCAATTTCACTCGATTCACGCTAATCGGCACTACGATTGCATCGTAGACACATCATCTTCGAGTAGCGCTGAATGCGGTCAGCTAGTGCTGGCGTGGTTGCAATCGCAGCCGACGCCTGCTGCATTCGCGAAAATGAACCAGCAGTTTTTCAGTAGCTAAGATGGGCAGGTAGCTGCCGCCCGTCATCGCGGACACCTGAGCGGATGGCCAGCTTCGAGCGATCGGGAGCGTGCCGCTGGTAAACTCGGGCCGCCAAAGCAACTTTTCCCGGTCACATGAGCACGCAACCCACCGCAGCACCTGCACCCGTCACCCCCATGATGCAGCAGTACCTGCACCTTATCTGATAAGACTCTGCGAACAAACCTACGCCAAGACCTACGCCCGCCTTTTTGAGGATCGTCCGCTAACGACCCATTGTTGCCGGTCGGAATCGCATTATCCGGCGTCGGCATTAGAGCCGACAGCAGTCATTGAGACAATAATTCGACGGCTAGAAGTAGCCTCCACGCTGCGCACATCCCCTGGCGATGCTGTCGGTAAACCACGCCTTGAGCAATTGAACCGCCTGTTTGGTTGCGGCACTGGCGGGATGGACGAGGTAGTATCCGGCGTCCAACGCAAGCGCATTATCGAATGGCTCAATCAGTTCTCCACGAGCCAGTTCCGCTTCTACCAGCAGGGGGCTGGTAAGCACAACGCCTTGCGCGCGCACTGCGGCGTCGATCGCTATCAACGACTGGTCGAACCGGATACCGGTAATGGTTTCGATCTGCGAACCGTCGAGACCGCTGAATCGAGCAAGCCACGTGGCCCAGTGCGGGTGTAGCGTGTTATGGAGCAGTGTCGCCGTGCGCAAATCGTCGGGGCGCTTCAATCGGCGCTGCTTCGCGTATGCCGGATGGCAATACGCGCGTGCCTCGTCATGGCACAGCAGTTGAACGGATAGTCGTGCATCCATCCCGTCGAAATGCCTAACCGCGAGATCGACGCCATCCAGTTCGAAGTCGACCATCGTTGTCGATGTGCTCAGGCTCAGCGCAATCCCGGGGTTTGCCTGCAGGAAGTCGGCCATGCGTGGGGCGAACCACTTGGCAGCGAAGCTCGGCGGCATCGACAACCGCACGCCGCTACCGCGACGCTCACGAATGCGATGGCTCGCATGAATAAGCTCTGCCAGGGCGGGTTGAATCTGCGCGAAGTAGGCGCGACCATCCTCTGTGGGCGTTACCTGCCGTATCTGGCGCACGAACAGGGCAACGCCGAGCCATTCCTCAAGCTTCTGAATCTGCTGCCCTATCGCACCAGGCGTCACGTTCAGTTCCCGGGATGCAAGAGTAAAACTGCCGTGCCGCATGGCAGCTTCGAAGGCAGGCAGGGCTTTCAGCGGAGGAGTCGATCGCATAGCTCAGTTTTTCTATTTCATAGTCGACATTAAATCATTTGTAGAGCAAGGTGGTGCGGAACACAATCGGGACTTCATCCGCTTTCCTGGTGCGCTGACATGAATCCCGCCTATTTCGCCTTCGCCGCCCTCGGGTTCATCTGGGGCACCAATTTCCTGTTCATGAAGTGGGCGAGCGTCGATCTGGCTGCCAGTCAGATCGTCTTCCTGCGCGTGCTTTTCGGCTTCATTCCGCTGCTCACGGTCGCGCTATTCACTAAGGCGCTCAAATGGCGCCATCTTCGGCACGCTCACCACTTCGTGGTGATGTCGCTGCTTGCGACCGTGATTTACTACTATGCGTTCGCGAAAGGGGCCGGGCTGCTGTTCTCGAGCATTGCCGGGATGCTAAGCGGCGCCATCCCGCTTTTTTCCTTCCTGTGCGCATGGGCACTGCTGCGCGAGGAGCGCCCGAACGCGCGAATGATCGCGGGCATCGTCTGCGGATTCGTCGGCGTACTGCTGATCGCGCGTCCGTGGAATGCGCACGCGGCTGGCGTCAACCTGCTCGGAGTCGGCTATATGATCGCCGGCTCGCTCAGCGTGGGCTGCTCGTTCGTGTACGCGCGCCGCTTTCTTTCCGGCCTGGACCTCTCACCGCTCGCGCTGTCGACGTGGCAGATCGGCTTCGCACTGGTCCTGATCGGCTGCGTCACGGATTTCCACGGCATCGTGCGTGTGACGAGCGATGCGCGAGCGCTGCTCGGCCTCGTGCTGGGACTCGGTCTGACGGGCACCGGGATCGCTTACATCCTTTATTACTTCATCGTCGGACGGCTCGGAGCAGTGGCCGCGTCCAGCGTGACGTACATTCCACCGGTCGTTGCGTTGCTGATGGGTTCGTGGCTTGCGCAGGAACCGATCGGCGCAGTCGAACTGTTCGCGATGGGCGCAATCCTCGGTGGTGTGTTTCTGCTGCAACGTGGCCGGCAACCACGCGCAGTCGCGGCGCGCGGTCCGGCGAAGGCGGCCGGTTAGAGCCGCAGTGTCGTATGAATGCTTCGATGAAATATCGCGCAGACCGCAATTCGGCATCTCGACAGAAGTTCACGGGCGAGTGGTCGGCGTACCGGTGCCCGATGCCATATGAAGCTGACATCCGTGCCATCGGCGCGTAGCGGTCGGCAAATCTATCCAACTCATACCAGCGTAAACAAACATGTCTTCACGGGTCCCCTCGACCATATTCGTCATCGGTGGAACGGGCGCACAGGGATTGCCCGTCATCCGGGCGCTCGTCGCCGACGGCAAATATGCCGTGCGCGCCTTGAGCCGAGATCCTGAATCGCGACGGGCCATCGAGCTATCCACTCTGGGGAACGTCTCGATCGTGAAGGGCACGTTTGCCGATGAAGCGGTCCTGCGTGATGGTTTTCGTAATTGCAGCGCAGCGTAATCAATCTCGATGGATTCAACACCGGGGAGAAGACTGAGATTTATTGGGCCATCCGATGCTATGAAATAGCCATCGAAGAAGGAGTCAAGTTCTTCGTGTATGGAAACCTCGATTACGCGCTCAAAAGGTCCGGATACGATTCCCGGTTTCGGACAGGCCACTATGATGGCAAGGGCCGCGTAGGGGAATGGATTCTGTTCCAGAACCTGACAAACCGGGACCGGATGGGCGCCGCGCTGCTTACGACCGGTCCGTATATGGAGATGGCCGTCTCGGCAATGACACCGATGACCCCGTCCGTGGAAAGCGGCGTCGTTACGTGGCGGGTGCCACTCGGTGACGGCGCCGTCCCGCATGTAGCGCTTGAGGACTGCGGGTACTACGCACGTTGGCTTTTCGACAATCCGGAGCGTGCGAATGGCATGAATCTCGAGGTCGCGATCGATCATGTCGAGTATGCGAAGCTTGCCGAGGCGTTCGAAGCCGTGACCGGACATCCCGCGCAATATATCGATACCGACCTCGAAGCATACTGGAGCGGACCGCTCAAGGCCGCAGCCGATTTGCCTTCCGGATATAACGCCGATCTCCGCGACAAAAGTACGATGAGCTTCCGCGAAAACTTCACCGGCTTCTGGAATCTGTGGAAGTACGGGATCATCAAGAGAGACTACGCATTGCTCGACGAAATTCATCCCGGGCGAATCAGGACGGTCGAACAATGGCTCAGGCGGGAAGACCAGTTGGGACGAGCACTGGGCAACGGAGGCCTCTGGGAAAGGGTTCAGCCTGAAAATCTGCTCAGATTGCCGCCTGTCTTGAAGCTGTCCGAAGACCAGAGGAAGGGCACGTTATAAGTTCCTCGCGAACGTCTGGCTCAACTGCAAAACGCCTCACTACTTGCCGCGCGTTTTCTCACGCTGCGATGCCGGCGAAGATCGGCGACGCTCAACGTCCGAAGCTGTCGGCAAGGCGGCCAACGAGGAACGGCATGCCAATGTCCGGACATGGCCGGCAACTGCCTCTGGTGACCAGCGCATACCGACCCAACTCAGCTGGGCGGTCTGGTATCGCCTCGATGGCCATTCCGGGCCGACCGCCACCCGCCGCGATTGAGCACCCGCGCCAGCACGTGTCCAGCCTGGTGGGTGAGCGTGATGTGCAGGCACGCGTGGTTGCTGCCTTGAAACCGGCCAGTCCGGCCAAGGCGTTCGCTTCACCCGAAGCCGCCGGGCGCTTGACCTCACACGTTGAAACTGCCCCACGACAGGATGCGCAAGCGGCACCGAAGAAAACGCACACCGCCGGACGCGCCGCCGCCCGACGTGATGCGACTGGCTTTCAGCGTAGGCGCCGCTTGTTGACAGCATTCCCATAATCGTCAATCCTTGTGTCCATGGAACATCGAGCTATCGCCATCGCGCTGATTATTCGCACCATTCTCCGAATGGTGGGTTAGCTCGTACTTGCTCGATAACGAAAACCCGCCGCCGAGGCGGGTTTTTCATTTCCGCTTCTAGGCTTGCCCACCCTGACCTGGAAAGGAAATCATCGTGTTCATGCACCGAAACCCATTCGACGCGCACGTACAGAGCCCCGCCCATCCTTCGGCGCCGTTCGATTACCTCAAAAAAATCCTGACCGCGCGGGTCTACGACGTCGCGATCGAAACCGATCTGGATTTCGCGCACAACCTGTCGGTTCGGTGTCGCAACG
>Ga0209674_100644_pt1 | contig 12637 bp, 8 predicted proteins | sample AraplaCvi_mMS_r2_FD_184279 | JGI IMG/M metagenome (GOLD analysis project Ga0209674, IMG submission 184279) | Arabidopsis root microbial communities from North Carolina, USA - plate scrape CL_Cvi_mMS_r2 (SPAdes) (version 2) | ecosystem: Host-associated > Plants > Roots > Endosphere | place: USA... | reverse complement strand
ATCGTCATGCGCATGCCATCGATGCAGCCAGGAGCAATGGTGCGCGGTAGAGGTCCTCATCGCTCTCCCTGGCTCCTGGCTGCATCGATGGCATGCGCATGACGATGCTCTTGGGGCGATTGTCGTCGTCGAAGTAATCGCCAAGGTTCGCGAGCTGGCGTTTCTCGATGCGATCCTGTGCATCGATCACCGCACCCGCCATGGCTTCGATGAGACCCGGCAGCGGAGTCTGCGTCGGCATCGGTCAGCCTTCCCTTGACGGCGTCGGCGCGGGATCGAACGATTCCACGCGACGTAGCCAGCCTTTGAGAAATCGCCCCAGCGATGGGCGAAGCTGTACCAGGTTGCGGTAGTAGTCGCGTCGCCCCTGCTGGAAGTTGAGCTGGACCTGCAAGAGGTCGGCCTTGCGCAATGCCGCGATGGTAAGTTTGCCGATGACACCATCGACCCGCAGGCGCGGCTGTGTGCCCATTTGGTTCAGAACGCGCTGAAGAAGACGCGATGATGCGGCACCTGCGTTCACCTGAAAGTCGCAGACCATGTTTGCAATGGCCTGTGAGGGCATCTCGTCGCCACGCACAGCATCCCAATACAATGCCTTGTAGATCGTCGCCGCCTGCATTTCAGTCAGCTCGCGCAGCGCCTGAAGCGTCGGCGTGATACCGAGCAATTCGCGTGCGCAGCTGGCGAACGTGGCGAGCGTAATGCCTCGGTGCGTAGCGCCGCCCGGATCGAGCGGATCGTCCACGTAACCACCTTCGTGCTTGAAAAGGATGGGTGCAAATCGGTGGAAGTCGGCCATGGTTCTTCTCTGTCTTGTGGGTTGCGTTGCCGTGGCGTCACTATCCGGAAAGCACGCTTTCGCGGATATCGGACCGCGGCTGATTTGCCTTGGTATGGACAGCCGAGTGGCGTTCGGTCAGTCATCTACCGAGATGAGGCCTTCGCGGATTGCATAGCGCGTGAGCTGTGCGATGCCTCTTAGGCCAAGCTTCTCCATCGCATGTTCGCGATGCGTGCCGACCGTCTTCATGCTCACGTGGAGGGTGTCTGCGATCTCGCGGGTTTTCAGACCTTCGGCGTACAGTCGAACCACTTCACGTTCGCGTGCGGTGAGCGTCTGCCCATCGGATGGCGGCAGGCCGTGGCGTGTGCGGAAGCCCTGCACCAGCACATGGGCCATCTCGTGAGGAACGTAGCAACCGCACCGAAAGACCCGATCGATGGCCTGGACGAGATGCGCGAACGACCCGCGCTTGGTCAGGTAACCATGGACGCCAGCGTCGAACGCCGCCTGTACCGACGGTGCATCATCGCGAGAGGAAAGACACAACAGACGCGTGCGCGGTCGCCGGGCTGAGACGCGTCGGACGACCTCGATACCGTTCAGCCCGCACATGAGGTTGTCGAACACGACGAGGTCCGGCTCCTCCCGCAGGACCGCCCGAACGCAATCCTCGGCATTCCCGGTGCTGGCAACGATCGCGGCATGCGGGCGCAGCAGCGCTGCCACGCCTTCGCGAACAATGGCGTGGTCGTCGGCCAGCACGACCCGCAACCGCCCTCCCGGACCGGAGCCCGCGGGAAGAACGCCCGCGGCCGGCTCGCCTGGAGGGTGTGACAGAATGCGACCGGACAAGCCGGCCTTCGATGATGGGTCTGGCATGTGGAAAGTCCCGTTGGAAGAGACGCGAAGCCTCGTCGGGCAGACGCGCGAACGTCCTTCCGGAAACCTTACGGTTTGAAGTTTTCCAGGTAAGTCAGGAACTTGGAGCCGATCCATGGCGATCGCGCTCGCGAGATGAAAACGCGTACGAAGCACGTTCCCTTTTTTACGCTCGGCGACTGGACGGTCCGGCCGGCCCTCGGATTCATCGAACGGCAGGGCGAACGAACGCCGCTGGAACCCAAGTTGCTGGACGTCCTCGCGTGTCTGGCGGAGCATCCCGGCGACGTCGTCAGCGTCGAAACCCTGCTCGATCGGTGTTGGGCCGGTGCGTTCTACGGGGACAATCCGGTGCACAAGGCGATCGCCCTGCTGCGCAAGGCACTCGGTGACGATGCACGGTCGCCCCGCTACCTCGCCACAGTACGCAAGCGCGGCTATCGACTCATCGCGCCGGTCACGCTGGGCGGGTCCGCAGTTCCGGAGGCTCCGGGTATACGGCCCTGGCGCGGCGGTTCACCCTACCCCGGCCTGCGTGCCTTCGGACGGGAAGACGCCAGTGTGTTTGTTGGGCGTTCCGGCGCAACGGAGCGAGCCCTTCGCCTGCTCGCGCAAGTCCGCACCAAAGGCCCATCGTTCCTGCTGGTGGACGGACCCAGCGGTAGCGGGAAGTCGTCGCTCGTGCATGCCGGCGTGTTGCCGGTGCTGTTACGCGAGGGCGGTCGACGCGGCCTGCAGGCGCTGGATTGGGCGACGCTCGATGCCCGAGGTCCTGCATCGACGCTGCGTCATCGGTTGGCCGACGCGATATCTCGCTGGCAATCCGGCGGCGAACCCCTGTTCCCACCAACGGAACGCCGCGAACTGCGACGGGCGTTGGTCCGCGACACCGCGCAGATCGCGCGTCGCATTGCCTGGCGCGCGGGCGACATCCAAGACGACGTCTTTGTCCTGGTCGTCGACAACCTCGAAGAACTCGTAGCGCCGGGAGTTCGCCGCGATGTGGCAAGGGCTCTGTTCGAAGCCATCGCTCGACTCACGGAAGATGGGCGCATTGTCGTGATCGGGATCAGCCGCAGCGAGGGTCGCCGCCGCGTGCTCGAACGGGCAAGGTGGGCCGGTCTGCCCGATGCCGCGATGACCGTGCATCCGCCGCGCGAGTGGGAATTGGCTCAAATGATTCGCGTGCCGGCCGAGGTTGCCGGACTTCCTTTCGAACAGGAACCGGCAACGGGATGGCGGTTGGACGATGAGTTGATCGGCGCACTGCGGAGGCATCCGTGGCCCCTGCCGGTGCTCCAGCTCACGCTGGCGACGTTGGCCGAGCATCCCAACACGGCGAGTGCGCTGGACTTTCCCAGCTATCGAACCCTCGGTGGCGTCGATGGCATCGTCAGCCGACATGCCGAACAGGTGGTCTCAGGTCTGAACGAGGCAGAACAAGCGACCTTCTTGCGGTTACTCAAACACCTCGCCACGGTGACAGTCGATGGCGACGATGCGCAACTGGCGCACGCACGCTGGGCATCGCTCGATAGCGACGAGCGGCGGCTGGCTCTTCGCCTGGTGGAAGAACGCCTGCTGATACGTTTCGACACTGAGGAAGGCCACTGCGTCAGCATGGTCCATCCACCGCTGCTATCGCATTGGCCGCGTTGTGCCCAGTGGATGGAAGCGCACCGCGCCTTCCTGCGCACCCGCGCGCGGGTCGCGATCTTCGCCGACCGGTGGTATCGCGGCGGCCGGCGCGATGAAGACCTGCTGCCACAGGGCCCCTTGCTCGCGGACGCTGCCGCGCTGTGCACAAGCGAATCATCGTTGACACGAAAGCAGCGATACTTCGTGCGCCGGTCACGCCTGCGCGCACGAGCCCGAGGCAATGTCCTGGCGTGCATGAGCGCAACGATCCTGGCCCTCACGACGTGCGTCATGGCAGCGATGGGCGATGTCGGTCGTGCGCAGGGGCAAGGGGTGAAGCGCCAGGCAAGCAGTCAACAGAACAGCAGCGCCTCGCTCGGGCGTGTGCATACCGGTCCGCCTTTGCCGACCGCTCCGCCGCCTCACGTCGATGTTCAAGCCGGATTCGCGGAATGGAACGTGCCGTACGACCTGCTGAGCTACTCGCCCCATCGCATTGATCGTCGCGCGGCGAATTCGCACGTCCGCGCGGCATTGCCGGCACACATGCATCCAACCGATACAGGACGTGACCACTTCCACGATCGCAATCTATCGACGACGCGTGACCCCGCTAACGGTGGAAAGGTATTCATGCACTGGTAGCAACTGGCGGTGGCGTTGAATGCTGGCCAACTATCCCAAGCTCATCCGAAGAGGCCATCAGGTGTTCACCGATCGCATCATGCGCACGCACGGGCTAATGCTGGTTCGTTCCTCCACGTGGCCGCGGCGGTCGCGTCGCCACAAGGGGCGAGTCGCCGTCGATACCATCAATCAGCGATGGTGCTCGGACGGTTTCGAATTTCGCTGCGATAACGGCGATGCGGCCCGCGGCACCTTTGCCTTGGATTGCTGCGACCGTATTTGGACCAGACACGCCAAGTGCTGCCGCGACCACCAGAGACGGTACCGGACATGCCCGTGACGCTGGTCCGTGAATCGCATCAGCTCGGCCGCACCATTCACATGTCCCACCAGAGCCGTCTTGGCAGCCGAGAGATCGAAGTACGAGTGCCCTTGAGGTGACCTCAAAGAACACAGGCTCGTTGGCGCGAGGCCCGACTCGCCCGCCACCTTTCACCATTGTGTATCAGCGCCGATCCAATGGCCGATCAGGGGCCTCCGCTCTTGAATCGTCTTAACAGAAAGCGCTAAAGGCGAGATTTTCGACGAACACCTGTGCTCGACATGAGCACATCACGCACAGCCCTTGCGTTTTTCTGACTCATGCTGGCCATGTATTCACAATATTCACCAATCGTAGAAATGACCAGCCGCCCTTCATCGAGAAGGCGCAGGGTATCCCGATCGGCTACGTCATGGATATCGTCGTTAATCACGTCGAACTCGTTTCGAGCGAAGTCCGATCTGAAACTAGACTTCAGATCAACGCCAAATATCCACTCACGTCGCAGCTGCTCTACCGGCGTGCCGAAAACTGCAGCGATTCTTTGAAGCGAGAGAAATCCGATATCCATCGACATGGCATCATTGTCCCGTCATTTGCAGCCACACGCTTTGGTCTTCGTGGCGAATATCGCAGCTTGACCTTCGACGCTCAGATCATAGAACCCTTCGAAGATAGTCGCTCCAGTAGCCATCGCTCCGGCGGCCACCCCTGCCCCAGTCCTGCCAATCAATCGTAGCGATCGAGTACCAAGCCGCCCGGACCACCTGCTCAACTGACTGGTGTATGGATTCATCTGTGCTTTTGCAATGCCTAACCCTCGAAGTTCCGCAGCGGTCTTCGGCATCGTCCCGACGCCCAACGTCGTAACGAGAGTTGAGAACGTAACCGAAGGGTCGACCGCGTTATCTCGAACGTAATCCGCAAATTCGTCATAATCAAAAGTATCACACGATTGCTCGTAGGCCTCGTACTCAGCCCGCTGCGCACCAGGTGCAAAAGTCCAGGGCCCAATCCCCTCTAAACCATCGGGGTCGAACTGAGTCAGCGGCGTACCGCTTACGTAAGCATAGGTATTGATGCCCGCCGCCAAACCCATGGGATCGCTTTGTAGATATCGCCCAGTCGCACTATCGTAGTACCGGTGAATGTTGTAGACGAATCCGTTTTCCTGATCCCAATATTGACCAGCAAACCGCAGATTCAGCACGTACCCACTTGCCGACGTCGGCGCTTGCTCACCAAACGGGTTGCCTTGATAGGCCCAGTTCCACACGACTGCACCGGTGGTGTTGGTGACCGCGCGGGGCGTGTTCAGGCCATCGGCGTGCACGAAGGCGACGCTCGATCCATCCACCACCGCGACAGGTGTGTCGTCCATCCAAACGTAGTCGCGTGGAGCCACGCCATGTTCGCCGACCAAGCCGCTGGGACCGTAGACGTAACGCGTGGTCGTCGAGCCCACCGTCTTGGCAATGCGGTGAGCGGCAGCGTCGTAGGCATAGGTCGCCACCGTCGCCCCACCTTGCTGAAGCACCGTCAGCTGACCGCGTCCGTTATAGCCATAACCCCACGCCGTACCAGCGCTGGCGTTGCCGGTGGTGGAGCCGTTTGCATCGTAGGTTCGCGAAGCGGTGCCGATGCTGGTCAGCTGATGCGTGCCGGCTTGATAGCCGTAATTGCCCGTCGCCAAACCTGGGGCGGTCTTGCTAAGTCGGTCGCCCGTCTTGGAATAGCTGTAGGCCTCGACGATGGTCCCGCTAGCATTCTTCACGCCCGTGAGCCGGTACAGCGCGTCGTAGGTGTACGTCTCGATGGCTGGTGAGGCGCCAGCGGCGTTACCCAGCGCGACGATGTTGCCGACGGCATCGCGCGCCACATGCAGGTTCAGCGCGGGGCTGACCACGTCGGTGAAGCGATAGTTGGCGTCGTAACTGCGTGTAATGATCTGACCATTGCCCAGCGTGTAGCTGAGGATCGGACCGAACGGCAGATACGTTGCCGAGCTGACCACACTGCTGGCTGATCCATTGGCCGGCGTAACCGTAACCGTGGTGATCTGGCCGGCAGCATCGCGGCCGTATTGAGTCACCAGCCCACTCGGCGACGCCGTGCCAGCCAAGCGACCCGCCTTGGTGTAGACGTAGTCGGTAGTGTCGCTGACCGTGCCTTGCGTCTGGCGCTGTTCGATCACCCGCCCTTGGTTGTCGTAGCAGTAGACCGTCGTGACCGCGTGTTCGACGACCCGTGTTAGACGACCAACTGGGAACGAACTGGTGCAGCCTGTGACGCTGTTGCCCTCGTCGTAGTGGAAGGCCACATTGAGCGCGGCATCCGCATAGCTGACCGAGATACGACGGCCTATCGCATCGAACGCCTGTGTCGCGACCGTCGCCTTGGCATCGGTGTAAGTCAGTGCATTGCCAGCGGCGTCAAAGGTCGATGCCTGCGTACCCGTATCGGGACTCGTCTGCCCGGTCGGGTTGCTGAGTCCGTCCAGGGCATAGGTCGTCTTCAGACCATCCGGATCGGTCACCGCGGTCAACTGATCCAGCGCGTCCAGCGCAAAGACGCTGGTCGTGGCCTTGGTCGACGCATTGGTACCGTTGGCGTCGGCGATGCTGCTGACCAAGCGATCCAGGACGTCGAAGCTGTTCTTCTGTACCGTGCCCAAGGCGTCCTTGGCCGACACGAGGTTGCCGTTGGCGTCGTAGCTCCCGGTGGCCGTGGCATCGAACACGACATGACCGAGCCCGTCCGTCACGCTGACCAACTGCCCCAGCGTGTTGTATTTCCGCGACAGCGTGCGACGCGACACGCCCTGAGCGTCGAAGGTCTCTTCCTTGATGCGGTTACCCGAAGCGTCCAGCGTGTAATGGATGTGCTCGCCGAGACCGTTGGCGACGTCGATCAGACGGTGGGCGTCGTCGTAGCTGTAGGTGATCGTCACGCCATCCGGATCGGTGACGGATTTGAGCGCACCTACCGGATCGTAGGTCAACGTGGTGGTGGCGTCTGCGGACGATGCGGAACCGTCGGCATTCGCACGCACGGTGCGTGTGGCAAGCCATCCGCGCGGGGTATAGGTCTCATCCGTGATGACACCATTGGCGTCCTTCTGGCGCACCGGACGGCTATTCCGGTCATAGGCCAGCGTGGCCGTGACATGCCCGGCGGCATCGGTGACCTGAGCGAGGTCGCCGGCACGATGACACGTACCGCCCACCGTGTCGCAGCCGCTCTCGTCGGTGGTGAGGTAATAGCCGTAGGTGGTGACATCGGCGATGTCGGTGCGAGGTCCGTCGACGCTGAGCAACAAACCCACCTGAGGACATTGAGTGCTGTCGACCGCATCGCAGTAGGTATAACGGGTCTGCCGGATGCCTTGAGGTGCACTGGCCTGGCTCCCGCAGGTGTAGGCCGTTGTCACCGACGGATCGATGACGCATTCGGCCGTGGCTTGTCCACGAGCGTTGTAGGTCCACGCGCTCTTGGCCACCACCGCGCCGTTGGCGTCGGCGACGGTCCGCGTCGATGGCACGCGATGCGTTGCGTCCCAGGTCGTGTTGGTCGTGCGCTGCGCCGCCGTGCCTGACGCCTCGATCTGCTGGGTCAACAACCCATTGGCGTCGTAGGTCGTCTTGGTAACCGTCCCCTTGTAGTCGGTTCGCGTCGCGGGATAGCCGTTCGTGTCGTAGTGACCGACTTGTCGCCCTGGTTGCACTGGTTGCCGCAATACGTGCTCGTGCCGCTGGGCTTGAGCATCTGCGCGCCGTCGTCGGCAAAGCCCAAGGTGACCACGAGACCCAGCGGCGTGGTGAGGTCGGCGGGGATGCCGCCGTTGCTGTAGTAGCTGGCGTAGCTGAGACTGATCTTGTCGGCGCCGCCGGCAAACTGATTGCTGGTAGCCCGGTTATTTGAGTTGAAGGTAGTGGTCTCGTAACGCACCCCCTTCTCGTCGATGATCCCGGTCAACTCACTGGGATAGGTGCTCGGCGACGCGGCATACGCCGGCTCGGCGTAGAGATATTGCCGACTGGTGCCGTCGGCGAAAGTGACCTTGGCAAGATTGCCGTTGTCCGCATAGGCATAGCTTGCCGTTCGACCGGCCGGATCGATGACCTGACTCAGGCGACTGTTGGCGTCATAGCGCAGATTGAGCACACGGCCTTGTGGATCGGTCACCGCAATCAGGAGACCCGCCGCGGGTGCGATCGTCGGCGCGGTCGTGGCGTCGCTGTAGGTCAGCGTCGTCACCCAGCCGTTGTCGTCGGTGATGCTCAGTAAGCGGCCGGAGGTGTCATAGCCTTCGGTCTCCTTCGTAGCCGCCAGGCGCAACTTGTAGCCTGTAAGCGCGCCCGTGACAGCGTCCATTGTTGCCGTCAGGGTCTCCGCCGAATCGGTATCGGCCTTCCAAACTCCTCCGGCGGTGGTAAACCGGACCATGGACCCGTCAGGCCGACGGGCATACAACAAGCCGCTGTCGGGTCCGCTGTTCGGCATCAGGTCCAATCGACGATCGAACGAGTGACGCCACTTCGGACCTAGATTGCTCGATACCACATAGGACGATGAGTTGTAGAAGCGCCTGAACGTCAGCCAAGGAGAAGCACTGACATCAGTGTCCTGTCGATATTCGTTGCCGTTGGCCGCATTGATCGGATCACCTTCGAGCGAGGTTCCGCGATCCGCGTCCTGGCGCTTGGTGGTGCCGTTGCCGCTGCTGCCGCGCGGACCCATCGAGTCCTGCCCGGAGCCGTTGCCGGCCGTGCACATCGTGCGGCACCCACCGGCGTTCTTGGGCTGAAAGCCAGAGCCCGTAACATCTTCGGCCCAGATGTACCCAAAGAGGTCACTGCTGCTGGTGCCGTCGGAATGGATATTGGTGATGGTGATCGTCGCAGCAGTGCCGCTGTGGGGACCGCCGTAGGCAACCGAGAACGAATGGGGCCCGCATTCCAACGTCCCGTTACTGCATTCGGTTTCAAAGCCGCCAATGAGCGAATTGACCGCTGCATCGACGGAGAGAAACCCGCCTTCCGAGCCCCAGGCCGTGTTGTAGCTGTAGGGAGGGCCATAGACCCAGTCGGCCTGCGCTGCCCCACTCGCCAACACGAACACGAACAACACGGCAAGCCGTCGCCACAGTGACCGAATGCCGTCACGATTTGCGGAAAAGTCCATGACCGCCCCTGCTTGAGAAAATTCGCAGGAGGATACGAAGACATTGTTGTGGGTGTGGGCTGATTTGCGTGTAGGTTTTTTCCTACACGCGGCACAACCACGCCAGGCACGAAGTGGCTCTCCCACTGGAATGCCTTTCGCGTCCAACATTTGCGTGTGGGCGTTCTGCGGACTCCGCACGCATGAGACAGTTCAGATGTCTGCGCTGTGACACGCAAAATGTGATGCCTGTCTCGAAGGGTGTCGGCGGATTGCTTGGTGATCGAGTTGGGGCCGATCGGCAATGTCGACTCGCTTACGGCGCTACACACGCTTACCCGCAAGAGCGCGCGACATCTTTACCGCATCGTCTCCGGTCTCGATCTTCCGCACCGCTTTCAATCCGAACAACGGCCGGATGAACCCGACGCGTCGGATCACGAGCTCGTGCAGCACGTAGCAACCGGCGATGGTCCCGCCCAGCACGAGCGCAGGCTCCAGCCAGGGGCCGAGCGACATCGGCTTCAGCCAGAACACCAGCAGGATGATCAGGCTCTGGTGCAGCATGTACCACGGGTACACGGCTTCCGTGCAATACGGCAGCCACGAGAACGGACGGTTGAGGAACACCTTGCCCCAGCCGAGAATCGCCAGCAGCGCGGACCAGAGATACAGCGACTGTGCGGCCTGTGAGAGCACGGTCCAGCATTGTTCCGGCACGCGGTACACCCACGAGTCGCTGGCGACCAGCTGACCGGTGAGTCGAAGTCCGAGGTAGAGCGCGATCGATGCGAGCGCGATACCGAGGGTCACCCTGCGCAGCGCCGCGACACGTGACCAGAATCCGGCTTCGCGGGCCAGCAGGTAGCCGCCGAGAAAGATCGAGGCGTACTTTGCGTGCTGGTACCAGTCGCCGACATAGGCATTGGTACCCGGGAACATCGGCGCGAGGTACAGGATGTAGAAGAGCAGCAGTGCCGTCGGCGCGCCAATCAGCAGCCAGACCGGCGCCCGGCAGAAGGCGGCGACAGCGGCACGTACTCGGCCATGGCCCAGGAGCGGCATCAGCACGACGAGGCCCAGCGTGTAGGTCCACAGGTAGGGCAAGTACCAGAGGTGGTTCCAGGTGATGCCGTACTGCCAGCCGGTGAAGCTGTCTTTCGGCCACGGATGGACGTGCCAGTAGCTAAGAAGGAAGTGGAAGAAACCGGGGGTGAGGTGGCCGCTCGCGACGCCTTCGCAGTACGGCTGGATAGGCACCACGACGAACATGCCGAAGATGAGCGGCAGCATCAGCCGCCAGGTCCGCTCGCGAGCAAAGCGGAGCAGACGGCCCTCGGGCGCAGCCAGGGCGATCGCCGCGCCCGAGATCAGGAAGAGCAGGCACATCCGCCAGCGGTTCACGAAGATCATCGGCCACTGCAGCCAGTCGGCTGTGTAGGCACTTTTGATGTGGAAGTCCCAGTCTCCGACGTAGGCCATGCCCGTGTGATAGAGGATGAGAAGGGCGAAAGCGAACACGCGAAGCGCGTCGATGTCGTGGCGGCGGGTGCGGATCATGGCGAGGCGTCCTTGTGTTGAACCTAAGCCAGCATCGGCCTCGGACAAGGCCTGGGGCCAACGCCAGGGGTCGGTTGGGCGGGTTTTGGGGACGAATGGATGGCGGGATGGGATGAACCGGGACAAGGATCGCCACCCACGACGCTATGATCCTGGCGATGGATCCCTCGCCCACACCTCCCGGCCTCGAACTCGACCGAGCCCACCGTCGCCGCCGCATCGTGATGATCGCCTTCTGGGTGTTCACCTTCGTCGCCGCCGCCGTGGGCAATACGCTGACCACCCGGATCGACGTAGCGCGCAACGGCCAGGTCTACCCCACTTGGCAGATCGCGACCAACGAATTCACCAGCATCTTCATCTCGCTGCTGATGCTGCCGCTCCTACTCCGCGCCTGCGACCGTTGGCCGCTCCATGCCGACACCTGGCGCCGACGCCTACCGCTCTATGTGCTTGGCAGCATGGCCTGGTCCGCCGCCCACGTCGTCGGCATGGACTTGCTTCGCTGGTTCTTCTACGGCGTGTGGGGTTCGCACTACGAGCCGGGGTCGTGGGTCGTGCAGGCGGTCTACGAGTACCTGAAGGATGTACGGACCTTCTTCCTCATCGTCGCCGTCTGCCACACGGTCGAGTGGTTCGGCCGTCGCACCCAGGGGGAAGCGAGCCTCCTCACTGCGCCCGATGAAGGTCCGGCAGTCGAGTCGGTGGAACGTCCCGAACGATTCCTCGTCCGCAAACTCGGCCGCGACTTCCTCGTTGCGACAGCGGACATCGAGTGGGCTCAAGCGGCGGGCAACTACGTGAACCTTCGAGTGCGAGGTCGCGATTACCCGCTGCGCACCACGCTGGCGGCATTGGAGACCAAGCTCGATCCCACGGTGTTCGTGCGAGCCCACCGCAGCTACCTGGTGCAACTCGTTCACGTCACGTCGATCGAACCGCTCGATGCCGGCGATGCACGCCTGCACATGGCCGACGGTACCGTCCTGCCATGCAGCCGCCGTTACAGGGAAAGCCTTCGCGCAGCCGCATCGGGCGTCGAACCCGCTCTGGCGCGTGCCTGACGTCAGGCTATACCCGCGCAAGGACCGCTATAGCGGCCAAGGACCGTGTGAGGACAAGAGGTCGAGGATTGACCGAAGGGAATCCGGCACGATCAGGCGGAGGTGCCACGTTCCCGAGGGATGGCGGAGCAGGTGGTGAGCCAGGCGCATGCGCAGATGCGTTGACCAACCAAGTTGACCAAGCGCCGGATCCTGAAAAGCAAAAGGCCCCGCTTTCGCGGGGCCTTTTGCCAGTTTGGCTGGGAGACTAGGATTCGAACCTAGATAAACGGAGTCAGAGTCCGTTGTCCTACCGTTAGACGATCTCCCAATAAACCTGGGTTCGGTGCGCTCTGACCTTGAAGCACCGAACTGAAGCGCGAGATTAGCGCTTCGAGAACTGCGTAGCGCGACGGGCCTTGTGGAGACCGACCTTCTTACGCTCGACTTCACGAGCGTCGCGGGTCATGAAACCAGCCTTGCGCAGCGGCGACTTGAGCGCTTCGTCGTACTCGACGAGGGCGCGGGCGATGCCGAGGCGAATGGCGCCGGCCTGACCCGTGATGCCGCCACCGGCGACCGTCACCATGATATCGAACTTCTCGGTGTTGTCGGTCA
>Ga0209674_100642_pt1 | contig 12654 bp, 13 predicted proteins | sample AraplaCvi_mMS_r2_FD_184279 | JGI IMG/M metagenome (GOLD analysis project Ga0209674, IMG submission 184279) | Arabidopsis root microbial communities from North Carolina, USA - plate scrape CL_Cvi_mMS_r2 (SPAdes) (version 2) | ecosystem: Host-associated > Plants > Roots > Endosphere | place: USA... | reverse complement strand
GAAGAAGCTTTCGTTGAACCACGCGCTGGCCAACGTGCCGCCGGTTCCCCCGGTACACAACGAAGACCTGTAATGCGGCGAGGGTCGCTCCCGACGGAGCGGCCCTTTCGTCATGAGAAACCTGCCGTGAGCGATTCTTTGCATAACCCCTCCGCACGCTCCGGCCCCTTCGCACTGGCCCGCACGCTCGCCTGGCTGAGGCTCTGCGCCATCGCCGGCCAGAGCGTGGCCATCCTTTCCTGCGTCACGCTGCTCAAGCTGGACGTACCGCTGCTTCCGCTGATGATCGGCGTCTGCGTGTTGGCTGTGTTCGCTGCAGCGGCGTCTTTCCGCCTCGGCATGCCGTGGAAGGTCAGCGAGGGCGAAGCGATCGTGCACATCGCCGCCGACACGCTGGTGCTCGGCTATCTGCTCTATTTCACGGGCGGCGCAGCCAATCCGTTCGTGACGCTGCTGCTGGTGCCGATCGCACTATCGGCGGCAGCGCTGTCCATCCCGGGCGTGTCGCTGGTCGCGATCCTTACCGGCGTGGCCTACGTCCTGCTGGTGCCCTATCACCTGCCCTTGCCGACGCTCGGCGACAAGAGTCGCGACTTCGATCTCTACGTGGCCGGCATGGGCGTCAACTTCGTCATCATGGCGATCCTCCTCGGCGTGTTCATCAGCAATCTCGCCAAGGCGATTCGCGTACAGCACAGCGAGGTGCAGCGCGTACGCGAGCGCGCACTGCGCGACGAAGGCATTCTCGCCATCGCCACCCAGGCGGCCGGAGCAGCGCACGAGCTGAATACCCCTCTGTCGACAATGCGTACGTTGCTGCCGGAGATCCGGCGCGAGCATGCGAGCGACAATGCGCTCGGTGAAGATCTCGACCTGCTCGACGGTCAGGTCGAGCGCTGCCGCACGATTCTTCGCGAGATGGTGGCGTTCGGTCAGGCGCAGCTGTCGCAGGTGCCCGAACGGATCACGCTGGACCAGTTCATTCACAGCTGCATGGAGCGGTTCCAGCTGCTGCGTCCCGAGGCCGACGTCACCCTCGCGATCGAACCCGGCGCGGGTCGCATTGCCTTGCGCTCGCCACCGGGTCTGCGTCACGCGCTGATCAACCTGCTGAACAACGCCGCCGACGCCTCGGCGCTGAATGACAGTGCGGCGGTGTCCCTGCACGTGGGCATCGTCGGGCCGTGGCTGGAACTCGTCGTCACCGACGAAGGTCCCGGCTTCGACGAGTTCGACGAACTCGGCACGCTCGGCCTGTCGCAGAAGGCGACGGGCCTGGGCATCGGTCTTGCGCTCGCCGAAGCCACCGCCGAACGACTCGACGGCGAACTCGCCGCCAGCAACACCGGCCATGGCGCGCAGATGCGCCTGCGTCTACCTCTTACGGTCATTGGAGACCACGCATGAACGAGCTCGCCCCGCCCTCAGGCCGCCCGCTGCTGATCGTCGACGACGATGCCACCTTCGCCCGTGTACTGGCCCGCGCGCTCACCTCTCGCGGCTTCGAGGTCATCAGCAGCGACAACGCAGACGATGCCCGCGCCCTGGCACGCCGCCATCAACCGCGCTATTGCGTACTCGATCTGAAGCTGGGCGACGAGAACGGCTTGCGGCTCATCCCCGATCTGCAGGCGCTGGTGCCGGACATGCGCGTGCTGTTGCTCACGGGTTATGCCTCCATCGCGACCGCCGTGGAAGCGATCAAGCGCGGCGCGCACGACTACCTCGCCAAGCCGGTGGATGCGGATGCGGTGGTGCGTGCGCTGCTCGATGGCGACGGCTCCGCCGAGCCCGACGATCTGGTCGATGCACCGGACGCGCCACTGCCCCTGCGCCGGCTCGAATGGGAGCACATCCAGCGCGTGCTCACCGAATGCGAAGGCAATATCTCGGAAACGGCACGCCGCCTTGGCATGCATCGCCGTACGCTGCAGCGCAAGCTCAGCAAGCACCCCGTTCGCGAACGTCCTGCCGACCAGTGATCATGCGCCGACTCATCGCCCTCGCTTTGCTCCTTGTTTGCGCCGCTGCGGGCGCCCACGACATGGCCGGCATGGCGATGGGCCACGAAACGCCGCTCGGCTTCGACGCGACGCTCGATGCGCAAGGGCACCTCTGGGTCGTCGACACAATGGGCGAGCACGTGCGCGTGCGCCGGTCCGACGACATGGGGCGCAGCTTTCCGCTGTCCACCATCGTCAATCCCACGGGCGAGCCGCTCTACGCGGAAGGCGAGAATCGCCCCAAGATCGCGCTCGGGCCGAAAGACGAGCTCTACGTCACCTGGTCGCAGCCGCGCAAGCTGCCGTGGACCGGCTTCGTGCGCTTCTCCCGATCGCTCGACGGCGGCGAACATTTCGATGCTCCGAAGACCGTGCATACGGACCGTGCCGAGATCACCCATCGCTTCGACGCGCTTGCGGTCGACGGCAATGGCAACGTGATCGTGGCCTGGATCGACAAGCGCGACGTCGAAGCCGCGAAGGCCTCGGGCAAACCGTATCTCGGCGCTGCAACCTACTACAGCTGGTCCTCCGACCGCGGCGACCATTTCGTACCCGAGCGCAAGATCGTCGACCAGAGCTGCGAGTGCTGCCGGATCGCGCTGGCGCGCGCTCCCGATGGCAGCATCGACGCCTTCTTCCGCGCGATCTACGGCGACAACATCCGCGATCACGCGTTTGCTTCCCTGCCGACGGATGGCAGCGCACCGAACGTGCAACGCGCCACCTTCACCCAATGGCACATCGAGGGATGCCCGCATCATGGGCCCTCGCTCGCGGTCGACGGCACAGGCGTGCGGCATGCTGTGTGGTTCAGTGCAGCGGACGGCAAAGCCGTGATCTGGTACGGCCAGTTGCAGCCGGGCAAAGCACCGGCACACCTCGCCACGATCGCCGGCGCGGGTGCGTCGCATGCGGACCTGGCCGTCGATGGCAAGCAGGTTTGGATCGCCTATCACCAGATGTCCGCCAACGGTCTCGATCTGATGTTGCGCGTATCGACCGATGGCGGCACCACCTTCTTCGAGCCTCGCGCCATCGCCCACACCGAAAGCGCATCGGGCTGGCCGAAGCTCGTCCTCTGGCAACACCGTGCGTTCGTGGCATGGAACCCGGGTGGCACCTTCCGGCTCGTTCCCACGGAGGCGTTGTGATGCGATACGGCGCCAGCGGGAAAGCACGTCGCGTCGTCTGCGCGCTGCTGCTCGCGGTGCTCGTATCGCCTACCTGGGCTGCGCCTCCGCAGCCGCTGCGACCAGCCGACGTGGCGACGCTGGTCGCCCCGCCGACGAAGGGCGCACGCGTGATCGCGCTGTGGTCGCTGGATTGTGCGTACTGCGAACAGAACCTTGCCGCCCTGCTCGCCTACCAGCGCACGCATCCCGACATGGATCTCGTTTTTGTCGCGACGGATACCATCGACCAGGCGACCGCGCTGACCGCCCGCCTGAAAGCAGCGAAACTCGACGCCGTGCCGTCGCGCGCCTATGCAGACGCCACACCGGATCGGATCAACTACCTGATCGATCCCAACTGGGGAGGCGAAACCCCGCGGACCCTCGCCATCAAGGCCGACGGCTCGCGCAAGGCCGTCAGCGGCGCTATGGATGCGGCGCGCGTGGCAAAGCTTGTGGAGTGAATGCCGCCCCTTGGCGTGATCGCATCACGCCAAGGACTGCGCCGGTAGCGACTCAAGCCTCGATCGGCTGCGGATGCGGGAAACGTACGCTGGCGATACGGCTGGCGCCGGGGAGTGCCCGCAATTCCAGCGGCCACTGGAAGCGATCCGAGAGACGACGTGCGATGGCGAGGTCGAAGCCGTGCCGGTCCACGGACGCATGTCGACGGCTTCCTGCCTCCGGCGTGTCCAGCGCCGGATTGATCACGCTCACGCTGCCCGGCATCACCGTAACCACGATCCTGCCCTGGTCGGTCTGCTGCAGGGCATGGCGGATCAACTGACCGCAAAGCACGGCGAACACACGCGGCGATGCATGCAGCGCGAAGCTCGCCGGCTCGTCGAATACCAACTCCACGGGACGGCCGGCAATCAATTCACGCGCGTACTCCACTTCCTGTCGCAGGACCGCATTGACGACGAAATCTTCTTCGGCCAGACCCTGGTCCGATTCGCGCGAGAGGATCAGGAAGGCTTCAACCAAGGCTTCCAGCTCGCGCGTGGAGCGGCGAATGCGTTCCAGCGAGCGGTGACCGAACTCCGACATCTCCGTCTCGTCGGCAAGCATGTCCGAGGACATCTTGATGACAGTGAGCGGACTGCGTAGCTCGTGGCTGGCGTCGCGGGTGAAATTGCGCTCTCGCTCGCTGTAGCCCTCGATACGCGTCACCAGCCCGCTCAGTCCGCGGATCAGCGTGGATACGTCGTTGTCCGACTGCTTGCCGCCTTCACGGCTCAGGCCATCAATGTCGGGGCGCTCCGGATCCCATGCCTCCAATAGACGCGCGAGCGCTGCCACGGGAATCCATTCCCGCGACACGGCGAGCCAGGCGAGTCCGCCCGAACACAACATGATGGCGATCGCGGCGCCCAATGGCGCCACGTTGTTGGCGGCCATCAGCGACGCGATGATCATCACGGCTGTCTGCAATGCGAAGACCATCGCCACGCGTACACGGAATGATCCGCGCCGTCGGCGAGTCCCCTGCGGTGCCCTGCCTTCCATCGATTAGATCCGGTGCTGCTCCCGCCTCATGCCGTCTGCGACGCGGCGACTTCGGAATCGAGGTCGGCCAGGCGATATCCTGCGGAGTGAATCGTATGCAGGAGAGGCCGATCAAACGGCTTGTCGATCACGCGGCGCAGGTTGTAGAGGTGCGAGCGAAGAGTGTCCGAATCGGGAAGCGTGTCGCCCCAGATCTCGCGCTCGATGTCCCGGCGGCTGACCACCCGCGGCGACTCGCGCATGAGGATCGCGAGGAGCTTCAGCCCGATCGGCGATACGGTGAGTTCCTGGCCGCCGCGGGTAAGGCGCAGCGTGGCCGTGTCGAGCGTCATATCGCCGACATTGAGAACCTCGGAGGAAACCTGACGGCGGTCGCGGCGGATCAAAGCGCGCAACCTGGCTTCGAGTTCTCGTACTTCGAAGGGCTTCACCAGGTAATCGTCGGCGCCGGCTTCCAGGCCGACCAGCTTGTCTTCCAGCGTGTCGCGCGCCGTCAGCATCAGGACCGGCGTGGACTTCTTGCCATCCTTGCGCAGCTTGCGGCAGACATCGAGGCCATCCATGCCAGGAAGCATGAGGTCCAGCACGATGACATCGTAACTGTTGGACACGGCAAGATGCAGGCCGCTGACGCCATCGGCAGCGTAATCCACCGAGTAGCCCCGGCGTTCCAGAAACTCGCCGACCATCTCGGCGATCTGGCGGTTGTCTTCGACGAGAAGGATCAACCCTGCCTGTTCGTCGCGTGTGCTCATCGCTCCACTCCTCTGTGATTCACAAATGTGAAGAGTTAACGGTCGGACCGGTGAGAACAGCGTGAAGACCGAAAACGAAGGTTCATTTTGAGTACGAGTACGTGCACGTGGCGTCTTCTAATCGAGCATCGGGCTAAGCGCTTTCCACACGTTCTCCGCGACCCGCGGCTCGCCGGCCGCCGTGGGATGAAGCCCGTCATCCTGCATCAGCGCCGGATCGAGCGCCACGCCGTCGAGCAGGAAAGGCACCAGGGCCACGCCGTGCTTCTTCGCGGCGTCCTGGTAGACCTTGCGCAAGCCATCACGATATTGCGGACCGTAGTTCACCGGCAGCTCGATACCCAGCAGTAGCACCTTGGCGCCCGCCGAGGTGGCCGCCCCGATCATCGCGTCGAGATTCTCCGCGAGCTTGCCCAGCGGCAGGCCTTGCAGGCCGTCGTTGGCACCCAGCTCGATCACCACGACCTGCGGCCGCTGCTTGGCCAGAAGTGCCGGCAAGCGGTTGCGGCCACTCAAGGACGTCTCGCCGCTGATGCTGGCATTGACCATCGTCCATGGCGTCGCCATCTTGCTTGTGCGAGCGTCCAGCAAACGCACCCACCCGGCCTCCACCGGAATGTTGTGCGCCGCCGACAACGAGTCCCCGAGCACCAGAACCTTGCGCGGCGTATCCGCCGCGGAGGCGATGGCGCACCAGACGAACAGCAACAGGACCAGGCAACGACGCATGAGCGATTCTTCCCGTGTTCTTCTCGAAGTGGCGGATGTTAGCAAGTCGGTTTTCGGCCCGGAGGGACGCCTGGATATCCTTTCCGGCGTGAACCTGGCGGTGACCGAGGGAGAAAGCTTCGCCATCGTCGGCGCCTCGGGGTCCGGCAAGACCACACTGCTCGGCCTGCTCGCCGGCCTCGACGTGCCCACGGCGGGCAGCATCCGCATCGACGGGCAGGCGCTCGAACGCATGGACGAAGAGGCCCGTGCGGCCATCCGCCGACGCCTGGTCGGCTTCGTGTTTCAGTCCTTTCACCTGCTCGCCGCGCTCACCGCCGAGGAAAACGTGATGCTCCCGCTGGAGTTGGAGGGCGACGACACGGCACGCGAGCGCGCGCAGGCCGCGCTGGAAGCGGTGGGCCTGGGGGCACGCCGACGCCACTACCCCGCGCAACTATCCGGTGGCGAACAACAGCGCGTGGCACTCGCGCGCGCCTTCGTACACCGACCGCGCATCCTCTTTGCCGACGAACCGACCGGCAACCTCGACCAGCACACGGGTGAGCACATCGGCGATCTACTGTTCGAGATGAACCGCCAGCACGCCACCACATTGATCCTGGTGACCCACGATCCCCGCCTCGCGGCGCGCTGCGCACGCTCCGCCGAACTGCACGAAGGTCGCCTCGGGGTGTCGGCGTGAACGTGGCGCGGCTGGCCTGGCGCACGCTGCGCCGCGAATGGCACCTCGTGGAACTGCGCACGCTGGCCGCGTCGCTGGTGCTCGCGGTCATCGCCTTGGGCGTGGTCGCCACCCTATCCACCCGCATCGAGCGCGGCATACTCGCCAGCGCGGCCGAATTGATCGGCGGCGACCTCGGCGTCTCAGCGCCCGCACCGCTGCCGGATTCCCTGCTGGCGTCCGCCAAGGCGGACCATCTGGCCGCGACGCGCGGCGCCACCTTCCGCAGTGTGTCCTTCGTAGGCGATCGCAGCCAGTTGCTCGACGTGCTCGCCACCGACGGCGCGTACCCCCTGCGGGGCACGCTGGAAATACGCGACGCACAGGGCGGCCAGCGCGTGGCGCATGGCCCCGCGCGTGGACAGGTGTACCTCGATCACCGCGCCCTGACGGGGCTGGGCATCCGCACGGGGCAAACCCTCCAGATCGGCGGCCGCGATCTCGTGGTTTCCGGCGAACTGCTGCGCCAGCCCGACGGCGGTGAGCTGTTCGCCCTGGCACCGCGCGCCGTGATGAATCTCGACGACGCCACCGAGGCGGGGCTGCTCTCCGTCGGCAGCCGCGCGCGGCATCGCCTGCTCGTCTCCGGCCCGCAGGGCGCCGTCGCAACGTGGCGCGCCGAAGCGGAACAGATCAAGCTGCCTCAGGGCGGCGAATGGATCACGCCGGAGAAGGTGCAGGAGCGCATGCGTACGGCGTTCGATCGCGCCAGTTCATTCCTGCGCCTCACCGCCCTGCTCTCGGCGCTGCTCGCAGGCGTGGCGATCGCTCTCGCCGCGGCGCGCTACGCGCGACGCAAGGCTGGCGAGGTCGCCCTCTTGCGCGCGCTGGGCACACCGCGTCGTCGCGTCGCTGCGCTGCTGGTGACGACGCTGGCTGCCCTGGCCTTGCCAGCGGCCGCACTCGGCATGGCGATCGCACTCGCGCTTGCGCAGGGTGCGTGGTACTTCGCCCGGCAGTTGTTCGACAACATTCCGACCACCTTGCCGCTGGGCCCCGCCTTCGCCGCGGCAGCCATGGGGTTGGCCGTGCTCGCCGGCTTCGCCCTGCCGCCGCTCGTACGGTTGGCGGAAGTGCCGCCCGTGGCGGTGTTCCGCGAGTCGATGCAACGGCGCGTGCGTCGCTTCGACGTGCTCTATCTCGTCCCGCTGGTTACCGCCATCGCGCTGGTCTGGGTGCAGGCCGACTCGGCGAAGCTCGCCGGCATCCTGGCCGTGAGCCTGGCCGGCGTCGCGGTGGTCGCTGCGCTGCTCTCGGCGCTGCTGCTGGTCATTGCACGACGCGTGGCCCCGGGCGCGCATCCGGCCCTGCGTCTTGGCCTGGCGGCGCTTGCGCGTCGACGCGGATTGTCGCTGGTCCAGGCCACGGCCTTGTCGCTGGGACTTTGTGCGCTACTCCTGCTCGCGGTCATTGCACCGTCGTTGCTCGATGGCTGGCGTCGCGAACTGCCGACGGACACGCCAAACTGGTTCGCCCTGAACCTGCAGGACGACCAGCGCGAGGCGTTCACGCATGCGTTGGATTCGCTGGGCGCCACGAAGGCGAACATGATGCCGCTTGCGGTGGGCAAGCTCACCGCGATCAACGGCAAGCCCATCGACAGCATCGCCTTTGCCAACGACGACGCGCGCGACAATGCGGACCGTCAATTGCGCCTGTCCTGGAGCACGGACCTGCCTCCGTCCAACCGTGTGGTAGCTGGCCAATGGCCGGGCGCCAAGCCTGCGCAGGCCGAAGTGTCGGTGGATACATCGTGGCGCGATCGCTACCAGTTGAAGCTGGGCGACACCCTGAGTTTCGAGGTGGGCGAAGGCACACTGGACGCGCGCGTGAGCAGTGTGCGTCAGGTGGACTGGAGTTCGTTCCGGGTGAACTTCTTTCTGATGCTCGACCCGGCTCATGCCAGCGAACTGCCGCATACCTGGCTGACCAGCTTCTATCTGCCGCGCGGTCGCGGCGACGCGCTGGCGAAGGTATCGCGCGACTTCGGCAACCTGAGCCTCATCGACGTGGACGCGCTGCTCGATCGCGTTCGCGACATCGTGGACCGTGTCGGCGGTGCGGTGCGCTGGGTGCTCGGCTTCAGCCTGCTTGCCGGTGCGCTGGTGCTCGCCGCCGCGCTCGCCGCCAGCGCGCAGGAGCGACGCAAGGAGGCCGCTCTTCTGCGCACGCTGGGCGCCACGCGCAACCAGCTTCGCGCGGCGGCGGCCTGCGAGTTTGCCTTGCTCGGTCTCGTCGCCGGGCTCACCGCCGCGCTCGGCGCGACCGGCGCGGGCATCTGGCTCGGTAACGCGGTGTTCCGCATCGAGGGCTTCGTACCGCCGCTCTGGCCGCTCGTCGGCGCGGCAGCGCTCGCGGCGTTCGTGGTGATGATCATTGGCCTGTACGGCACGCGGCGCGTGCTGCGTACGTCGCCGATGGCGCTGCTGCGCGAGGGCTAGCGAGCCGTCAGCAACTCAGTCGCGAGGATGCATGTCCAGCGCCATCACGATGGCGTCCTCGCGACCGCCGCGGGCCGGGTAATACGCCGGCCGGCGGCCGATCTCGGCGAAACCGAGCGAGTCGTACAAGGCTTTGGCGACCGGATTGGACGGCCGCACCTCGAGGAATACGCGCTCCGCCCCATACCAGCGCGCGAGATCGAGCAGGCGGCGCAACATGCGTCGCCCGAAACCCAGGCCACGGTGGGCATCGCCGACGCACAGATTCAGCACGTGCGCTTCGCCCGCCGCCACGGAAAGGATGCCGTAGCCGGCGATGACACCGTCGTGGACGATCACCCAGCAGTTGTGACCGGCCTGCAGGCAGTCGCGAAAGATGCCGGCGCTCCAGGGGAATTCGTACGAGGCATGCTCGATCGCCACGACCGCGTCCAGATCTTCGCGACGCATCGCGCGCACTTCGGTGGAAGGATGGGCGACGGCAACCATGGTGTCAGGCGCCGCGAAGCGTAGGCCCCAACGCGCGGAGCCCGTTCCAGAGGCGCCGCTTCGCGGCGGGTTCGACGAGGATCGCGGAAGGTGTATCCACCAGCACGATCTGCGCGGCACTCATGACCGCCGCAGGCAAATCCCGGCCGAGCGCGCGAGCCTGGGCTTCGCCGAAGACGAGATACGCCCGCGCCGCGGGAACATCGCCCAAGCCGCGTTCGCCGACTTCCAGGCGCGCAGCGCGCCCCGTCACCGCGCCGTAGGCACGCAGCGCACGACCCACGAGATCCAACTCGCGCTCGCTGCATCCTGCGGGAAGCACGACTACGCAGACCGCCGAACCGCCACGAGCGGTGTCATTGGCTGGCGCGACCTCGGGCTCCGGCGCCACGCCCCCCACGCGCAGCCGCCACGGCGTGATGCCCATGGCACCCAGCAGGCGCTGGCGGCGGTCGGGGGCGGCAGCCATGCGAGTCAGTCCGCCGCCTTGGCGTTACGACGTGCGCGGCGACGCCGGGTGGCGCGGCCCCACAGCGTCATGACGGGGCCGGAAACCGTGTAGATCACCGCCACCGCGAACAGCACGCGGGCCGTATCGACGAGCAGCAGAACGACGATCAACACCGCCGCGATCAGCCAGATGAAGGGCACCCGGTCGCCCTTGGGCCATGCCTTGAAGCTGTAGTAGCGCACGTTGCTGACCATCAGCAGGCCAGCGATCACGGCCAGCGGAAGCGCGAAGAACGCTACCGACGGGCCCGAGATGTCGAACTTTTCCATGGTCCAGACGAACGACATGCAGAGGCCGGCCGCCGCAGGGCTCGCCAACCCCTGGAAGTAACGCTTGTCGGCCACGCCGACCTGGGTGTTGAAACGGGCCAGGCGAAGCGCAGCGCATACGGCGTAGATGAAGGCGGCGGCCCAGCCGATCTTGCCCCAGACCGGTCCGTACGAGGCCAACGAGGACAGCGCCCAGGTATACATGACCAGCGCAGGAGCGAGGCCGAAGCTCACCAGGTCCGACAGCGAGTCGTACTGCACGCCGAACTCGCTCTGGGTGTTGGTCATGCGCGCGACGCGCCCGTCCATGCCGTCGAGGATGCCCGCCACGAATACCGCCAGGGCCGCGACAGCGTAATGGCCGCCTATCGCGGAGACGATCGCGTAGAAACCCGCGAACATGGCGCCCGTGGTGAACAGGTTCGGTAGCAGGTAGATACCGCGATGGCGCGGCCCCCGGACTTGAATCGGATCGCTCATGGGCCATTCCGTGACATGGGCGGACAGTGTAGCCCAGTGGCCGTCGGGCGGTCAGTCGGGCCCGCGCCCGCACCTCGGCGAAGAACCGCGACCCCCGTCGCTTGCGCGCCCCTCGGCCGGGTGGTACTTGTTGCCGCCACCCAACCCAACCGGCGGAATGCCCATGCGTCGTTGCCTCGTCCTCGCACTCCTCGTGACGGCCTGTCCGCTCGCCTTCGCCCAGGCCTACAAGTGGAAGGACGCCCAGGGCGTGACCCATTACGCCGACGCCCCGCCGCCGGGCAACGTTCGCTACGAGAAGATCAAGACCTCCGGCACGGTCGAGGCACCGGCTCGGGCATCCACTGCCGCAGCCGCCAAGACACCGTCGAACGGCGCGTCGGCGAACACCGACACGCCCGAGAACCGGAAGAAGCTGTGCGAGCAACTGCGTAAGAACCTCACGATCCTCAATAACGAGAAGGTCGTGACCATGGACGACGGCAAGGGCGGCATGAAGCAGGTGGACGACGCCGAGCGGCAGAGCCAGATCAAGACCACGCAGGCGCAGATGACCCTGTACTGCGGAAGTTGAGCGCCGACGCACGGCGGCGGCATGGACGAAACGGCCTATAATCGCGCCTTTACCGTCCGGACCGCTCGCCGATGCGCCTCAGCCAGTTCCACCTCGCCACCGTCAAGGAAGTCCCTGCCGACGCCGAAGTCATCAGCCACAAGCTGATGTTGCGCGCGGGCATGATCCGCAAGCTCGCCTCCGGCCTGTACACCTGGGCCCCGCTGGGCCTGCGTGTTTTGCGCAAGGTGGAGGCTGCGGTCCGCGAGGAGATGCTCCGCGCCGGTGCCATCGAAATGCTGATGCCGTCCGTGCAGCCACGCGAGCTGTGGGAAGAAACCGGCCGCTGGGAGAAGTTCGGCGGCCAGTTGCTGAAGATCAAGGACCGTAAGGAGCAGGAGTTCTGCTATGGCCCGACGCACGAGGAAGTCATCACCGATTTCGCGCGCAACGAGCTGAAGAGCTACAAGCAGCTTCCGCTCAACTTCTTTCAGATCCAGACCAAGTTCCGCGACGAGATTCGCCCGCGCTTCGGCGTGATGCGTGCGCGCGAGTTCCTGATGAAGGACGCCTACTCCTTCCACGTGACGCCGGAGTCCCTGGGCGAAACCTACAAGGTGATGTACGACGCCTACTCGCGCATCTTCACTCGCCTGGGCCTGGAATTCCGCGCCGTGGACGCCGATACCGGTGCCATCGGTGGCAGCGCCAGCCATGAGTTCCAGGTCATCGCCGATTCCGGCGAAGACGCCATCGCTTATTCCGATGCGTCGCCGTACGCGGCGAACATCGAGAAGGCCGAAGCCCTCGCCCCGTCGATCGAGCGTCCGTCGCCCTCGGCCGAGCTGGCACGCGTGGCAACGCCCACGCAGCGGACCATCGAGGAAGTCACCGCTCTCCTCGGCGTCCCCGCCGCACACACCGTGAAGACGATTCTTGTCCGCGGCCGTGAAGGCCTGGTGGCGCTGTGTGTGCGCGGCGATCACGAGGTGAACGAGGTCAAGGCTTCGCACCTG
>Ga0209674_100639_pt1 | contig 12745 bp, 19 predicted proteins | sample AraplaCvi_mMS_r2_FD_184279 | JGI IMG/M metagenome (GOLD analysis project Ga0209674, IMG submission 184279) | Arabidopsis root microbial communities from North Carolina, USA - plate scrape CL_Cvi_mMS_r2 (SPAdes) (version 2) | ecosystem: Host-associated > Plants > Roots > Endosphere | place: USA... | reverse complement strand
ATGTGGCTAGCAGAATCCGGGCGCGCGTCGTTGGCTCTGGACTTGACACTGTGTAAACTCCAACTTAGTTTACACAGTGTAAAGCGGCGTTCTTCTTTTGAGAATGGCCCAACTGGAGAACACCATGCAAGTACACATATTCCGAGGCCAAGGTCGCGTATTCGGGTTCACGTCGGATGAGCGCGGCACAAACCTGCCCGAGCGGCACGGCCCGTGGAGCCCGTTCAAGGTGCTCGACATGCACCCGGACGAGCCGCACCGTGGCGTCGATGTGAACTCGTGCCTGGACGATATCGAGCAGTACGGATTCCACCTCACCGACGCGCACGAGCGAATTACGCACTTGAATGTGGCCTAGCTGCGATGCTAACGGCAGCCCGCCGGGGTGCAGGCGTTGGGCGTATCGTCAGACTCGATCCGTCGCGCTCAAAGAGCCAACCGCTCGACGATGACCTCGCTGACCTGGACCACTGGCACGATGTCGGTGTAGTTGGCGATGTCGCCCAGAATTTCGGCGCGGTGCGGTTGGATGGCCGCCTCGTAGCCTTCGACCGAATCACAGATGAACGCGCACATCGCCACGAAGGCGGGCGGTTCTCCGGGCGCCCTGCCCGTCAAGCCTTTGTCAACGGTGTAGTAAGCGCAGGCGCTGCCCAGCGCGGCCTTCACCATCGGCATGTGCCGTTCGCGGTAGTAGGTGTGGTCGAAGCGTGCGCCTTCGGTGTACGGGTACATCACGGTGACCTTGATCATGCGGTTCTCCTTGCCATCAATGGCGTCGTCGCCCTGCGATTCTCGTGACAGCCAACGATCATACCGGCTTGCGGCTGACGGAGCCCCGGGGCTTCTGTTCCGGTCAAGTCAGGCAGACCGCTACCCCGGCATGCTCATCGTCCTGCAGGCTGAGGACGCAAAAGAGCCGGTCGTGATTTCCGCGGGCAGCCATCGGCACAAGCGCGCCCGCGCGCTGACTGACTTTGCGCGGGCGTCGGTGCAGATTTCGGATTTGATTGAGGCGGGGGTGTAGGGGGTTGGCCTGGGGCTCGCATCGCTGGTCGGGTTGGCGGCGGTGCGGGCAATCTTGACTGGCTGCTTCTGGCTGCGGATTCAACCGGTCAATGCAACACACTAGAGACTGCATGAGCAGTGGAGGTGTTGCAAATGAAACAACGGCGCCGGATCTATTACACAGAGAGTCAGAAGGCACTCATGTGGGAGCGCTGGCGTAAGGGCGACTCTCTCCAGCATATTGCCCAACTGTTCGATCGGAACCATTCTTCTGTACAAGGGATTCTCGTGCAGACCGGCGGTATCCAGCCGGCACTATCGCAGCCAGTACATACAGGCCTGCGGTGCGCTTAAGAAGGAGCTGCTCGAACACTTGCGGCGTGAAAGAGCCATGCGTCCTTGGCGGCACCATACGCAGAAGACGGACGACCATGGCCGGATCTCTGAGACGCTGCCGATCAGCGAGCGGCCTGCTACGGCGGAGGACCGTGCGGTGCCCGGCCACTGGGAAGGCGACCTGCTCTTCGGCAGCGCTAACAGCCAGATCGTCACCTTGGTCGAGCGTCAGACTAGGTCCGTGACGCCGCTGAAAGTGGCCAGCAAAGATACGGGGACTGTGATCAACGCCCTGATCAAGAACGCCGTCAAATTGCCTCAGGAACTGTACAAGTCGCTGACGTGGGATCGCGGCAAGGAGATGGCCGACCACAAGCGCTTCACCGTTGCTACGGACATCAAGGTCTACTTCTGTGTCCTCATCATCCCTGGCAACGCGGCTCGAACGAGAACACGAACGGCCTCTTGAAACAGTACTTCCCGAAAGGTACTGATCTCTCCATGCATTCGCAGGCTAAGCTCAATGCTGTCGCCAGACGACTCAACGAGCGTCCGCGCAAGACTCTAAACTTCGATACGCCAGCGGAACGATTCCATCAATCTGATGCATTGACCGGTTGAATCGGCAGCCGAAAGCGGACGGAGGCCTCTCCATGAAAAATGGCCGGTTCTGATGACAGACCGGCCATTGGTACTTTCAAGGGCGGATGATCAGCTTCTTTGCCCGACTACTTCAGCTATGTGATCTTTGCAGACCGTGGCGAAGTTTTCACATAGCGGACACCGCTAGCTTTGCACCACAAGATGTATATCAGGACGCAATTAGTACTAATTTGCGCTTTCCTTCTCGTCGTCGGCGCGGAGTTCATCCAATGCCGAGCTCGCCGGCCGCGGAGCACCGAGATGCAGGTGACGTAGTTCGTCCATAAGGGCACTCCAAAGTGAAGGGCCGCCCTTTTCCAGCACCTCCGCGCGTAAAGACGCCTCTTTGCTCGCTTGCGTATGCCGGAGGCCCCAGGCAGCCATCTGTGCAAGCACAGGCACAAGCTGTATGGCCGCTTCCGTAAGGCTATAGATCCCTTTCTGCTGATGATTCGGATCCGGAGATCGTGTCAGCAGGCCAGATGCGGTCAAGTGCTTCAGTCGGCTTGCGAGGATGTTCGACGCGATGCCTTCCTCATTTCGCTCCAACAGGGCGCCATAGCTGCGCCGGTTCGCGAACATGACATCGCGGATAACGATCAGGCTCCAGCGGTCGCCAATCTGCTCAAGCGTCAAGTTGATCGGGCAGCCCGATCGTCCTGTTTGTTGCACAGCCAACCTCCTTGAATTTCTACTTGCATTATGCAAGCGGTCAGAATATTCTTCAACCACTTGCACTTTGCAAGTGCTTCGAGGTCCTGCCACCTCGAAGAAGGAATCGAACGCACGTGCGGCTTTCATCACGGCTCACCGCGGCAATTCGGTCGCGCGGTTGGCCGGAAAGCTGGCAGCACCGGCAAGGCACGATGAGTTGGCGTTTCGCTAAAGATCATTACGTACAAACGTATCCCACTACACACGCTGGTCAGGAAACCACTATGAAATTCTCCACAATCATTTCGCGGACCGTGCTCGCGGCATCGCTAGCATTCGCTGGGGCCTTCGTTGTTGTAGCACCGGCCCGAGCTGCTGCGCCGATGCAGCACAAGCAGGTTGCGGGCTTCTATCGCTCGATGATGGGCGACTATGAAGTCACCGCTCTCCATGACGGCAGCGGCAGCATTGACTCCAACCTCCTACATGGCGATCCGGCACTCATCCAGTCCCTCCTGGCGCGCTCCTTCCAGAACGATCCCAAGAATGTCTCGGCCACCGTCCAAGGCTACCTCGTCAACACCGGCTCCAAGCTCGTCCTCATCGATACGGGTGCAGGCGGTCACTGGGGCGGCCCCACCCTGGGCAAGCTCGTGCAGAACTTGAAGGCCTCCGGCTACAAGCCGGAGCAGATCGACCTGGTGCTGCTGACCCATCTTCATGCCGACCATGTTGGCGGTATCTACAAAGACGGGAAACGCGTCTTCCCGAACGCGACCGTGATGATGAAGAAGGCCGACGCCGACTTCTGGCTGTCGAAGGAAATCACTGCCAAGGCCCCGGAAGAAGCAAAAATTTTCTTCAAGGTGGCCCAGGATGCCGCCGCGCCTTACATCGCCGCAGGCAAGTGGAAGCCGTACGAAGGCATGGGCGAAATCGTTCCCGGCATTGCTCCGTATGCCATTCCCGGCCATACACCCGGTCACACCGGCTACATGATTTCTTCAAAGGGTCAGTCATTGCTGGTCTGGGGCGATGTCACTCACGTCACCGCCGTCCAGATGCCGCACCCGGAAATCGGCATCGCCTTCGACTCAGACAGTGCGGCAGCCATCAAAACGCGTGAAGACCTTTTGGTGAAGCTCGCTGCGGACAAGACGATGATTGCCGCCGCCCACATGCCGTTCCCTGGCCTGGGCCGTGTTCGCAAGGCCGACACCGGCGTTGGCTACGACTGGGTACCGGCAACCTTCGTAAACCTGAAGTGAGTTGAACCATGACCTACGATTCATCTTCCATCCGCAAGCTGCGCGAGGCGATGTTCGCTTCCGGCTTTGCGCACCCCGTACGCACCATCGAGACGCTCCGCGTCGGCATGGAGGCAATTTCACAAGCGAACCCGCCGGCGGCCGACCTGACCGTCGAACCGACCCAGCTCGGCGGCGTAGCCGCGGTGGCCATTACGGCGCCCGGCGCGTCCAAAGATCGAGTCATCTACCATTTTCACGGTGGTGGTTGGGTGGCTGGCTCTCCTGCCTCGCATCTGGGCATGCTCGGAGAGCTGTCGCGAGCAGCAAAGTCCCAGGTCATCGTCCTGGACCACTCCTGGGCACCTGAGCACCCATTTCCGGCGTCCTACGACGAGTCCATCCGCGGCTACGAGGCAGTGCGTGCGCTTGGCAAGCCGTTCGCCGTGACGGGAGACTCCAGCGGCGGTGGCATGGCTCTCAACGTTCTTGCCTACGCATCCTCGAAAGGCCACCAGGACGCGCGAGCAGCCCTACTCATTAGCCCCTGGGCAGACCTAACGCTGACGCTGCCCTCGTTAACACAGTTGGCCGAACGCGATCCCATGGTCAATACGAGCGCGATGCGGGAGATGGTCAAGGCTTACGCTGGGGGCCACGATTTAAAGGATCCGCGCATCTCACCCATGTTCGCTGACATGCACGGTTTTCCTCCGCTGCTCATCCATGTCGGAAGCGACGAAGTACTTCTCGACGACGCGCTTGAAATTGACCGAAGGGTGCGCGCGGCCGGCGGCGATTCGCACCTCGAGGTCTGGCCCGAGATGCTGCACGTTTGGCACATTCAGACAGGCTCTTTGCCTCAGGCCCACGACGCGCTGCAGAGAGCCGGCGAGTTTCTCCTCGGGCACCTCGAGAAGTAGCACGCGCGCCCCTCAACGAAGACATAGACACTAGATTGGAGATTGCAATGACTACTGACAACAACACGCCGGCAACGGCATGGATGCAAATCGTCAAAAAGAAAGGAACGAGCGACTTCGCGACGTCGTTCACCGCTGACGCCAGCCTTCAGACTTCAGCCCTCAGCAAGGCCGTGGTCGGCCCGACGCTCATCGGGGCGTTCTTTACCGCGACGAGCACGATGTATGAACACTTCGTGTTCACTGCGGAGACGGTGGACGGTGCGAAGACCTACCTTGAGTGGGATGCCATCCACAGTGGCAAGCCTGTCGCCGGCATCACCATCCTCACTCGAAATGAGTCTGGCCTCATCAACAACATCAAGCTCTTCCAAAGCCCGTTTCCCGTCGTCCGCGAATTCTCATCTGGCCTCAAGGAGCGGCTCGTGGGAACACTCGGTCAGGACTTCTTTAGCTAAGCCGGGAAACAGCCAACTTCATCGCCTCATCCAATCTGAACAACACAACCGAGCAAACGCTCATGCCAATATTTCACGCCCACATTCCGGCTCAAAAATTCTCTAGCGAAGAGAAGCGGGCTCTGGCGGATGCTTTAAATCTCGCTCTTCATGAAGCCATGGATACGCCTATGGATGATCGCTTCGTCATCATCAGTGAGCACAAGGACGACGAATTCTTCATCCATCCGACTTTTCCTAACCTGAAGAGATCCGACAAACGCATGATCGTAACGGTGACGTCCGGCACCAGCAGGACAGTGGAGCAAAAGCGCAAGCTCGCGGAGTTGGTCACCCGCTACGCCGTAGAAAAGGTTGGCGTCAGCCAGGACGATGTCACCCTGTTGATGTACGCCACCCCCCTGGAGAGCATGAGCTTCGGCGGTGGAAAGCTGGTCTCTGACATCGACCTCTCTATGCCTTGGGTCAACAAGTAAGAAGGACGAAGCTGCCCTGCTCTTTGGATTCGGGGCAGTGAATGACTTGAAACGGACGTCCCGATCGTTTCTCAGGTGGGGGGCTCATGCCCCCCCGATCCGACACCATTCTCTGGACGCGTATCGGGATGAATAGAGCCACCACTCCGGCCCTGGTGCTGCCGACGCGCACCGAGCCGGAGGCGTTGGAGGCTGCATTCCTTGCGCCCGTCCCCCAAGAGGTAAAGCTATGACCGACTGGCATTTCTACGAACCGGCGCAGGGGCACTCCCTGCGCCACGATCCGCTCAACGCCATCGTCGCTCCGCGACCGATCGGCTGGATCAGCACAGTCTCTAACGACGGCGTGCGCAATCTTGCGCCCTACAGCTTCTTCAACCTGTTCAGCTACAAGCCGCCGATCGTCGGCTTTTGCTCGCTTGGTGCAAAGGACTCGCTCGCCAACGCGCGAGACACCGGCGAGTTCGTATGGAACCTGGCGACGCGAGAACTCGCCGAGGCGATGAACGCCTCCGCGGCAATGGTGCCAGCGCACGTCGATGAGTTCGAGTTGGCCAAGCTGCAGACGCTGCCCTCTGCCAAAGTGCGGCCATCGCGCGTTGCGGCCAGCCCGGTGCAGTTCGAATGCGTGGTCACCCAGATCGTGCAGCTTGAGGCGCAGAGCGGCGCGGCGCTCCCGGCGTGGCTGGTGTTAGGCGAGGCGGTAGCGATCCACATTGACCGGCAGTTGATCAAGGACGGTGTGTACCAGACTGCGCAGGCGCGCCCGATCCTGCGTGGCGGTGGACCGGCCGACTACTTCGAAATCGGCGCGGGGCAGCTCTTCACGCTTGAGCGACCGGGTGCTTGACTTGGCGACGAGCGCCACCTGACATCTTTCTACAGGGAGAACTCCCATGTTTCAACGTACCGATATCGCCTTCGAAGCAGAGGGTGGCATCACACTGCGCGGCTGGCTCTATGTGCCCACCAGCGGCACCGGCCCCTATCCCGCCATCACCATGGCGCATGGCTATGCCGGCGTGAAGGAGCACGGCCTGGAGCCATCCGCCGAGAAATTCGCCTCCAGCGGCTTTGTCGTCCTCCTGCACGATCACCGCAACTTCGGCGCCAGCGACGGCACGCCGCGCCAGGATATCGACCCATGGCGTCAGATCGCCGATTGGCGGCGCGCGATCAGCTTCCTCGAACACCAGGACGTCGTCGACGCGAAGCGCATTGGCTTGTGGGGCACGAGCTATTCCGGCGGCCACGCGCTCGTGCTTGGCGCAACAGAACGCCGCTTGCGCGCGATCGTCGCGCAGGTGCCGACGATCAGCGGCTTCGAGCAAGGCTTGCGCCGCATTCCGCCCGACGCCGTCGCCGCCATCGAGGAGGCCTTCACGGCGGACGAGCGCGCGCAAGCACGCGGCGCCGCGCCGCGAAGGCAGACGATCGTCAGCGCCGATCCTGCAATCCCTGCTTCGTACCGCGCCAAGGATGCCATTGAGTTCTATCTGCAGCCCGTGCCAGACGGCGCCTGGGAGAACAGCGTCACGGTGCGCTCGACGCGCGCCGCGCGCATGTACGAACCGGGCACGTGGATTACGCGCGTGTCTCCCACGCCGCTGCTAATGATCGTCGCGCTGCAGGACACGATCACGCTGACCGATCTGGAGCTGGCCGCCTACGAGCGCGCCCTTGAGCCGAAGCGCCTTGTGACGATCCCAGGCGGCCACTTCGATCCGTACATCACCAGATTCGATCAATCCAGTGCCGCCGCGCTGGACTGGTTCAAGGAACACCTCGCGTAACCTCAACTTGCGACAATGCAGGAGCCCGACATGTCTCATCTCACCCATACCATCGAGCATGGCATTGCCACGATCATTCTTGATCGCTCGCCGCAAAATCGCATCGGCGACCAGATGGTTGACGAACTGGCCGCGGCAATCAACGCGATCGAACGCAGTGAGGCGCGCGTCGTGCTGGTGCGCGCCGAAGGCGAGAACTTCAGCTTTGGCGGCGACATCATGCCCTGGCCCGACGACACTTCCCGCCAGTTGCGTGCGCGCTTCGAAGGTTACATGGACGTCTTCAATCGCTTCGAACGCCTGCCCTTGCCTGTCATCGCAGTAGTGCACGGCTTGTGCGCCGGCGGTGGTTTGGAACTGGCGCTGCGCGCCGATGTCATCTTTGCCGCCGAAAGCGCAACGTTCTGCCAGCCCGAGCAGTCGCTTGCCCTCGTGACCCTTCTGGGCGGCATCTACCGCATCGCCGAACGCGCAGGACGCGCACGTGCCATGGAATGGGCGCTGACTTCCGAGCGGGTCCCCGCCGCGACGATGGAGCGCTTCGGCGTGATCAACCGCGTCGTCGCTGATGCCGAGCTGCTTGCAGAGGCGCATGCCTTCGCCGCGAAGTTCGTGCACGGCCCGACGCGTGCCCACGCTGCCCACAAGGCCCTGCTGCGTGCCTGGGCTAACGGCGGTGTCCAGGCAGCCGACGATGTGATGTTCAACTTTGCCATGCCCTTGTTCGAGACCGAAGACGTGAAGGACGGGCTGGCTTCGGCCATCAAGGCCCTGAAGGCCGGCACGCCACGCTCGGTGCTCGAATTCAAGGGCCGCTAAGGCCCGTCAAGCTCGCCGCCCTGTACGGCCTGAACAGACGGACTGCAACAGCATGGGCGAGTGTTTGGCCCATCTGTTGGCCGCCGTCATTGAACTCAAGAAAGCAGGCCGGATTCTGTAAGCGCTTCGAGGCGTTGCGCACTCACCTCTTTCCAACGTACCGACAGCGGTTGCCGCTCAGCATCAATGAGATGCAGTGAACAGCGAGATCAGCTCCGAGCAACGTTCACTTCAGGAGCCAACGAGCACCAACGCTCGGCAATTGCGCATCCTTCAGACATCCCGGCAGAGATGGCTGCGTCGGTCGAGTCGAAATCGGCGCGAATGTGGTGGAACCGCTCCAGACGCGGATATTCCATCGCCTCAGTCTTGGGGGCGCAGACAAAGCCCGTGTATGCATAGGTAAAATCGACACCGCCCCCCAGCATCGCCAGCACGTGGATCGAACAACCTTGGCACTGCTGAATTGCCCATGTTTGCATCTCACCCTCCTACGCGCGGTTAAGGCGGTCGAAATCGAGAATGCAAATTCTCTTACCCTGCACCGAGACTATCCCGCTCGATTGAAGCTTCGAAAACGCCCGGCTGGCTGTCTCGAGCGTGATGCCGAGATAGGAGCCGATTTCCCCCCGACTCATCTGCAAGCTGAACTCCACCGGTGAATAACCACGAGCCTCAAAACGGCCTGACAAGTTGAGCAGGAACGCGGCGATACGTTGATCGACCGACATCTTGCCGAGAAGCAGCAGCAGCTCCGATTCCCGCACGATTTCGCTGCTCATCGCCCGATGCACAAGTCGCTGAATCTCTCTCACCTCACCGGACAAGTGTTCTAGACGCTTGAAGGGAATAATGCGAACACAGCTATCTTCAATCGCGATCGCCTCACATTGGTGATGGTCAGCAAAGACGCCATCGAGACCAAGCGTGTCCCCAACAAGATGAAACCCCGTAACTTGCGTGAAGCCGTTGATGAGCACAACGGTCGTCTTGAATGACCCTGCATGGATCGCGTAGATGCTGCCGAACGGATCGTTCTCTCGGTAGAGGGCAGAGCCCTTCTTGACCATCCGCATCGATGAGGTGATTGCATCGATGCACGCAAGGTCCGCCTTCGTCGAAAGGCCGAGCGGCATGCTTGCCGAACGCATTGCCGCCCCGGTGGCACGTAAGCGCGTACGTGAAGAGGAAAGCGTGAGGCTGAACTCTTTGGCAGGGTCGAACCACTTGACGACGCCGACATCCATGTTTGCGCTCCCAAAATCTCCACAGGACGAGACTTCCAGTGGGCTTGATGATCAAGAGCGAACTTGGAATGATGGTCGGCTTGCGAAGGCCGAATACGATTCGTTCGACAGCAACTCGAGGACCCTGCTCAACTCTTATACGCGCCGCAATTCTTCGAGTCAATCAATGAATTGTGCGCGGTAGCCCTCCCCCCCTGGATCATGAAGCCATAGCTTTATGGGGGGGCATCGCACGCTGCCACGCTTTTCTCAAGTGATATCTAGCTGCGCTTCGCTGCGCATGTCGTAGCTGTAAGTTGAGCCGTGCAAAAGTCCAGACGCTGCCTGTTAGAGCAGCGTCGAGAAAAGGTGCTTAGAGGTTAGAGAAGTTAAGCGATGCGCGCATCTGCCCCGCGGTCACGAAGGTTGCGTTGGCACTAGGCGGGCAGCCATCTTAGGCGCCCGGCGAGTCCGTGAAACTAGCGCTCACCCGTCGTAACGCACTGATAGGTGGTTTTCGACCGCGTTCACGCTCGGCGCAGACCAAGCTGCTGCCTCCGCTTCGTCTCGTTCGGCCACGGATCGCACGGTCCCCTCAAGCCGGGCAATATGTTCGCGCACTCGCACAGAGATATGACTGGCATCGATACGCGCATTGCGTGTCAGTGATTCGGCAATCCTGTCGCTGACATCCTTTGCATCTGAAAGGTTTTCAACCACGATTGAGTCACTTACCCCTTTGACCCCGGGCAGGTATCGAACCGCGTCGGCTGCGGCGTCCTTCTGATAGTGCCACTGCACTGTACCCTCGAGCGTGATCCAGCCATTACTGACGATCGGTCTGACCTGATCCTTGGGAACGGCAACATGCCATCTGAGCGAGTTCAATGCCATTTCAGCCAAGTCAGTGTCATCCGGCTGCGCACCGCTCAGCGTCACATCCAGATTCTCTGCAATTCCGGTCACGCCACAGATGCGCTTGACGTCCTTAATCGCCTGCCATTTATCAAAGTACGTTGGGACTTCACCAGTGAGCGTTACCACACCGTCCTTGGCAAGCACCGCGATCTTATGGTGCTCGACTTGCGGATCCCACGCGAGTTGCCTCTCCACATCCTGACGCAGTTCGAGATCGGTCATCATGCCAACTCCTGTATCGAGCCCTCCTAAAGAAAGGGGGACATAAAAAAGCTAGTTTCCAGGAAGGTTTGTGTATTGATGGAGATCAAGCATCCGCACAGTGAGGCGGGGGTGTAGGGCAATCGGCTGCGACAGTGTTTGCGTACTGTCGCGGCAACCTCTTCAGCTCAAAAAAAGCCAAGCGGGACACGCTTGGCCTCGGAGGACCCGGGTAGTCACACACCGGACCACACGACTCCGTGCCAATGGCACCGGCCAGATCGTGCGGCCCATCAACATCACGAGGAATCGCCCGGACGGGCTAGCACGTATTCGCCCTACCGCATCCTCAGAAGATCACAATAGGCCCCGTGCTCCTGGCTCACCGGTTCGACGCCGCGCCGCGCGCAGCCCGCACACCGGAAGAGCTCGCCAGCCTCTACCCCGCCGACGTCGAGCGCGCGCTGCAACTGCTCAACAAACACATCTACCAGGCGGACCGCTACACCGGCATGCTCATCGTCCTGCAGCACGACGACGCCAAAGAGCCCGTCGTCATCTCCGCCGGCAGCTATCGGCACAAGCGCGCCCGCGCGCTGACGGACTTTGCGCGGGCGTCGGTGCAGATTTCGGATTTGATTGAGGCGGGGGTGTAGGGGCGGCGCTTCGAATGTCGCTACGCGGGGCGGCCGTCTCGGCCGCGCCACACACGCGACCGCATGGTGTTCAGCGCCACAAACCGGCGATTCGACCTTAGACTCTTCCAAAATTATTGGAGAGCCCATATGCCACTGCCGCTAAAAGATCTCGCCAAATTGAATCAAATCATGACGAGCACGCCGTCTTTTCAAAGGACGCCCGGCGGCGCCTTGTCCACCGGATCGCTGCGTAATGGCTGCACGCCCAAGAATCCGCAAGCGCGCCAACTGGCCAGCGAACCTGCACGAGCCACGCGAGGGCTATTACACGTTCCGCGATCCGCGCAACGGCAAACTGCACGTTCTAGGTCGCATACCCTTGGCGCAGGCCATCTTTGAAGCGCACGAGGCCAACGCTGCCATTGCAGCCGCGCCGTTCCCTCGTTGAGCAGATTTCTGCGCCCGTAGAAACAGTAGCGGACCTGCTCGACAAGATGCCCTACGACGGCATCTCACAAAGCACGCGCAAGACGTGGCTGACGCTTGATAAAACAATCCGCGCTGCGATCGGCGACGTGCCTTGCCACGAGCTAACGACCAAGCAGTGTGCCGCCGTGCTCTTGCCTTACAGAGAGGCAGGCAAGGCCCGCATGGCGCAGTCACTGCGCAGCAGGCTTATCGCAATGTGCACCGAAGGCATGGGCCTTGGATGGATGGACAAAAACTCGGCGAGCGCGACTAAGCGGGTCGATGTCACCGTCACGCGTCGCCGCCTTACGCTCGACGAATTTCAGCGAATCTATGAACGCGCACCGGAAGTATGGGAGTGGCTACAAAATGCAATGCTGCTAGCCCTCGTCTCCGGGCAGGACCGATCAACAATTCGGAACTGGCTCTTCAGCTACACCCAGGGCGACGCGGTGGTACTGCAACGGTCCAAGACCGCAAAGAAAACCGGCTTGCGCATCGCAATTCCGCTCGAGCTGCGTCTTAACGCCATGAACGTAACCCTTGGGGACGTGATCGCCCGATGCCGCTCCACAGGCGTGGTCACCAAGTATTTGATCCACCACATCAAGCCACAAGGCGATGCGAAGCGCGGAGATCCAATCAGGCTGACAAGCATCTCCCTGGCGTTCGCCAAAGCTCGCACACTGGCCGGGATTGGTGGCGAGGATGCCCCCTCATTCCACGAGATCCGATCACTCTGCAAGCGGACGTATCTCGAGCTGGGGCTCGTCGATACAAAAACTCTGCTGGGTCACACCTCTGACGAAATGGCCGCCCTCTATGCAAACTCTCGGGGGCTGAGCCCTGTCAGAGTTCAGATTGATGCTGCATAATTTTGAACGAATTTTGAACAGGTTTTGAACACCCCGCGTAGTTATGCCATATGTAGTTACCGA